>Ga0256407_10012321_pt1 | contig 11652 bp, 9 predicted proteins | sample RumenRJG_04DNA_FD_193489 | JGI IMG/M metagenome (GOLD analysis project Ga0256407, IMG submission 193489) | Bovine rumen microbial communities from Lethbridge, Alberta, Canada - RJG_04 | ecosystem: Host-associated > Mammals > Digestive system > Stomach > Rumen | place: Canada: Alberta | collected... | reverse complement strand
AAAAGAGATATTAGTTTAAGTCAAATAACAAAAGACCCAATAAATTTAGAAACTAGTTATAAAAACTTAAATCATATAATTGATAGTGAACAATATTTTATTTTTAGATTAAAAAAAAAAAAACAATCATATTATGTTAAAAGATTATTAAGTGAAATTCTTCCTGAAAAAAAAACAATAAATAATAATAAAGAAAATAAAATTAAATTAAAAACAAAAAATATACCAAAACCAAAAAGATATCATTCAGAAAAAAATAAGTCAAAAACTCTTTCTGAGCAAAATACTTTTAATCAAACAAGAGATTCAAATCATAGTCAAACGATGGTTAATATTGATTCTACTAGTGAAATTTTAAAAGGATCAAATAATACTTTTTTACCTCCAATTAATAAAAAAGTAATATATGAAAATGAAATAAAAGAAAAAGAAAATAAAAAAAAAATGAAAAAAAGTAATTCTGAACAAAAATTATATAAAAAAAATTGTAATATTAAACATCATCAACATAAAGAAAAGTTTATTAATCATTTTTTAACTCCTGTTAATAGTTTTATTAATAAAGATTTTAGTTTATTTTCTGAAGAATATGATAATATTAATAATGAAATATCAAGAAAAATTCAATGGAATAGGAAAATAAAAAAAAAATTTTTTCCTCCAAAAATTCCTATTATTTATTCTAATTATAAATACGATTTTAATGGATATAAATTTAAAATTTAATTAAATTATAATTATATAATTAATAATAAAACATATTTTTTTTACTAATTAAATTGTATAATTGATTCATTCATATTTTTTTCCCATTCTAATCCTTCAGTTTTAATTATATTGGGATTATCATTATTTTTATCTTTTTTTTTAAATAAAGTTTCCCAAATGCCATTTTCTTTTTTATTTAATGTAACATAATATTTTCCATTTTTCTTATTTGATTTACTATTATATAATGATTTTAATTTATTTAAATTTCCAAATAAATACATTTCTTTTTCAAATTTAATATTTATTTTATTTACTTTATCATAACAATATCCTTCAAAATGAACATAATTACTATCTGTTAAAAGTTCTAAATTTTCATTTTCTAAATCATTACAAATTATTGTTCCATTACATTCATTTTTATATTGAATTTCCATAAAAATATATAAATTATTTTGACTCCAATATATACAAGGTTCAAATTTTTCTTTATGTGAATTATCTAAAAATAATTTTTTAATTTTTTGTATTTGTTTTAATCTTGATGACATAATTTGAGTAAAAGTTTGAGTAAAATTAATTTTATTTTGAGATAAAATATCTAAATATTTATCTATTATTTCATAATTTTCATAATTTAATGCTTCTTCAATACATTTTGTATAATTTAATGAAAGTATTTTTGAAGTATGTTCATATAAATTTTTTCCTTCAAAAAGAATATTACAACAAAAATATATTTTTATAATTTGAACTATTATAATAATTTGTTTAAACATATTTCAAAAATAATAAAAAAAATTAATTATAATTAAATGATTAATAAAAATTCTATAAGGTTATACTTTAAAAAAATATAATAATACAAAAAAACCAATAAACAAATATTCAAATAAAAAATGTACAAATTATAATTTTTCACTAATACTTACTTGATCAAAAGGAATAATCATCATTTTAAAATCTTTCCTCGAAATAGTATGTACTAAAAAATTATTATCCATAAAAACAAAATGTTGTTTATTTAAATCTCCAAAACCTTGTAAATCAAAAGAACAATTAATTTTCATATTATATTTACTTTTCCTAAGAGTTCTATTATCAATATTATATTCACAAATAAATTCAGTTTCTTCATTTCTATTATTACAACCACCACAAATATAAATAATATCATCATTTTCAAACATAAAACAAGCTGAACTATTTCTTGATAAATAATTCTCATTTTCCCTTATTAAAATAATATCCCATTTTTCACATAAATCCAAATTTAATTTTAAAATACTTTTCATATTATTATTAGTAATTTTTGAAAATCCACCAAATAAATAAATAACATTATTTTTATCATCTGAATATAAAGAACATTTATATCTATCTTCACATAAAAAAGGTAATTCAATCCATTTTGATTTTGAAATAATATAACCTTCACATTCAATTTGATCTTTTCCACCTACTACAATAATTAAATCTGATTTCCAAATTGTCATTGATGGATTATAATGAGTAAAAATTGAATTTACTAAAAATATAATTGAAGTTTTTTTTTCTTCTATATTTACTTTAAGTAAAAGTGAGCCTATTACATTTTCATTTTTTAATTCATTTATTCCACATAAATATAATGAATTATTTACATTTAATTGACTTAATCCTTCTAAATTTGATATTACTCTTAAAAAAATACTTTTTTTGTAACATTTTTCTTCTTCTATATCAAATATTTTTAAAGTACATATTGGACTATTCTTTTTTTGAATTAAAAAATAGATTTTTTTTGAAAATAAATTCATTCTATTTTTTTAATAAAAAAAATATCAATATTATAATATATTACGTATCATTGTCTCTACAACAAACGACACCCATTTATTATTTTTTTTTATTTTATTTTTTTTAGAAAAAACAAATAAAAATATTGGAATAATATAGATAATTAAGAATGGGAAATTGTGCATGTACTAATTATAAAAATAATTTAACAAAACAAAAAAGTGTAATTATAAATGAATTAGGTAGTCTTTCTCCAATTAATCAATCTAATAATTTAATTTTAATAAACAATAAATTAAAAATTGGTAATAATTTCTTATATAATAAATCAACAGGTAATTTAAGTAAAGAATTATCTTTTGAAATTATAATGTTAAATGAAATAAATTTTGTTCGTACTAGTCCTAAAGATTATGCTTTAAAGTTAAAAGCAATAATAAAAGATATTATTATAGAAAATAATATTGAATATTTAAATGGAATTAATTTTGGTTTAAATAAGAAAATTTTTTTAAAAAATGGAAGTAAAATTTTTTATGATACTGTTGATTTTTTAAATAATATTCAACCTTTATCAAAATTAAATTATTGTGATGATATTAAAGTTAATATTGATAATTCTATTTTTGAAAATAATGAATTTTCATTTTCTAAGGAAAAAATTGAAGATTTATTAATAAATAAAAGGTTAGAGATTCTAAAAAATTATAATCAATGTGCTTTTAATATTGATAATTTCTCTAATCCAATTTTAAGTATTGTTTTTCAAATAACAGATGAAATTTTTAATCAAGAAAGAAGAAATAATATTTTAAATAAAAATTTTAAATTTTTTGCTTGTAATACAACTAAAGATATTGAAAATCCGTTTATTTCTATTTCTAGTTTTGCATAAATTAATTTATGATTTTTTTTGAGTAAAAAAAGTTATAAAATATAATAAAGTACTTAGTGTATAAATATATAAATATTTCACAAAGAATAATAATATATTGTATTAAATAGTTTTATATATAAAATATTTGAAAATATTATGGAAATTAAATATATAAAAAATTTTTTTTTTATTTTTTAATTTATTTTATTTTATCAATTTAATTTTAAAATATTTTCATATAAAAAAAATAATCCTATATAAAAGAAGATATAATATATTTAAATTCATCATAAGATAAATTTTTATCTAATAAATCATCAGTAAATTTAGGATTATTATTATATATATTTTCAAGTAAAATTTTTAAGGAATTAACAATATCCTTAATTTTAATAGTAGGTTCATTTTCTCCATTATTTTTACAAAAGAAATCAAAAACAATTTTTAAATTATCATTAAATAAATAAATATGATTATTAAATAAATAATTAATAATATGTTTAATATTTTCATCTTCATAGCAAATTAAATTATCAGATAAAAACTTTAATAATTTCCATTTTTCATTTTCAACTTCAAAACCATCACCAAGAATATAATTAGTAAATAATTCATTAATATTAGCATCATTTTTAAAAACAACAATAAAAATAAAATAAATTTTCATAACTGAATTAATATTTCTATTATAAATATTATCTTCACTTTTATCATTTAAATCATCTAAATCATTTGAATCTTGATCAAAAAATTTATGTGATAAAGCATCTTCAGAACTATATCTTAAATTATAATTTAAATTTAATAATTTAGAAATTAAATCTTTACTATTAGAATTTAATTGTTTAAATTCTTCATTTTGAGTAAAATTATTTTTTATAAAAATATTTGAATTTAATTCATCAATTGATGAAATTGAATAAGGAAATTTCCCACATAATAAATAATACATTATTACACCACATGACCATTCATCACATTTTTCATTATAATTATTTGATAATATTTCAGGGGATAAAAATAAGTAATTTGATATTTTATTATTTCTTTGAAAATTAACAAAATGTGAATCGTCTTCTAATTTAATTTCATTTTTATTAAAAAATAAAATATTTTCTGGTTTAATATTTCCATGAATTATATTATTATCATGGAGATATTTTATATTTTTAAATAATTGAAACATTATATTTTTAACTTCACTTAATTTAAAAGGTAATTTTGAATTATTTATTTTTGTTCTTAAAGTCAATGGAGCTAAATCTCTTATCATAAAGTAATTATCTTCATTTTCATAAATACTTAAAATCGAATTTATATATGATGAATTAATTAATATTTTTCTTTTTTTTTCATAATAACCTTTTATATCTTTTACTAATTGTTGTTCTATTAACATATCTTTAGGAAGAATTTTAAGAGAATATTCTTTTTTTGTTGGTTTTTCTATTATTTTCATTGAAAAACCAAAAGTCCCTTCTCCCATATTAACATCAAAAATAAATTTATTTTCAATATTAAATGAAATATCAATTGTGTTCAATGGACTAGTATCAGTTGATGATAAAATGATACTATTTAATATTGAAGCATCAAATTTATCTGAATGAGTATTCATATTTTGATGTTCATTTGAACAATCACATAATACACAACCCATTATTTATAAATATTTTTAATTATTTTTAATAAACTGAAAATTTTAATTTATTAAAAATTTTTAAAATATAAATAAAATTAAAAAAAATAATAAAAAAAAAATAAATTAAAAAATGGATTTAGGAAATAATAATAATACCAAAAACGAAATAAAAATAATAGTAATAGGTGATAGCGCAACAGGTAAAACATCATTTGTAAATAAATGGACAAAAGATACTTTTTCAGAACAATATAAAGCAACAATAGTCTCAGAATTTTCATTTAAAGTATATGAATATAAAGGAAAATTTTATCGTATTCAATTATGGGATTTAGCAGGTCAAGATAAAAATACTTGTATAACAAAAATTTTTTCAAAAAATTCACATGGTTGTATTATTGTATGTGATATTACAAATAAAGAATCAATTCAAGAGTAAAAATAAATATAATAATATTTATTTTTTTTTTTTTATCTTTTTTAATAAAAATAGTACTTTAAATTGGAAAAAATCAATTGATGAAAATACTAGATTTTTAGATAATCAAATGTTACCTTGTATTTTAATAGTAAATAAAATTGATTTAATTGATGATGATTTTATACAAAATGATGATGAGATTAAAAAATTTGCTGAAGATAATAAATTTGATAATTTATTTAAAACTAGTGCAAAATTAGGAATTGGAATTGATGAAAGTATGGATTATTTAATTAAAAATATTCTTGAAAGAGTTGAAAAATTAAAAAAAGATGATGAAAAAAATCCACTTGAGAAAAAAAGATTAAGTTTGGTTTTGGAAAAGGAAAAAGTTTATGATGAGAAAATTAATATTAATAATGATTGTTGTTAATTTATTTTTTTTATTTGATTAATTTTAAATTTTGAAATAATTATAAATTCAATTCTTCTTTATAGATATTTTTTATAATATTTATCAATTAAATATTATAATTAATACAAAATTTATAATATACATTTTAAAAATGAAAATGATTAATAAAAAAAATTAAAATATATAATATAATGGAAATTAAAATAAAAAATAATTCAGTTAGAAATTATTCAAATTTAAAAGCTATTTCAAGGAGAATAACAAATAAAAATTTATTTCAACAATTAAAAAAAAATATCTTTTTTGATAATAATAATTCTTTAAATTCAACAGGATATACAATTAAAAATTCAAAAAAAAATAATAGTGTTGATAATAAAAAAGTTTATCAAAATGGAAATGATGAAAAAATGATTAAAGAAATGATTTTAAATTTATCATTTTGGAATAATGAAAATTTAGGAAATTCAAAATTTAAAGATTTGAAATTAATTGATTTTTTTAATCAAGAAATTAAAAGACAAAAAGAATTAATCAAAAAAAAAGAAGAAGTTGATAATCTCATAAATAAAAAATTATTATTAAAAGAGAATTTATCTAAAATGAATACTGAAAGAAAATTTAAAAGTAAATCACAAATATTCACAACTAAAGATAAAATAATTAATTATAAAGATTTAATAAAAGAAGAATATGAAAATAAATTATTAAATGAATATCAAGATAATTTAGATAATATTTTTAAAGAATATTGTAAAGAGCAGAAAAACACAGAAATTAAACATAGAAAAGAATTAATGAATATTTATGAAAACATATTATTAAATAAATTAAAAAAAAAAAGATATGAAAGTATAATGAATGATACATATCAAATATTAGAAAATGCAAGAACTGAATACAATTTATGTATTGATATAATTAAGGAGAGAATTAAATCAGTAGATAAATATTATAATGCATTTATTCAGAATACAAATAATAATAATTATAATAGTAATCATACCAATATTATTAATAATTTCCAAAATAATAATCATAATAATATTAATATTAATTCCCAATTAAATAATAATAGTACTATTAATAATAATATTCATAGTTATAATAGTAATAATAATAGTAGCAATAATATTTATAGTAGTAATGAAAGTAATATAACAAATAAAGAAAATAATACTAAAAATGATAATAATTTAAAATCAGATGTAAATAATGCTTCTTATTTAGATGATAATATTTCAAATAAAACTCAAAATAGTGGAGAATCAAAAAAGAAAATGAAAAAAAAAACAAATTCAGAAATTATTCAAAAAAACGTAAGAGTTTATAATGAATATATTTCAATTAAAGGTGATTTATTATTAGAATTAAAAGGATATGATGACAGATTTTCATTAATAAATGATCAATTATCCAAAATTATAAAAAAAGCAAAAGATAAAATAAAAAAATGTGAAGAAAATGGAAAATATTATAAATATTTATTTGAAGAATTCAGTAATGGACAAAAAAAATATTATTTAGATATATTAAAAAAAGGAACTGATACAAGAAATGAAGGATTAACTTGGATAGTAAAAAGATTAATTGAATTAAAAGTTAATATAGATCCAAACATGTTTCCTTCTTTTTTAGATAATGAACAAATTGAATATATAATTAATATTTCAAAATTAGGTTTTGAAAAAAGTCAATTAAAATTAATTTTAACTGCTTTAAAAAATAGAAATAAAATGACCAAATCTCAAAGTGTTATTAATATAAAGAATAATATTGAAAAAAGAAATGTAGGAAATATTACAAGTTCTATTAAAGATAAATTTAAACATAATAAATTTATGGAACAAATGGGAAAATTGTATTTAAAACATGAAGAATATTCTAAAATTATATTTGAAAAACAATTAGAAGAAAAAGATATTAATAATAGTGTTATTAAAAATAAAACTAAATTGCATCAATATGCTATTAATAAAAATATTTTTGATGAAAAAAAAGAAGATAATTTTTTTCATATTTTTATGGAACATCAAAAACAAAAAAGATATTTTGATGATATAATACAAATAAATAATAGGATTAAAGAATTAAATATTTTTATAAATAAATTAATTAAAGAACAAACATTGATATTTGAAAATAAAATCAAATTTATAAAATTAAGGAAAGAAGAATCATTGAATGATTTTAAAAATAAAGTTTCAAAGGCCCTTTTTGGTTCTTATATAGATTTATAAAATTTTTTATATTATAAATTAAAAATAATAAAAGTTCAAATAATGATTTAAAGTTTTTATATATTTCAATATAGAATTTTTTTCAATTTAATTTTAAAATAATCTAAATTTATATGGAATGATAATTAAATTATTTATTTTTTTATACCTATATTTTATTGTTTTATAATATACATTCTCAAAATATTTCTTTTTTTAAAATATCTAAAAAAATTACATTCTAAAAAAACTAAATATAAAAAAAAATATAAATTTATGGTAATTCCATAATTTTAAAAGGAATATTTTCAAGTTTAAAATTCATTTCTCCTTTAATCCTCAAATAATCATCTTCTTTAACTAATAAAATAGAACCATTTGTACTTTCTGAATCTTTATAATAAAATAAATTACATTCTTTTGAAAAATCAATTACTCCATGAATTTTTGAAATAGAAGGTTGAGAAATACAAATTTTACAATCTGATCTCCCAATTGTAATTGGAATATCATTTTGAGTAAAATTATAAGAATCATTTTTTCCATTTTCATTTTCATTTTCAATTTCAATTTCAATTTCTTTTGGAGTATTTTCTTTATTATTTTTTTTTGTTATTATAGTAATAAAAGTATTACCTAATAATAAATAATAATCTTTATCATTATTAAAATAAACATAATTATTAATTTCATAATAAATTATAATTGAATCATGTATCATATATAAACAAAAATCTTTTGTTTTTTTTTGAAAACATAAATTAAAAACTCTTCCAGTAGAAGATTCATTTTTTTTTTTTAATTCTTCATTATCAATTTGATAATTAATTACAAAATCATTATAATAAGTTCCTCTATAATCAGTAATATTTTTTAAACCAAAAAAAGTTAATCCATCATTTTTATGTCTTAAACCATTTATCATTCCATTTGTTGTTATTATTAATTCTTTTCCAAAAAATAATTCTCCAGATAATAAAATTTTAGGACCGATTATTCCTTTTTCTTTTTCTTCAATTATTGGTTGAATTGGAAAATTTGAAAATGAAATTATTGAAGATAATAATTTTTTTTTTTTATCATTTGATGATTTTTTTGAAACATTATCATCAATTTCACCATTATATAAAAATCTTGGGGATATATTTTCATTTGTTATTGAGGTTTCTGGAATGTTTTCAATAGTGTTATTTCTTGAATTATTTATGTTTTTTTTATTTATTTTTTGTTCTAAGACTTTATTTGATTTTGGAGTTGTATTTATTTTTTGAGTTGGAATGTGATTTATTAAAGTTTCATTTGAATTTGATAAATTTGGATTACAACAACCTATAAAAGAGAAAAATTCATTCATTTGTTATTTTTATTTATTAAATAATTAAATTAATGTATTTGAAAGAAATTAATTATAAATAATTTTTAAATATATTTTTTTGTGAATATAATAAATTAATTATATAATCATATAATATAGATTTTTTTATTTAAATCAATTTTTATTTGTGTATTTTTTTAATTATTTATTAATTCATTTATTTGAAATATAAAATATAAATTTTAAATTATTTTAACTTTAAATATTAAATTAAAATTTTTCCAACTTTTTTTTAAAATTCCAAATTTAAGAAAATAATAAATAAATGTTTATTTTTAAATTAATAAAAACTTATTTTATAGTTTAAAACAAATTAAAATTAATTTTATTTCTAATTATAAAATTTTCATTTTAATAATTAAGTTATAAAAATCAATCATAAGATTCATCATTTGGTTTAGGTTCAATATTCCCACCTTTTTCAATAATTTTTAAAGATTCAATAATATAATTATCAATTTCATCGATTTTTTTTTTCCTATAAGGATTTAAAAAATGTATTATTTGATTCATTCTACAATTAGTTTTTATTATATTTTCTATACCAAGGCAATCTCTTATGAATTCTTCAGATAAACTTAAAATTTTTTTATTTTTAGTTTTACATGGAATAATTTGAATACAAAATGAATTACATAAAGAAATTTTACTAAGATTACCATTTTTACTTATTGTTTTCTTTTTTATACTTACTTTTCTTTTTTCATCCTCACTTTTTTCAGATGTTGAAGAATTTTCCAAATTTCTATCATTGTAAGTAGTTAATTCAATTTCAATATTATTTTTATTATTTTTTTTATAATTATTTAATTTTATTTGCTTTGATTCATTTTTTTCTTTTAAATTTGAATTTAAAAAAGGTTTTTTTAACTTAGGAACCATTGATTCATTATCATTACCAAAAGTATTTAATTTACAATTATTATTATCATTATTTTTATTATTATAAATAGTTTTTTTATAATTATAATCTAAATTACTATCTTTATATTGAATTGTTTTCTTTATATTATTATTATGTTTATTAACAATATGACTAAAAATTACATAATTATTTTTAGTAGAAGCAAAAAAAGACATAAATACACTAAAACATCTAAAAATAATTGAAGAAATTCCTCCTATTTGAGATAACATTTCTTGAACAGTTGGATATGTTCTTAAATAAGTATCAATATTAAATGGTGATATATGAAAATTTATTATTCCTTTTTCATTTTTTATATCATTTGATATTTCTCTTATTGTTATTGATTCATCATAGAAAGATATATTTAATTCCGATATTTTTATTTTTATTATTCCTGATTTAGTTTGATATTTTATAGTTTTAAAATAATTATCTATTGTACATGATTGTTTTGATGGTATTTTATAATTATGAATAAAACTTACATAATTTATTGGATTTGTAAAATTATTATGATCAATTTTTGGAGCACTGAATAAAAATTTTATATTTATTTCTTCATCAAAATCATTTTCATTTTTTATATTATTTTCTCTTGATTTATTAAAACTGAAATTTTTTGAAATAGTAAAAGACAAATAAGTTTCATTATTTAATGTATATGAAATATTATTTATATTACTATCATTTAAACAAAAATATTCATCTAAATTTGAACAATTATTATATGTAATTGGAAATGTAGATTCAATACTTTCATTATTAACAGCAATTAAATTAATATTTAATGAATAGTTACTTTCAGTATTAAGTATATCGGAATTAAATGCAAAAAGTGTCTCATTTAAATAAAAAATAGATGATTCTTGTAAAATTATTTTATTATATGTTATTGTGAAACTTGAATAATTAATAATTACATTATAACTAAAAATTAAAGTAATTGTAATCATAAGAATTGTTAAAATAACTCCTAAATAACTTGGCCTTCTTTTTTCTTTATAAACATATAATATTGGTGATGGGCTTAAAATATCTATTTGATAAAATAATTTTTTTTGCATAAAAGTACTAGTAAATGTAAACATTTCTATTATTATATTTCATATTATTTTAATAATGAATAATATGATTTAAAATATATTAAATTATTTCCTTTTTTCATTTCATTAATGAATTATTAAATAAATAAATTATTTTTTTAATATTTAATTTTTTTATTTTATTTTGTTATAATTGATTAAAGGTTTAAAAAATATTTTTATAATTTGTCATTAAAATTATTTAAAATTTTATTGGGGAT
>Ga0256407_10012320_pt1 | contig 11652 bp, 3 predicted proteins | sample RumenRJG_04DNA_FD_193489 | JGI IMG/M metagenome (GOLD analysis project Ga0256407, IMG submission 193489) | Bovine rumen microbial communities from Lethbridge, Alberta, Canada - RJG_04 | ecosystem: Host-associated > Mammals > Digestive system > Stomach > Rumen | place: Canada: Alberta | collected... | reverse complement strand
TACTTTTTTGTATTTAAAATACATTCTTGATGATGTTCAAAAAATTCATAAAAAAAATAATAAATTTCATTTATGCTCAATATATTAATTAGAATAGTTTAAAAAAAAAATAATGATAAATTTATTATTGGAGGAGGATATGATTGTATTATTATAATAATATCATTAAATGAAAATAAAATTATTAAAAAAATAGAATTTAGATTTTCCTGTTGGAGTATTCATTCTATTGAAGAAGAAAGAATTATTTGATATGGTTGTTCAAATATAATTAATAGTTTTAATAAAGTAATTAATTTAAAAAAAATAAAAAAAATGTTAAACCAAAAAAAAAAAAATGGAAAAAAAATCAATTTAGAGTGAAAATGAAGTTTTAGACTTAAATAATTATATCACATAAATAAACAAAATAAAACCACAAATTTATTTCCCACTTCTCCTTTGAATTCTAACAGTTCCTCTTTTATCACTATCATCTTCTTTTTTTTCTTCTTCTTTCTTTCGATTAAAAGTCCTAATTTTTCTTCCACTTTCAGTATCATCTTTTTCTTTAACTTCTTCTTTAACACCTTTTCTTTTTCTTTTAAAGCTTTCATCTTTAACATCTTCTTTATCTTTTTCTTTTTCATCACCTTTATCTTTTTCTTTAAATTCTGAACTAGATTTTGCACTTTTAACATTACTTTTAATTTCACTTTTAACATCAGAAACAATAATTTCTTTTTGAGTTTCAAAATCATTATTATATTCATCAAAAAATTTAATTTTTTCATTATCCAAAGTTTCAAAAATATATTTTTTATTAACTGATTTAACATAACCACTTTCAGTAGGTATATTAGGATCTTCATTACCCCACATTCCAACATCAGTTCCAAATCTTTCAAATTCCTTTACAACAGAAGCATTATATGATGATTCTTCATCACCAAAAACTTCATTTGCCATTTGTAAATATGATATATGTAAATTTTTATACATTAATTCTAATTTTCTTTTTGCCATTACTTTTACAAAAGTTGAAAAACGCCATTTTCTTATTATTTCTCTTATAAATCTTCTTTCTGCTATTCCCTTATGCATAAATGTCATTTTGAATAAATAAAATATTTTATATAATTTTGATGGTTGTTTTAATGTTTTCATTAGAATGTGAATTATATATTTCTTTAATAATTTATATAATTTTTCTAATAAAGGTCCTTTTGTTTTTAAATTATTATAACTTCCCTTTAAAATATCTAAAAATTCTCTTTTATTTGGAATTTGTTTTTTCATTATATATTTTTTTATTAATCTACAGAATTGATTATATTTATCTTTATCTAATATTTTTTTAAATGAATATTCTTTTCTTTCTTTTATTTTATTTTTAAGAAATTCTATGAATAATGGTAAAATGTATAAATAAGGATTTTTATCTTCAGTTACAGCTTTAGGAGAAGAGAAATGTGCTCGAAATTGGAGTCTTGTGTTTTTTAATTCATTTGAGCCTTGATGTTTACTTTGTGATTTATCTTCACTTTTTTTTAAATTAATTCTCTTTAATAAATTAATGAAATATTTCCCATATTTTTTCTTAATTAATTTTTGTTTTTCTTTAATTTTTTTAATTAATTTATCAAGGGCTCTAGTATAATAAACTTTATATAATGATTTAAGGAAAATTTTCTTATTTTGATTATCTAAATCTTTCTTAGTTTTCACAAGAGTATCTCCAAGAGCACGAAGCCTCTTCTTCAACTCTCCGCTGTTTTTGAGTCTTTTTATAAATTCCAATGCTCTTATTCTTAAAATATCATGGAATAATTTTTTAATTAAAAATACATCTCCTAATATTTTTGCTGATATTATTATTCTTCTTTTATCTATAACATTTACCATTTTTTCAAGAATTTCTTTTAATTTTTTTAATTTGTTTATTTTGTCTTTCCATTTATTTAAATATAATTTAAGGAGAAGTGATTTTGAATATGATGATAAAGCTGTTATTATTTTTTTTAGAATTTTTTGTAATTTTAGATATTTTAGTTTTTTTAATAAGTCTTTTAAAGCATTTTTTTTCATATTTTCTATTATGGTTTTTATTAGTTTTAATATAATGAAATATTGTTTTATTTTTTTTATTATATCTAATATATCTTTTAATTTATTTTTTTTTGATAATTGTAATACTAGTTTTCTCCAATTTTTTTTTGCTCTGTTTATATTTGTTTTTTTATTAAGGTATTTTTGGATTTTTTTTGATGAGTCATTTGCATGTTTTAATTTTGCATTTTTTAACCATTTTAATAATGTTGTTCTAAATTTATTTTTTGATGTCTGATCTTTTAAATTTATTATTCTTAAAAGTATTTCTTTAATTCCGTATTTTTTCTTTCTATTTTTATATAATTTATAATTTTTTTGTATTTTTTCAGCTGCTTTTTTCTTTTTTATTTTATCATTATTTTCAATCCATTTTTTTAAATATTTTCTTAATAATCTATCTTTTGAATTTTGTTTAATTTTAAATAATTTAAGAAGTTTATTTTTATTTTTTCCTTTTTTAATCTTATTAAATACTTCTTTTAATATATCAATTCTTTTTTTATTAATAAAATCAATAATTTTATTTAATCCATCAATTTGTTTTGCTTTTCTAATTTTATCAAAAGCATATTTTTTAAAAGGATTAATTTTAGATAAAATTTCAATAGCTTTACTAATATTAACAGTATTTTTTTTTTCTTTTTCATTATCTCTTCTTCTCTTTACAATTCTACAAAATTTTTTAATTATATCAGCATTATTTTCAAGTTCAATTCTTTTTACTTTTGATCTATATCTATTAAATGCTACTCTTAAAGGAGTTTCTCTTGTCATTGATAATAATATTTGTTTTAATCTATCTAATCTTACTGATAATCTATTTTTCTTTGATTTATTTTTTAATTTTCTGAAATAGTTTTGTATTATTTTTGATGATTTATCTTCTTTATCTTTTAAATTTTTTACATTATTTCTCCATTTTTCTAAATATTTTTTTAGTAAATTATTTCTTAATGTTGTACTATTAAATATTATTCTATTTCTTAGTATATTTGTTATTTTTGTTGAGGTTACTTTTTGTTTTCCATTTTTTATTAATTTATTTAATAAAATTTTTAATATTGTATTGTTGAGTTTTTTTATTTTTGATAAATCTTTTAATCTTTTGGCTAAAATTTTCTTTATTAATTTTAAAAAGAAATCATTTATTTTTTTATTTTTTTTCTTATTTTTATTTTTTTTCATGAATTTTTTAATAATATTTGACTTTGTATTACAATCAATTAAATGTTTTTTTAATTGCCATTTTCTTAATGCATATGATAACTTATCTAATTTACTTGAATCATTTTTCATAAATAAATTAAGTAAAACTTGACTAATTCTTCCTTTATTTAATTTATTTTTTTTATCTTTAATTTTTCTAACAAATTTTTGAATAATTATTGCTCTTCTTTCAATTTCATCAGTTATTTTTTTCCATTTATTTAAATATTTTCTTAATAAATCATTTTTATTACTTTGAACTTTTTTATTTAAAATATATAAAAGTAATTGTCTTCTAATTGTATCATTTGCAAAAGTAATAATATTATTTGTTGCATATCTTTTATCAACTCCATTTACTTTATCTAAAGCTTTTTTAATTGGTTTTAAATATTTTTCATTAACATCTTTTAAAATATCTGTTATTTTAGTTATTAAATAAGCTTTTAATAAAATTGATAATTTACTTTTATTTGCTTGTTTTGCTCTTAATTTCTTCCTTTCATTTTGTTTACAGAATTTTTGTATTATTTGAGCGTTGTTATATAATTCTATTTCTTTTGTTTTTTTTATCCATTTCCAAAAATATCTTCTTAATTTTGATTTATTACTTTCTGAATTTTTCAAATATAAATTTTTTAAAGAAAAATCAATTTTATTTTTTTTATTTGTAATTTTATTTTTCTTTTTACTTCTTAAGAAATCTTGTATTATTTTTACATATTTATCTCTATTATCAATTGCTAAAATTTTCCATTTTTTAAGATATAAAGGTAAGAAATATTTTTTAAGTGCTTCTACAATTTTAGGATATATATTTTTTAACTTTTTCAATTTAGCATAATTTTTAATTTTTTTAAAAATATCTTTATTTCTTTTTCTACTAAATTTATCTAAAAGGAAAATAATTTGATCATAATTTTTTTTTGGAATTGGCATAACTCTTCTTAAAACTTCAAGAACTTTTTTCATATAATATTTCTTAAACAAATCATTAAATTTTACTTTAGAATCCATTTCAGAATAAACTGTTAAAGACATTTTTAAGAATTTTTGTATAATTTTTGCATTGTCTTCATAATGTAATCTTTCTGATATTTGTAACCATTTTAATAAATAAAATCTTAATAAATCAAATGAATTATTTTCTCTTTTTAAATATTGTATTTTTAATTTTAAAAGAGAATCTTTTAATTTTTTTTTCTTTTTCCTTAATTTTAATCCTCTTAATGAACTTTGTATTTTTATAATTGCATTATATTTTCTTAATAAAGGAATAATATTTTTCCATTTTAATAAAGCATTTTTTAATAATTTTTTATCTGATTGCTCAACATTTTTTATTATTTTCTTTAATAAAATATTAATTAATCTATTTTTTCCTCCACTAAATAATTTATTAAATACGCTTGTTAATATAATTTTTCTTAAAATTTTAATTAATTGCTCAATATTATTTATTTTCTTATTTATTTTCTTTAATTTATTATCACAAAATTTTTGTATAATTGAACTATAATTAATTGTCTCAATATTATGTACTATTCTTCTCCATTTTGCTAATCCATATCTTAATAAATCTTTATTATTATTTTTCATAAATAAAATACGAAGTCTTCTATCTCTTTCTTCTAATATTTTTTTCTTTTTCTTTTCTTGAATTTTTCTAAAGAAATCAATTAATTTTTGTCCTTTCCCACTTTTTAATTTATAAATTTCTTTTAATATTTTTGCTAAATCTTTATATGGTTCTAATTGTTTTTTTGTTATATTTGTATTTTTTAAAATATCTTCAAAAATATTTTTAGCTCTTCTTTTTTCATTTTCTACATCTGGAATTTTACTTTTCCATAAATTAAGATATTTTTTCAAAATATTTTTTTTAACTTTTGGCATTATTTTATTTATTATTTTTGATAATAATTTACTTCCACCAATTGTTTTTTTTCTATTTTTAATTCCAATAAAAATATTTTGTAAATTTGGTTTTCTTAAACTTTTTTCTAAAATTTCTAATCCTTTTCTAATATTAGTAATTTTATCTAATGGATTTTCTTTTTCAGGAACAGATTTTATTCTCCATCTTAATAAAGCTTCTCTTAATTTATTAATTTTATTTGATTCATTTTTTGAATCTTGTTGTCTTATTAATATAGATAAAATTTTTTGTTTAATTTTATTAATTTTATCATTACTTAAAATATTTTCCCATTTTTTAATACTTTTATTTAATAAATTTCTTTTATTTGATAAATTTCTATTAATTATAATACTTTTTAATTTAGAATCAAATGGTAATTTTTTCTCTTTTTCAATTCTCTTTTCAAAAATTGGTGAAGTTAAAGTTCTTCTTAAATTATTAAGTGCTTTTTTAGTATCTTCAATTTGTTTTGTTAATTTATCTGTTTTTTTTTTCCATTGTTTAATTCTATTTTTTAATTTATTTTTCCCATGTTTATCATAGAAATTTTTCATTAATTTCATATAAATTTTTTTTTCTAAATCATCAACATTATTTTTTCTAATATTATCTCTCCATTTATTAAAATATTTTCTTAAAGGTAATTTACTAAATCTTTTTAAAGGTCCCATAAATAATTTTTTAAACATATCATTTTTAATTGTATTTAAATTTTCTTTTCTAATAATATTTCTCCATTTTAAAAAATAATGTAATAAAGGTAATCTTTTTAAAGCTAAAGATTTTGCTGAATTTAAATCACCTCTTAATAAAGCTTGCATTAAAGTTAAATCTTTTGGTATTTCTGTTACTTTTTTAATTTCTGTTTTTTTAATTTGATTAAATGGATATTTTTTTAATATTTTATTTAATAATTCTAAACCATATTTTTTAGGTGCATTATTTGTTTTTGGTTTTAAATTACTTTTCCATTTATAAATTGCTCTTATTAATTTTTCTAAATCTCTTTTTGTTATTATATTTTTTAAATAACGTCCTTTATAATTTGAAAGATCGGTTTTTTCTTTTGGGGATATTCTATTTCTCCATCTTAATAAATTTTTTAATAATTTTATTCTGTCACCTTCATATCTTTTTGGTAATAAATTTTTTAATTTACTATTTTTTAAAGATAAAATTAATATTTCTCTTAATTTATTTAATAAATCTTCTGAATTTTTAATTGAATTATATCTTATTATATGTTTTGTTCCTTCTTTTATATTTTTATTTTCTTTTTCTTTTATTTTTTTTATTATTTCTAACCATTTTTTTATTGTATTTCTTAAATTTGTTTCTTTATCATTTTTATTAAATACTCTTTTTAATATTTTCATTAATAAAGCTGCAAAATTTTTTTTATCCATTATTCCTTTTTTTAAAGTTTCTGATGATTCTCTTTCATTTAATTTATCAATATGACAATTTAATAACCATTTATGTATTGATTTACTTAATCTTAATTTTCTATTATTATTATCATTTTTATTTCCTAAATTTTTAATTAATTTTATTTTTAAATCTAAAATTTGTAATTTTCTAATTTGGTCTTTCCATTTATATAAAAATGTTCTTAATTTATTTTTATCTTTATTAAAATAATTATCTAAAATTTTTAATAAAGCATTTTTATAAACTCTTTGACTTTTAGTTTTATTTAAATTATCAATAAAATCTTTACCATACATTCTACTAGATTGTTTTTTAATTAGATTTGATATTTTATCTAATCCTTTAGATTTTTTATAAACATCATTTCCTTGTTCTCCATAATTAATAATTTTATTTCTCCATTGATTAAATTTATTTGATAATATTCTATTTTTAATTTTTTCTAAAACACTATTTAATAATCTCATAATCATTTCTTTAATTAAATCTTTATTTCCTCTATTTATACATTTATTTAACCATTTATTTAAATAATCTTTTAAAATTCTTTTATAATAATTTTCTTTTATATTAATCATTTTTAATAATTTTTCATTTTTATTATCTCTAACTAATTTATCATCAATTGCATTTAAAGGATATTTATAAGTTAATCTTAAAAGTGCATTTTCTAATAAATGACTTGCACTTAAAATATCTGGATTTACTCCTTTAATTTCAGCTTCTTTTTCAATTATTTTTTCTTGTATTACCATTTTTTCTATAATTTCTGGTTTTTTTGGTAATCTTAATAATTTATTAAATGAATTTCTTAATATATTTTTTTTAATTCTCTTTGTAGCATTATCTAATAAATCAGCAGATAATCTTTTTTTAAAATCTTTCTTTTGTTCTTCTTCTGTTGTATTATGCCATTTATCAAAATATTTTTTTAATATAATTTTATTTTGATTTGGAATTGATTTTAATATTTTTGTTAATTTATTATTAATTGCTTTTTTATGTAAAAAATCTAATAATCTTGATTTTGAATTTTTTAATGCGATTCTTTTTCCTAATTTTCCAGCTCCTTCGAACATTTTTAATATACTTATACATTTATCCTTTTCACGTGAAGCTGTATCTGCATTATTTTTTAAATTTGATAATTTTGATAAAAATACCCATTTATCGAAATTTTTTAATAATTTATCTTTTCTCTTTTCAGCCTCTGATCTAATATCATATAATCTTCTTCCTCTCATATTTCTAACTTCAGCTTGTCTTGAAAATTGAATCCAAAGATCTAAATATGGTTTAATTCTTAATAAATTCCATCTTCTATCTTTTAAAAGTAAATTTCTTAAAGCTATATTTTTATTTTTTTCACCTGCTGTTAATAAATTAAAAACATAAGGTCTAATATGTTTAACTAAAACTTTTTGTATAATTTGACAGAAACTCTGATACATAAAACTTAAATATAATATATCATACATATATTTTCTAACCCATCTTCCTCTCCAAAATGATTGAATTTTAATAATCATATCTAATCTTTGTTTATATAATTCTTTTAATTCTCTCCACCAAGCTTGAATTAATTTTGCTGCTTGTTCTCTATATTTTGGATTTGGTCTCATTAATGGAGAAGCACCTCTTATTCCTCTTTTATTTTGTATTTTTTTAATTTTATATTTTCCTTTTTTTCTCTCTTCTTGTGCTAAATCAACAACACCTCCTTTATCAAATCTCATTTTTCTTAAAATTGTCCTATCTTCTGTATTAGGTCCTTTTGATGATATCATTGCTAATGATACATATAAAAATTTATGTTCAGGTGATCTATTTATTGTCATTCTTCCATTTTTTAATGAATTTCTATTAAGAGTATGTCTATCAAAAGTTTTCTTAGTTTCTTCAATAGATCTATTAAATGAATCTTCTTTATCTGGACTCATATAACCTCTTCTTTTAGATAATAAAATATTACTTAATCTATTCATTTTTTGTAAAACTCGATATCTTCCATTAAAAACTTCATCATTAGCACCAGGAACAATAACTTGACTTTGACTAATTAAAGCACCTTCTTCAGTTTTACGTGGATCATAAACTTTAGTAAATCTCTTAACTAAATTTTTAACATCACCCATAGTCATATTATTATAAGTAGCATTATTATATTTAATTTGTGCTTGTTTTTCATTAGCTTCATTATAACTTCTATTTTGATTTCCTAAAACATTTTTTAAATCATTCCATCTAGTTTGTGATTCATAACCTTTATCTTGACTAGAATTATTATCATCAATATTTTGATTAGGTGACATTTTATTAACCATAGGTTCTCTCCCTTCTCTAGGATTCATAATCATACTTCCTTGACCAACCATACCAGGAGATTGTTTATTTTGAATATTTCCCATCATAACATTAGAATCATTTCCTACAGGATAGCCAATTTCACCACCTTGAATAAAACCAGAGTATTGCATCGGTTGATCCAAACCAATATTCCCTCCTTCAACATTTTGATAAGTTTGATATAAACCACCTTTAGGACTTTTTCTAGCATTAAGTGTTCTAATATTATATTCAGTTTGTTCTTTAGATTCTCCAATATTAATAGTTTTAGGTGATCTCTCTAATCTTTCTTCACCAATACCTCTTGATGGTATTGCAACTACTAAACTTTGAATTGGTTTCTCACCAACTAATTGAGCTGTATCTGCTCTTTCACGGAGGTTCATTTTTACTGTTGATACTATACTCCTCGACACCACATCACCTGGACTTTGACGAAGTGTTTGACGGCCCTCCGTTACGGGGCTCATCATTTGATTGTTTGATGGTTCCATGTATATCATTTCGCCATAACCAGATTCTGTTGTGTTTTCAAGGTTTTTTGGCTTGCTGTCTTGTTTATCTACTCTTGTGTGATGATATTGCATTTTCTCTTTTTTATTTATTATTTTTTATTTTTAAATGGGTTTTATAGATATTTTATGGTTTTTTATATATTTTTTTTTTTCTGTTTTGAAGTTTTTTATTTTTTTAGGCTTTTTGTTTTTTATTTGAATGTTTAATAAATTTTATGGTTGGATTAAGGTTATTTGTTTTAGGTGTTTGGGGTTTTTTTAAGTGAAATGTTATTTTTTTTTAAATATTTTTTTATATAATATAATTTAGGAAATGATAAAATGTATATTATTTAAAGGATTTTTGAAATGCTATTTTGTATATTGTGGAAGTAGTTTTAATATATAATATTTGAGTTTTTAGATGTTTATTAAAATTGTTAATAATAAATTTTAATTTGAAATAGGACATTTAATGTTTTTTTATGAATAATAATAATTTTTTGTTTTTTTTTAAATAAATTAAAAACAATGAATAAATAATAAAAATAAAAAACTCTACCAAATAATATAATAATTACTATAAAAAATTTAAATTTTAAATCATAATTTAAATTTTTAAAATTTTAAAATTATCAAAAAAAAAATAAAAAAAAAAATATAAAAAAACAAAAATGTCAGTTCCAATAGAAGACGTAGTAGCTTGGATAGGTACAATAGCAGGTATCCTCCTTAACATAAGTCCAATGATATTGATATTCAAAATAATGAAAGGACAAGAAAACTACAAAATAATGCCTGAAGCAATGTTAGTCCTAAATCTTCTATGTGGTGAACTCTGGTTTTGTTATTGGTTTCGTCAACAACAAATCATCCCAACAATTTCATCATCATTTGGTTTATTTTTTGGTTCACTTTCCGCAATAATTTACCTATATTACTTTTTAGATAAACATAAATTAAAATGGTTACTTGGAGTTTTTATAGTAATTGATTTTGTATTTCAAATTTATTATATTTGTATGTATATTTTTAAAAGTTATTCTACTACTGGAAATTTAGCAACAGTTTTAACTATTTTTAATTATATTGCTCCTGGACAAAATATTATGAAAGTTATTAGAGAAAGAAATTCAAAATATATTCCTATTGCTAGTGTTCTTTCTGGAGCTTTTTGTAGTGGAAGTTGGTTTATTTTTGGATTGTTAATTTGGGATATTCCTACTATTATTTGTAATGGAATTTCACTTATGTTTGCTCTTATTAATACTGTTATTTGGACTATTTTTTATTGTATTGGAAGTAAAGGAAGTGAGGAAAAAGATGAAAAGGAAATGGAGTTGAATGAAAAGGATGTAGATGAAAAAAAAGAGGAAGCATAAGGTGTTTAAAAATTATTTTCTGGTTTGGAGGTATATTATTTAAAAATTTTTAAATATGAAATATTGAATATAATAAATTAAAATAAAAATGGAAAATCAAAAAGCAAATACAGAAAGAAGGGAATTTTATAATAAATATAGAAAATCTGAAATATTTTCTCATCCAACTTTAGAAAATACTAATACAAAAAAATTACTAAAAAATAAAATAAAAGATAAATTCATTCTAAAATATAAAATTTGTCATAATAATTTTGTTTAAATCATTCAAAATAAGTAAAATGAGTAATAATATAAATATTATATTCTTTATTATTAAGAGTTTTAAAAAATTTAGATAAAAGTAAAACAAGGTTCTCCTAAAGCAATATTTTTATTTAAATTGAATTTTTTATAAGTTAAATTCCCTCAACTGTATAAAATATTCTTTCTTCAATTAAATATTATTATTTGAAATCCTGATGGACAGACTTTTAAATTATCTTAAAATGTTATTTTATTATTTAAAAATGAATCACAAACTATATTCTATTATAAAACCCATTTTTTATAATATAACTATTTTCCAAAATAATCATCTGTATTTTATATGGATTCCAATAAAATAAATTTATTGTTTTTTTTGGTATGTTTTCTTCTTCGTATAAATCAGTATTGTATGATGGTGATTTATTATTTAATATATAATTTTTATCAAAGAGACATATATTATTTTTTTTTTTTTTTTTTTTTTTTTTTTTTTTTTTTTTTTTTTTTTTTTTTTTTATTTTTTTTTATTTTT
>Ga0256407_10012319_pt1 | contig 11654 bp, 7 predicted proteins | sample RumenRJG_04DNA_FD_193489 | JGI IMG/M metagenome (GOLD analysis project Ga0256407, IMG submission 193489) | Bovine rumen microbial communities from Lethbridge, Alberta, Canada - RJG_04 | ecosystem: Host-associated > Mammals > Digestive system > Stomach > Rumen | place: Canada: Alberta | collected... | reverse complement strand
CACACTTCCTGTTTAAAACCACCAGAACAATTGCCCGTCTGCGTGCTCATGACTATCTTGAGGAAAGAAATACTCTTTTCGGCAAGGATGGAATTCCAATCGATCATATCATTGCCACAGAGGACGAGGTCACCAAGATTATCAAGGCAAAGGTGGATTTCCCTGGAATTAATGCCTACGGAGCCTTCTGTAACGGTTCTCTTGTAGTTGTAAGTACCAAGGTTACAGCGGACGGTAAGCTCTGTGGAAAACTGGTTGCAGATTTCAATAAATTCGATGCAGCTGATGCTGTAGTAATGGCTATCTACAGAAAAGATGAAAATGGCAGAGAAAAATACCTTTCCAAGATGGAAAACGAGGTTTTCGTTGAGGGTGATGAGGTTTTCTACTGCTGCATCAGAGAAAACATCAAGCATCATTTAAGAGCTTTCAGATCCCTGCCGGTTTCCAAAAGATATATAACTATTGCTGGCGGTACTCATATTGCCGATTACATGGCCAGAATTCTTTCTGAAAACTATCGCATCAAGCTCATTGAGGCAGATCCTCAGAGAGCAAAGCGTTCTGCAATTAATCTTCACAGTTCTTCTGTACAGGTTTTTAACGCAGATCCTACTGACATGGATTTCATTCTTGAGGAAAACCTCGACAAGACTGATCTATATATTGCAGCTACCCCTACAGATGAAACCAATATCATGTCTTCTCTGATTATGCGAAGAATGCATAACGTTGAGACTGCAGCAATTATCAAATCTGAAGGGTATCTCCAGCTGTCAGACAACGAGCGCAGTGAAATCGGAACCGTGATTCTGCCTAAGGAATCCATTATTTCCGCAATGCTTACCTCTATCAGACAGGAAGGTGTTGAGTCGGTAAGTCTTTTCAGACAGGGAAAAGCAGAGGCCATTGAGTTCATTCTGGAAGGCACCAAGTCCAGTTCAAAGATTATCGGCAAGAAAGCCGCTGATCTGAACCTGCCAAAGGGTGTTACACTGGGGCTTGTAAAACGTGACAGAAAGTTTGTGCGTATTGACGAGAATTTTGTGTTTGCACAGAAGGATCATGTAATTGCCTTCTTAGACGATCATACTCAGATGCGTAAGCTTGTTAAAATGTTCAGACCTGATTCATTCTGGATTCCATCGTGGTTGTAGATTTCAGACTGGTAGCAAAGCTACTTACTCCGGCCTTATTCGTATTCGGACTGATTACCTTCATTCCGGCGATATACGCACATATCAACGAGGCCAGAGGCGGCACAGCCTTTTACTTTACTGGCTGCATAAGTATCTTCATCAGCTTTATTTTCTATCTGATAGGCAAAAAAGCCGGGCAGTATCCATCCCTGCGAGTGCTGTTCCTGTTTACAACCTCTCTATGGGTTATCGTTTCCCTGATTTCGGCAATTCCGTTTTACTATGATCTGCCTGACATCAATATCTACAAGGCGATCTACGAATCCTGCTCTGCGCTGTCGACAACTGGTTCAACGGTAATTACCAACCTTGATTCAAGACCTAATGCCATCCTGCTGTGGAGAGCAATTCTGCAGTATGTTGGAGGCGTCGGATTCGTGGCATTGGCAGTTATCATTCTTCCTATTTCAGCAATGGGCGGAATGAGTATTTTCAGAACCGAATCTAGCTCATTTGACGATTCTGCAAAATATACCCCTCACATTAAGATCATGGCTCTGTCACTTATCATCTGGTACATCGCCATCCTTGGACTGTGTACCTTCCTGTATGTGGTAGGCGGCTTTGATCTGTTCAGAGCGATAACGACTGCCATGAGTACAGTGGCAACTGGTGGTATGACTCCTACTGATATGTCCATGAACGGAACCACCCCGTTTATTCAGTACACTGCAATCATCTTCATGTTTATTTCAAGCTGTCCTTTCATGCTGATTCTCTCTTCGCTTGCAGGTAATTATCTGCAGTTCTTCAAAGATCAGCAGGTTCGTGGCTTTCTGATGATCAATCTGGTTATTGCCGTAAGTGTTGCGGTATCACTGGTATTCAAGAATGATTACAGTATAGAAAAGGCCTTCAGAATCTCTCTGTTCAACGTGGTTGCTATCACGTCCACGACCGGTTTCGGTCTGGAGGATTTCACCCTGTGGAATCATTTTGCCTCCATGGCATTCCTCTTTATTCTGGCAATCGGAGGATGCTCAGGATCAACCTCTGGTGGTATCAAGACCTTCCGTCTACAGATATGCTATTCCATGTACAAGAGTCAGCTGTTAAAACTGATCCATCCACATATTGTCAGTGAACCAAGATTCAAGGGCAAGGTTATTGATCCTGGAACCCTGTCAGCAGTTATCACCTACATGGTGTCCTATATTGCCCTGCTTGCAGTTTCATCTGTTATCGCCTCTATTCTCGGACTTGATCTTGGAGACTCGGTAACCGCAACCATCTCCTGTCTGTCTAATATTGGACCTGCCATGGGAACAACCTTAAACCCATCCACCAACTTCAGCCAGATTTCAGATGCTCTTTGTCTGCTTTTCAGCTGTGACATGATTTTAGGACGTCTTGAGATTCTACCTGTATTGCTGTGCTTTACCAGAACATTCTATAAACTTTGATCTTACTAATACTCTTTCTTCTTTTATTTTGATTAGGTTCCTCCTCGCAAAAAAAACTTTCTCAACCCCAAAAAAATTTGTGACGGTTAAGTAAAAATTGAATATTGCCAATTTTAAAACTGTAGTTATAAATTAGAATTCCTATACAGGTTCGTCTGCCATTTTTTTTTAACAGGGGTAATAATGAAGTCTTTAGCAGAATACAAATCTTTCATTTCAGAAGTCAGAAAATTTACAGGAATCGACTCATTTACAGCTGATGAGGAAGGGCTGGTTTCTATGAGAGTTGACGACAAATACAACGTTAATTTTCAGTATATTGAAGGCACTCGAAGGTTTCTCTGTTTTGTTGAGGTTTGTACACTTGAAAGGAATACTCCTAGTGCCGTTTATAGAGATCTTATGGCAGGAGCACTTTTCGGAAAAGAAACATCCGGAGGTTATTTCACACTTGATCCATCAACAGATACGTTAATTTACAATTATTTCTTTGATGGTGATGATGCTGCTGAAGATATTGAAGGATTTATTCGCTGCATTGAACAAATTATGCAGCTTTGCGATATCTGGATAGATAGAATAAACCTGTTTGATGAAAATGAACATAAAGCAGAAGAACAGAAAGAACTAAACAATATCGGGCTACTCTCATAAACAAACAACATTACTTTAAATTTAGGGTATGTGTATGACTGACAAGTTACAATCTTTTATCAACGCTTCTAATTCCACAATATTTGGATCCAGAGACGTGGAAATTGGAAAAAAAGGTGAGGTAAAACTCGGCGGAGTGTTGTTTTCTGCAAAGTCATCAACGAATTTTGCAACCATGAAAGCTTTTAGAGAGGCTCTCTCTAAGAGATATGGAGTTTTTGGAGAAACAGTTTTTGACAGCACCTTAGCTTTAAGATTCAAAGCAAAGAAATCTCTGCGTGCATGTGATATATCAAAGACTCTGTCCAAGATTGACCTTATAAAGAAAAGAGCTTTCACAAATGAGATTAGTCGTCAGTTAGATACAGATCCATTATTCAGATCTCTTCCTAAAGATGTAAGAACTCAGATCAGAGGCAACATTAAAAAAAATCCATTTTTGAATATTAAGATGTCGGATTTTAGAAATCAGATTGAACTGTACAAGGGTGTTTCTGCTCGTATCAGATCTGAAATAGACACTGTAACCGAAAACATGCAGCTTGAGATGAAATCTCTAGGAATTGCCCGCGGTATAAATGTCGATGTGACTGATAATGAACCAACAGGACTAAAAGATCTGAAAACAATTCTGGATGGAAAGGATACTTCCGTTGAAGATAAATTAAAAAGCGGCAAAATTGGTATTGGACTAAGAATCAATAATTCTAAAACCAATCCAATACTGCTGCAAAAAATTAAGGACAACGGAGTAGAGCCAGGATTTATTTATAAGAATGACTGGTCACTAAAAGATTCTATCAGTTTTTCCAAGGAATATGACTCTGAAAAAAGTATTCAAATCCTCAACAGACTTAAAGCAGAGGATCCAAAATTAGAAAAAGCCTGTGCCAATCTTCCTATTAAAGAGCAGATTATGCACTGCGGCTATCGTCATCCCGCAGTTATGTCAGCTATTGCTGAAAGCGTAATTGAAATTGGATTACAGAATAAAAAAAGTGAAATCTATAAGGCTTTTGAGACCAACTTCCCTTTGCATGATCCTGAAAAATGGAGAGAAATTCCACAGGATCTTTTAAAGAATCGTCTTTTTATTCAAATCCGAGACGCAGTACTTGCAGTTAAACCTGGAAGCGATTTATACGGTATGTCACCTGTATTCAAAAAATTTTCCGATAGTCATATTATCAAGCTTGACTATAACGAAAACGATCGCCTCTATAAGAAAGATCTTGCACATGCAGGTAAATTCAGAAGACCAGAACGAGTAGCTATCAATCGTAAATTTGGAAAAATTTACAGACTGAATGTCACAAAGAAGGCTGATGACATATCGGCATCAGCTGTTACTGAAGCTCTTGCCAATGATATTTCCCGAATCATGGGGATCCCAACTCAGGAATTGAGAATTGTCAGAGGAAAGTATTCTGATGGTCATCCTAAGATTATGCTTGAAGCAAAGTTTGCAAACGGCTACAAGGATCTTGAATCTGGATTTATTAAGGACGGACAGCTGGTTAAGCCAAAAGATTACCCTTATGATTTGGAAAAATTGGGTAAATATAAGGCATTTTTCCTAGTTACAGCAGATCGTGATGCTATTGGCTCAAGAGGTCAGAACAAGGGATTGATCAACGGAAAATTCTTTGCAATTGATCCTGGCCATTCTCTTGAGGGAAACGGAAAGTATCTTGAGGTAGAGGATAATCTTTCTTTCAAGGTTAACTATGGATTATTAAAAAAACCACGTTTCAATAACTTCTCTGTCTTTGATGATGATACACGTTTTGCAAAACTGCAGGGTGTTGTAAATCTTCGTGAAATTAAAAATTCAGGAGCAATCGATACTCTGTTCAGACAGTATAAAGAGGCTTTCAACCCTAATGAAAATGGGATATCAAAAGCTGAAGCAAAAATTCGTACCAAGATAATTGCTGATATCGAAGCTAAGGAGAAAGAATTTAATTACTCTCTGCAGAAAATATTAAATGTTTCAGACAGCCAGCTGCATCTATACGATGCACTAAGCGACGATGGAGCTCAAATTCAGCAGAATGCAATTGAAACCATAGAAAATCTTGAGAAATTAACTTCTCCAACTACCTGGATAAGTAAAAACGGTACTGTTCCTTTAGAGCATCTTCAGGTAATACCAGAGACTAGGGTTGCGTGGAATGCACATGTTGAAGGAGATAATATCGTCTATAACTGTGATGAGCCTTTATCTGAAGCCGCAAAGAAATTACTCACCCCAATTGTTCATTCTGCTCATGGCGAATTAAAGATAGAGGCAGATGGAACAGCAACAATTAAAGTTTCAAAAGCTAACAGAGAAACTTTCTTTAATGTTCTAAGTGAAAAAAATGTAATGCGAATTACCCACCCAGAGGAATCTGTTGCAAGAGAGTCCGGACATGATGGTATTTTAGAGGCTAAAAACTACAAATCTCCTTTAGTTGAGGCTCCCCTAGTAAACAATCAGAAAGGGCTGAATTTCAATATACCTGAGACGCTGGATGTGATGCTTAAAGGCAAGAAAGTTACTCTGCGCAAACAGCACTATGAGGCAATGCTTAAGGAAACACCTTTAGCTTTACAACCAAAAACTATCAACGAATTAAAGGCAATCCTGACAGCGAGAATCGAAAAAGGAAACAAAGTTATTCAAGATGTACTTGCAGGAAAAGGATATCAGCACAAGACTACACCTAGAAATGCAGCCAATCTTGTTCTGGCACTGCATGCTATTGCCTTAACTAAAGGTGAATATCTGGAAAGAGGAGCCTTTTCAGTTGCAGATCCTGAAGGTAGATTATACCAGTGGCTAAATAACTCAAAGGATATTTACTTTAGAACCTCAACACATGCCACGGCATATCACCATAATTATATAGACGGGCATATGAATATGCCTAGAGGCTTTGATATTCCAGCAGGTATGAGTGGACTTTTTGGAGACATGAAAACTTTCCAATTCTTCGCTATTCCTGAACTGGATCGTCCACCACAGCCACGCAGACTTTATTTAAAACCAGAAACTCACGGCATTTATCACAGTACAATCAAGGAACATGAAATTGAAGAATCCCGTACTCCAGGAATGCAGACCAGACCTACCGTTGATGGGGACTGGAAGGAATCTATACTTCACTTCGGTTCTCTCTTAACCTCAATTTCCAGAGGCGGAGAAGCTAACGGCAACAGAAAGGAAACAATGCCTAAGACTGTGCTTGATGCAGTTAAAAATGCAAAACGCGATCTTGATGCAGCAGGCTTAACAGAATATGGTGAACAGCTTGTAAAAAATGTTACCAACAAAAATGGCGGTATTAGACAACTGATTAACAACATTCAGCTAATTTTCAAGCAGATAGCAGACAAGAGCCGTGCTGACAGGTTGGATAATAAAGAGGATGACGATCTCTTTGCTCCTAAAAAATATTTAAATGCATCTGGGCCTCTGATTAGTGTTATGGAGAAAATTCAGGATTACGTTGAGCCGCAACGCAATAATGATGAAGATCCTGAGAATAAGGATAATTCGAGGTCTTACAATAGAGGAGGAGCTCCGCTAAATCGAATTGGAAATGAGATTATGCTTGAAATGCAGGAACTGACACTATGATCAACCAGCACTACTTTCTTCCTATGCGACGCATAGGAAGAATTTGACCTGAAAAGACCTTAGATTTTTAATCTAAAACTCGCTTTACGCTCTTTTCTCTAGTAATAAACCCAGAAATCAATCACAAGAATAATAATCCAGGCGACATTGTGAATGGCAATGCCGATTAGGCTGTACTTACGCTCTTTTGCAACCTTATTACCATCCATGCAGTGAATAAAGGCTCTATAGGTTGAGGCCAGAAGAGGAATCAAAGCTACAGCCAGAATAGAACACTCCCAGAGCTTGTGAGAGGTCAGACAGGCCCCAATTGACAGCATCGAAGAAACAACAAACATTACTGCAAGATAAAGAGCTGAGAGCCTATGGCCCAGTCTTGCAGCCACTGTTTTCTTGCCGGTAGTCCGGTCCTCATCAATATCTCTCATAGCTGAGATATGCAGAATCATTACAGAATGGATACCGAGAGCACAGGCAAGGTAAATGGAATCAGGGAAAATATCCACAGGCTGACCGCTGGCCCCAAGAACCAGAAGCTGAGAACCAATTACTGCTGCAAGGCCAAAAAATATAAAGACAGCAATATCACCAAAGCCTTTATAGCCATAGGCAAAACCGATGGTATAGAAGATTGCAGCCAGAATAGCCAGCACACCAAGAAACACAAACCAGGATAAAGCCTGAAGATCGTGGCCCAGACACATATAAAGCGCAATCATTCCGCAGATGGTTGCAGCTACGGTAACTGTTCCCATGGCTTTTCTCAGCTGAGTCAGAGAGATGGAACCAATCATCACAGCACGAATCGGGCCTATACGTTTTTCACTGTCAGCTTCCTTTAGGGCATCACCATAATCATCTGCAAAGTTGCTTAGAATCTGCAACAGCACACCAGTTGCAAGGATCAGCACTGCGGCAACCACAGTATAGAGAGAAACCACACCGTAGTAGAAACCGAGAGCACAGCCAACTGCGCAGTTGGTGAAGGACAAGAGAAGAGTTTTAATTCGTAATTCACTTAACCAGTCAGACATCATAAAAAAACTCAGAAATAATAAGAATCAGTTATATAACCAGTAATCTACTGTAAGGATGATAACCCATACAAGATTATTTATACAGCAGTAGGACATCAGATTGTTGAAACTCTGCTTAAGAATTACCGACATCTTCATGTGACGGATAATGGTGTATACCTGATATGACATAGGAATAAAGCCAATCAGCAGCAGAAGTGCCTCAATAGGTCTGTGGGAAGATACACAGGCTAAAACCGAGAAGAAAATATTGGCTAAAAGCAGTGCTAAGAGATAAATGGATGTAATTTTGTAGCCAAATGAAAGCACAAATGATTTCCTGATTACATTAGGAGTATCATTCACCATCATTCGGATGGAACGTCCGTACAGAATCATCAGAGAGGCAGCACCTGAGGAGAACGCCAGAAGGATAGTATCAGGGTAGATATCAATGGTGGAATGACTGGCAGCAACAATCAGAAACTGCGCACAGACCACAGAGGCCATACCGAAAAGCAGGAAAATCGCAATCGCACCTATACCTCTGTACAGGTATAAGGCGGAAACATTGTAAAAGAGGGTTGCCAGAACACACATTACGCACAGAAAGATAAACCAGGAAAGAACCTGGATATTTGAGCCAAGAGCAATATAGATGGCAATGGCACCGAATACAGTGGCAATAAGGGTCATGATGGCCATGCGCTTGCGAAGCTGGGTAACAGGCATATCACCAACCATGATCGGGGAAATAATGCCATTCTTTTTATCCTTAAGATGCAGCTTATAGGCTCTGGAGTAATCAATAGAATAGTTGCACAGGGCCAGTACGCTGACACCGGTAATTGAAATAGAAATGGCGGTAATTATAGTTTCAAAGGTGACATGACCATAAAAAAAACCAAGAGCACAGCCGAGAATACAGTTTGTAAGGGCAAAGGCGTAAGAATTAAAACGGATTTTGGTGTTTATCTGATCATTAAGCATTGTACGAGTATTTTCTTTTCTAATTCAAAAATGATTATTATTTGATTTTTCTGATTTCTTTTTTCTATTTTAAATTACTTTTGGCGTTTTTTTTAATTTTTGTGAAAAGAATGCGCTATCCATGTATAATTCACGCTGATATTTTTTCGGAGAGCATATTAATAATGTTATTTGACGATCCAGCATTAAGACAGCTGAAAAACACCTTTGAAAAAGAAAAAGTCAGAAAAGAAGGCTATATCAAGACCACTGATCGCGCTTTCGGTTTTCTTGAGGTAGACAGAGATTCATACTTTATTGCCCCTAATGACATGAAGAATGTGGTTAACGGCGATAAGGTTGTAGCCATTATCGAAAAGGATGGCGACAAGAGCAAGGCTATACCTGAAAAGTTGGTTGAGGCCTACCTGACCAGATTTGTCGCAAAGGTACTTTTTATTTCAGGAAAACTGTTCATTATTCCTGATCATCCAAATATCAATATTAAGATTGCTGCAGATGACAGACGCAAGGATCAGTCCGTAAAACTCAACAACGGCGACTGGGTTATCTGTAATCTTAAAGCCCATGCTCTGCAGAAAAAAGAGTTCAGAGCTACTTTAGATGAGCTTATCTGTAAAAATGATGATCCAAAGACTCCTTGGCTTGTAAGTTTGAGAAAATACGACCTGCCAACTCATGAGCCTGAGGATTCAGAATTTGAGTTCAAGGAGAAAGATCTTCCTCGTGAGGATATGACAGCAATTCCTTTCGTTACCATTGACTCAGAGCATACCGAAGACATGGATGATGCCCTGTACATCGAGGAGAACGAAGAGAGCTACAAGCTGTATGTAGCCATTGCCGATCCAACCGGATATATTGAGCAGAACACCCCTGAGAATGAAAGTGCTTCTCACCGAGCATTCTCAATTTATCTCCCAGGCAGAGATATTCCAATGCTGCCAAGAATTCTTTCTCAGAACCTATGCTCTTTACGTGAGAATGAATTAAGACCTGCCCTTGTAGGGATCATGACTGTTGCTAAAGACGGAACTCTGCTTGCTGACAGAACAGAGTTCAAACTTGCAAACATCAAGTCTCACGGCAAACTTGCCTACAACAAAGTTTCTGATTTCTTTGAGAAGGTTGAGGGGGCAGACTATGTTCCTACCGATGAGATCAGAGAAATCCTAGAGAAGCTTATAAGATTTACCGAGTGTCGCGATAAATATCGTGCAACTCATGCAGCTACCTTCAAGAACAAGCCTGATTACGACTTTGTTCTTAAAGAGGACGGTTCTCTTGATCATATCGAAGTAAACTTCCGCCGTATAGCCAACCGTATTGTTGAAGAATCAATGATCGTAGCCAATATTGCAGCAGGAAATTTCCTTGCAGAGAAGCTTCAGAGCGGTATCTTCAATCTGCACAAGGGATTTGATATGCAGAAGAAAAAGGATCTGATTGAACTTCTGAAGAAGGAAAACTGTCCTTTCAATGAGGAAAAGCTAGGAGAGCTTGAAGAGTACAACGCTATCAGAAGATTTGCCATTGAGAATAACAATGACTATCTGGACAGCCGTATCAGAAAACTTCAGGAATTCTCAGAGATTTCCATCAAACCAGGTCCTCACTATGCTTTAGGTGTTTACAACTATGCAACCTGGACCTCTCCAATCAGAAAATACGGAGATATGGTAAATCACCGTCTTCTAAAATCCATGATCGAGCATAAAGAACAGATCACCATGCCTGATGAGAATCTTCTAAAAATCATGAATGAAGCCAGAAGAACTAACCGCATGGCAGAAAGAGATGTTAAAGACTGGTTGTATGTAGAATTCCTCGAACCTGAGATTGAGAAGAAAACCAGATTTGAGGCTTCAATCTTTGAGGTTTCAAGAGGCGGATTCAAGGCTATTCTAGAGGCAAACGGAGCTATGGCCTTTGTTCCATTCTCAATGATGTCCGATGATAAGGATGCACTGACTCTACTTGGTGATACCGGTGAGATCTATGTTAATCAGAATCTGGTGTACAGACTTGGCGATAAGATTGCGCTTAAAGTAGTTGAGATCAACAAGAAGACCCGTTCAATTATTGCGGCTCCTTGTGAAAGCGTCGGCGGTCTGATGCTCCCAGATCCTTACGCACCTAAAAAGACTAAAGTTATGCCAAAGCGCAAATAAAGCCGTCTAAAATCGCATTTTTAAAAAGAAGCTTCAAGAAATTGAAGCTTTTTTTTTAATTGAATTTAAAATACAAAATGATAGATAACAAAACATACAGGAGTATTTATGGAAATTATAGATGGTAAGGACTACTTGCCTCAGGTAAAAAAAATGATTGAGGATTCTGCACTGAATCTTAACCAGGATGCCGCATTTCAGCATTTTGAGTCTGAACTGAAAGATGTCGAGAATAAATATCTTCCACCATACGGAGACTTGATAGTGGCAGTGGATGAAGATGAGTTCCAGGGCATGGCCGCATTCATAAAAGTAAGCAATGAAAGATGCGAAATCAAAAGAATGTATGTAAGACGTGAAGCCCGCGGTCAGCATTTGGGAGATACTCTTTTAACAGAGCTCCTGAAGAAAGCCAAGGAGGCTGGTTTTACAGAAGTAATTCTGAATACTCCACTGAGTGTTACCGCTGCAGTAAATCTGTACAAGAAACACGGTTTTGAAGTGTATGAAGGAGAAGATGTTAATCCAAAGCCTAACACCTTCTACATGATAAAAGATCTCTAAGAACTGATTTAGAGCAGAAAAAAACTGAAACT
>Ga0256407_10012317_pt1 | contig 11656 bp, 9 predicted proteins | sample RumenRJG_04DNA_FD_193489 | JGI IMG/M metagenome (GOLD analysis project Ga0256407, IMG submission 193489) | Bovine rumen microbial communities from Lethbridge, Alberta, Canada - RJG_04 | ecosystem: Host-associated > Mammals > Digestive system > Stomach > Rumen | place: Canada: Alberta | collected... | reverse complement strand
CCTGCAGCTCGTCCTTCATGACCTGCTTGCAGCGCTCGGGGTTGTTCAGGATTTCCTCCAAGTCGGCAATGAGCTTCATCAGGTCGTCGTACTCCTGGTGTAGCTGGTCAACACGCAGGCCAGTGAGCTGGCTGAGACGCATATCGACGATAGCCTTCGACTGGAGCTCGTCCAGATTGAAGCGCTGCTCCAAGTTGCGCTGGGCGTCGCTGGGAGTCTTACTATTTCTAATAATGTGAACCACCTCGTCGATATTGTTCACGGCAATGATCAAACCTTCGAGGATGTGGGCACGCTCCTGGGCTTTCTTCAGGTCGTACTTGGTGCGACGGATGGTCACATCGTGACGATGCTCAACGAAATACTTGACGCACTCCTTGAGGTTCAGCAGACGGGGGCGACCCTTGACCAGTGCGATGTTGTTGACAGAGAACGAGCTCTGCAGGGCAGTCATCTTGAACAGCTTGTTGAGCAGCACGTTGGCATTGGCATCGCGCTTGCAGTCAACAACGATACGCATTCCCTGACGGCCAGACTCATCGTTGACATTGGCCACGCCCTCAATCTTGTGCTCGTTGGCGAGGTCAGCAATGTATTTCACGAGGTCTGCCTTGTTGACGCCATAAGGAATCTCGGTAACGACAATCTTGTCGTGGGTCTCGGTGCTCTCAATCTCAGCCTTGGCACGCATCACGATACGGCCACGACCAGTCTCGTAAGCGTCGCGAACGCCCTGCAGACCATAGATATAGGCACCTGTGGGGAAGTCGGGACCAGGAATGAATTTCATCAGTCCATCGGTATCGATATCGGGGTTGTCAATGTATGCACAGCAGCCATCGATGACCTCACCCAGGTTGTGAGTAGGCATGTTGGTAGCCATACCTACGGCAATACCGTTACCACCGTTTACCAGCAGGTTAGGAATCTTGGTAGGCATTACAGAGGGCTCCACCAAAGAGTCGTCGAAGTTGTTGACCATATCGACGGTGTCCTTCTCCAGGTCGTCCATGATGTGCTCACCCATCTTCGAGAGGCGGCACTCGGTGTAACGCATGGCAGCAGGCGAGTCACCATCCACGGAACCGAAGTTACCCTGTCCGTCAACCAGCGTGTAGCGCATGTTCCACTCCTGGGCCATACGCACCAGCGCTCCATAAACAGAAGAGTCGCCGTGGGGGTGATACTTACCAAGTACCTCACCGACGACGCGGGCGCACTTCTTGTAGGGCTGGGTGCTCACGTTGTTGATACCCATCATACCATACAGGATACGGCGATGAACGGGCTTGAAACCGTCGCGAACATCAGGGAGGGCACGAGCCACAATCACCGACATCGAATAGTCGATGTATGAGGACTTCATCTCTTCCTCAATGTTGATTTTTACAATTCTGTCGTTGTCAAATGTCTGATCCATTATTTTATTAATTTTGCGTTTAAGGGCATTTTTAAGCCCGCTGACGCGTTTTTACTATTTTCTTAAACCGCACAAAGGTACGAACTTTCTATCAAACGACGAAAGATTTAAACAAGTTTTAAGAGAATAATTGTAAATTCTTTAGTCTCTGTCGTCTAAAACGCGGAATTTGCTGCGACGACGTTCTAATTCTGCCTTGTCGAGGGTGTAGGTCAGCGCCTCTACTGAGTTGCCGCAACGGGCAACGACATGGCCTGTGACATCGACGACCACGCTCTCACCGATATAGTGACACTTAGTGTCGTCCCCCACCCTGTTGACACCTACCAGATAGCTCTGGTTCTCGATGGCACGGGCCTGTGTCAGCACCTGCCAAGCCTCCTGACGAGAGTCGGGCCAGTTGGCAACAATGATGATAGCGTCGTACTCGCGCCCCGTGGCATAGCGGCTCCAACAGGGAAAACGCAGGTCGTAGCAGGTCAGGATGAGCAGTCGCCAACCATTATACTCCACCACCAAATGGTCGTTGCCTGGGGTGAAATACTGGTTCTCATGACCATAAGAGAAAAGGTGGTGTTTATCATAGTAGTAGGTCTTCCCTGCCCTTCCGTCGACGAAATAGTGGCGATTGCGATAGGTGCCGTCAGACAAATGGACAGCCACACTACCACTGATGGCACAATGGTAGCGCTTGGCAGCATCCTGCATCCAAAGCAATGCGGTGTTATCGTTTTCTTCGTGGGCAATATGGTGGGGCTCGGTAGCAAAGCCCGTGCTCCACATCTCTGGTAATACATAGAGGTCGCTGCCAGGACTCTCGGCTATCATGCGCTCAGCCTCACGGATATTCTCCTCAGGCTTAGCCCATTGGATGTCGGTTTGCAGCAGCGTAACTCTCATCTCTTAATATTCCAGTAATTCTGTCGACAACTGTCCATCCAACGAGACAACGTGCTCTATCAGATAACAGCTGGCATCGCCTGGGGTACACAGCGACACGTTGAAGTGCAGTCCCTTCTCGTCAGCAGAGGAATACTCCATATTGTTCAGCACGGCCTGGTCGAAGAACTGGGCAGGGACACGCTGCTGGTACTGCTGCTTGCGGAAGTCGCGCGAGAAAAGCTGCTGGTCACCCTGGAAGACGCTCAGGTGGATGATGTTGTCATAATAGACATTCTCTACTTCCAGACCATCTTCGTTAAGGGTATGGCGCACCACTTTATATTTCGTGGGATTGATGGCCACATAGAGATGATAACGATTGCCGTTATAGTACACCACCGTATCTTTCTTCAACACATCAGTCAGCGAGAGGATCTGAGCTTTATGGACCTCAAAGGCATCCTTGTCCTCCTGGCCATCGCCCTTCACCAACTTTATCAGTTCGCCATCGCCACTCTCAAACCACAACAGATGCTCTGTGTGTTTCTCAATGTGGTAACGGGCAGAAGAACCGATGTAGAGGGTGTCGTCATAGACACGGAAATAGGCAGGCATACTCGTGGAATCGGGATAGTAGACCGAGTCACCTCGCATCTGAAATACGAGGTTCTCGGTATCTACATCACTCCACACACCTTGCAACAGCTGCTTGGCCTCCTTGCTTTCAGGAAGCTGGTTGGCTGTTTTCTGTCCGCATCCAATAAAGATGGCGAACGTTAGCACACATGTAATAATTAATCCGTTGGTTTTCTTCATTTACCAATACAATGATACTCAAAGCCGTTCTCGTCCATATCCTCTGCATCGAAGATGTTACGACCGTCGATGACCAGTGGCTGGTGCATGGCTTTCTTGATGACGCCCCATGTAGGCAGACGGAATTCCTTCCACTCTGTCAGCAACAGCAAGGCATCAGCATCGAGCACAGCGTCGTACATGTCGTTACAATAGACCACGCTATCGCCAATACGACGCTGGCACTCCTTCATAGCTACAGGGTCGTAGGCACGCACCTTACAGCCAGCCTCCAACAACAGGCCAATCATCACCAGGGCGGTAGACTCACGCATATCGTCGGTCTCGGGTTTGAACGACAGACCCCACATAGCGATGGTCTTACCCTTCAGGGCCTCCTTGGAACCAAAGGCTTTGATAAGTTTCTCAAACAAAATCGTCTTCTGCTTCTCGTTGACACGCTCCACAGCTTTCAGCACCTCCATGGAATAGCCGTTCTGGTCGGCCGTCTTGATGAGGGCCTTCACGTCCTTGGGGAAACAGCTTCCACCATAGCCACAGCCCGCATACAGGAACTTACGACCAATACGAGTGTCGGCACCAATACCAGCGCGCACCATATTAACATCGGCTCCCACGCGTTCGCAAAGGTTGGCAATGTCGTTCATGAACGAGATACGGGTGGCCAGCATCGAGTTGGCAGCATATTTCGTCATCTCAGCAGAAGGAATATCCATGAAGATGACGCGGAAGTTATTAATCAGGAAGGGCTTGTAGAGCTTGGTGAGTACCTTCTTGGCACGCTCAGACTCCACACCTACAACAACACGGTCGGGCGACATGAAGTCCTTGATGGCATTACCCTCTTTCAGGAACTCAGGGTTCGATGCTACGTCAAACTCAAAGCCTTTCATGCCACGCTTCTCCAACTCCTCCTCAATGGTTTTACGCACCTTGGCAGCAGTACCAACAGGAACAGTCGACTTCGTGACTACAACCAGATAGTTATTCATGTGCTGACCAATGGTGCGAGCCACTTGCAGCACATATTTCAAGTCGGCAGAGCCATCCTCGTCAGGAGGTGTACCAACAGCAGAGAACACAATCTGTACATCATCAAGAACGCTGGACAGGTCGGTCGTGAAATTCAAACGACCAGCAGCAACATTCTTTTTCACCAATTCATCGAGCCCTGGCTCGAAGATAGGTATCTCACCATTCTTCAGACGCTCAATCTTCTGGGCGTCAACATCTACACAAGTTACATTAGCGCCAGTGTCAGCAAAACATGTTCCTGACACCAAACCTACATAACCAGTTCCTACAATTGCAATATTCATATAAATCTATTTGATAATAAGTGATTATTCAAACACTTCCGCATCGCGCAAGAAAGGCTGTACAAGGTCTTTCTCGCTGGTCAGCACGTCTTTGGGGTCAATGGGCCACTCAATACCCACATCAGGATCGTTCCAACGAATGCCTGCCTCAGTCTGCGGAGCATAAACATTATCTACCTTATAGGTAAAGATGGCCTCGTCGCTGAGCACCAGGAAACCATGGGCAAAACCACGCGGAATAAAGAACTGGCGCTTGTTCTCGTCGCTCAGCTCAACCATGACATATTTGCCAAAGGTGGGACTCGATTTGCGGATATCAACAGCGACATCCAACACCTTACCCTTAATGACACGGACCAGTTTAGCTTGAGAAAATTCGCCTTTCTGGTAATGCAAACCACGCAACACGCCATAGGATGACTTTGATTCGTTGTCTTGAATAAAGTCTATCTTTCCGATATTCTTCTCAATCTCTTCCTTTTTCCAAGCCTCAAAAAAGTAACCACGAGCATCGTTAAATACGCGAGGCTCAATGACATACACTCCTTCGATAGCGGTTTTCTTGAACTCCATAGCAGTTATTTTGTCTATTTTCCTCTGCAAAAGTAGTAATAAAAAATGAGATAATGAAAGTTTTTTAGATATTTCGTCGATTTTTGTTGTCAATTCCAAAAAAATATTGTAATTTTGCAACCGTGATTGAGCTTCAAAGACATATCGAGATATTACTTCTGTCGAACGATTGCGTTATCGTTCCAGATTTCGGAGGTTTCATAACTCATGCTGAGTCAGCACGTTATGACACATCCGACAGACTTTTTCTTCCACCTTTGCGCACCTTAGGATTTAACTCCCAGCTGCGCATGAACGACTCTGTATTGGCACAGTCGTATGTCGAAGCCTATGACCTGTCCTACCCTGAAGCCCAGCGCCGCATTGAAAACGAGGTGGCCGAACTGAAGGGGTATTTGGAGAGTGAGGGGCACTATTTCCTGGAAGACCTTGGCGAATTAACAGTCAACGAAGAGGGCAACTATGAGTTTACCCCTTGTGAGTCGGGCATCCTCTCGCCAGAGCTGTACGGGTTAGGTTCTTTCTCGTTCAAGCGCCTGAAAGACAATGGATTTGCTGAAGAAGTCAGTCTTCCGAAGACTTTTGCTGAAGAAATCGCTCTTCCGCAAGCCACTTCCGACGAGCCTCAATTACTGGAATTCACCGACGATGACGATACTGATAGAACTATTAGCATCAAGATGTCTTGGGTACGCAACGCTGTAGCAATTGCTGCTGCTATTGTGGCATTCTTCTTCATCGCTACTCCTGTCACTAACAGCGACTTGGGTACAGAAACCATGAGTCAGCTACAGCACAGCATTCTCTATAAACTCATTCCGCAAGACACCACATTGCCCACTATTGCGACACCCGTTGATACTGAAACGGTTGCCCAACCTGCAATTGACAAGAAATCTGATGTTCAGAGGACTGCCGATAAGGCTGTCGAAAAGCCCAAAGCAGCCATTACCTATTGCATCATCGTAGCCAGCCAGGTCAAGCAATCAAATGCTGAGCAGTATGTCGAGAAACTGAAAAAGCAAGGATACCCCAATGCCTACGTGTACATTAATAATAATGTCGTTCGCGTAGTAAGTGACGAGTTCAGTAGTGAGGCCGAGGCCTATCGAGTGGTCAACAAGATGAACATGGAGGAGGAGTTCTGGGAGGCTTGGGTGTATAAGAAAGTGGAGAATTAAGAGTATAGTTTAGGGAATACCATGAAGCGCGTTCGATGCCCTAAGTGCGATAACTACATCATTTTCGACGAGACTCGTTATGAGGCTGGTCAGTCATTGGTATTCAAGTGCGACCAGTGTGGCAAGGAGTTTGGCATCCGCATGGGCGTTAGTAAACTCCGTCAGACACAGAAGGAAGAGAATGAAGAACTGAATTCTGAATCACGCCTTCAGAATTCAGCATGCGGAAGCATCGTTGTTATCGAGAACGTGTTCCACTACAAACAGGTCATTCCCCTGCAGATGGGCGACAATGTCATTGGTCGCTACCAGAAGGGTAATCCCATCAATACACCATTCGAGACTGTCGACCCCAGCGTAGATCTCAACCACTGTACTATTACCGTTTCACGCGACAAACGTGGCAATTTGCGCTATACGCTGAAGGACAACAACAGCAATACGGGTACCTTTGTAGGAGACGTGGAACTCTCGCCCCGTGAGCGTCGCGTCATTGAGGATGGCACGCTTTTTACGCTTGGCGCCACCAGCATCATCCTACACGGAGCCAATGCTGAGGAATAAATACTCCTTTCTTTTCAGACATTATGAACGAACATAAGATTATCAACGACCCCGTTTTCGGATTTATTAAAATCAGAAGGGGGCTGCTTTACGATATTGTACAACACCCATTATTTCAGCGTTTGAACCGCATCGTACAACTGGGACTGGCCTCGGTGGTCTATCCTGGTGCACGCCATACACGTTTTCAGCACTCACTGGGTGCCTTTCACCTGATGTCGGAAGCCGTAAAGTCGTTGACAGAGAAGGGCATATATATCTTTGACTCAGAGGCAGAAGCAGTACAAGCTGCCATCCTCATGCATGACATCGGGCACGGTCCTTTCTCACATGTCTTGGAGAACACGCTGATTCACGGCATCTCACATGAAGACATCTCGCTGCTGATGATGGAACAGATAAACAGCGACCTGAAAGGACAACTGAACTTGGCCATCTCTATTTTCAAGGACGAATACCCAAACAAGATCTTCCACCAACTGATATCCAGTCAACTGGATATGGACCGCCTGGACTATCTGCGTCGTGATTCGTTCTATACAGGCGTCACAGAGGGTAACATAGGAAGTGCACGCATCATCAAGATGCTCAATGTGGCTGACGACCGTCTGGTGGTTGATGCCAAAGGCATTTATTCCATTGAAAACTACCTGACAACGCGTCGTTTGATGTACTGGCAAGTATATCTGCACAAGACAACCGTAGGCTACGAGAAGATTTTGGTCAATGCTCTGAACCGCGCTAAGCAACTGGTCAAAGAGGGACACGAGGTATTCGCATCCCCTGCCCTGGCCTATTTCCTACAGAACGATGTTGATGCTCAATGGTTTGCCACTCACGACGAGGCACTGGCCATGTATGCCGAGCTGGACGATAGCGATATCTGGAGTGCCCTGAAGGTGTGGCGCCACCACGATGATAAAATCCTTGCTACGCTGGCTACTGACTTGGTAGATCGTCGTCTGTTCAAGGTAGAGGTTACTGAGGAACCACCCACAGAGGAGCATCTCAACGAAATCCGTCAGCAGATAGCAAGAAAAATGGGCATCAGCGAGCAGGAAACGAAGCATCTAATGTCGTTGACAGAGATTGGCAAAGATATGTATAACCCCGACGACGACAGTATCGGAATACTCTATAAAGATGGTACTGTGAAAGACATCGCTGAGGCATCAGAAATACTCAACGTACAACTGCTTTCGAAGAAAATACGTAAATATTACCTCTGCTATCAGCGAGTTTAGGCAAAAAAATTTGGTACTTAGCTGAGTTTTTTGTAACTTTGCAGCGTTTATTAAAACGAAAATGTACTATGGAGTTTACAGCCAAGCAAATTGCTGACATGATTAACGGTCGTGTTGAGGGCAATCCAGACGCCAAGATCAACACTTTTGCGAAGATTGAAGAAGGTAAGGAAGGAGCCATCTCGTTCCTCTCAAACCCGAAATATACTGCTTATATTTACGACACGAAGTCGAGCGTAGTGCTCATCAACGAGGATGTGGAACTGACACAGCCAGTAAGTTGCACCCTTATCCGCGTACAGAACGCCTATGAGTGTGTTGCCAAACTGTTGCAACTGTACGCTTCGATGCAGCCTAAGAAGACAGGCATCGATCCGCTAGCATTTGTCTCGAAGTCGGCTAAGATTGGTGAGAACGTGTATATCGCCCCATTTGCTTATATTGGCGACAACGTAACCATTGGCGACGGCACTCGCATTTTCCCTCACGTCTGCATCTATGACGGTTGCCAGATTGGCAAAAACGTCACCATTCATGCTGGAAGCGTGATTGGTGCTGACGGTTTCGGCTTTGCCCCCAACCAGGAAGGTTACGACAAGATTCCACAGATAGGCATTGTTGTTATCGAGGACGATGTGGAGATTGGCGCCAACACCTGCATAGACCGTTCGACAATGGGACAGACCATTATTCACAAGGGAGTGAAACTGGACAACCTCATTCAGGTAGCCCACAACTGTGAAATCGGCGAGAACACCGTTATGTCGGCACAGGTTGGTATGGCTGGTTCTACGAAGATTGGTGCCTGGTGTATGGTGGGCGGACAGGCTGGCTTCTCTGGCCACATCAAGGTTGCCGACAAGACCTTTGTAGGCGCTCAGGCAGGTGTTATCGGCAATACAAAGGGTGACGGTGAACAACTTATTGGTGCTCCTGCCGTTAATCCGAAAATGTACTTTAAGGCTCGTGCTCTCGATGCCAAGTTGCCCGATATGTACAGGGAGATTGCTGCCCTGCGTAGGGAGATAGAAGAATTAAAGAAAACAAAATAAACGCTATACTATGAAACAAAAAACGCTGAAAGGCAGTTTTTCGCTGTTTGGAAAGGGACTGCATACTGGATTGAACCTTACTGTCACTTTCAATCCCGCCCCAGAGAACACTGGTTACAAGATTAAGCGTATCGACTTGGAAGGAGAACCTGTCATCGACGCCATCGCTGAGAACGTTATCGACACGCAGCGTGGTACCGTTCTGGGCAAGGGTGAAGCGCGCGTGTCGACAGTAGAACACGGACTGGCAGCCCTCTACGCTTTGGGTATCGACAACTGTATGATTCAGGTCAACGGTCCAGAGTTCCCTATTCTGGATGGTTCAGCCATTCAATATATCGAGAGAATCAAGGAGGTTGGCACTGAAGAGCAAAATGCTCCCAAGGACTACTATATCATTCGTAAGAAGATTGAGGTAAAGGACGAGAATACCGGTTCGTGCATTACCATTTTGCCAGACGACGAATTCTCGATTACCGCCATGTGCTCATTCGAGTCGAAGATTATCAACTCCGAGTTTGCTACACTCGACAACATGGAAGATTTTGGCACCGAGATAGCTGCAGCACGCACTTTCGTTTTCGTTCGTGATATTGAACCCCTGTTGCAGGCTAACCTCATCAAGGGTGGTGACCTGGATAACGCTATCGTTATCTACGAGCGACAGACCACACAGGAGCGTCTGGACTCACTGGCCGACATGCTGGGCGTAGAGCACCGCGACGCTACCGAGCTGGGTTATATTCAACACAAACCACTGGTATGGGAGAACGAGTGCACGCGCCATAAGCTGCTCGACGTCATTGGCGACATGGCACTCATCGGCAAGCCTATCAAGGGTCGCATCATCGCCACCCGTCCTGGACACACCATCAACAATAAGTTCGCACGCCAGATGCGCAAGGAGATTCGCAAACACGAAATCCAGGCACCTGTCTATGATCCCAATGAGGAACCGGTAATGGATGTCAACCGCATCCGTGAGTTATTGCCTCACCGCTACCCCATGCAGTTGGTCGACAAAGTCATCTCGCTGGGTGCCAATACCATTGTCGGCATCAAGAACGTCACCTCTAACGAGCCGTTCTTCCAGGGCCACTTCCCTGAGGAGCCCGTCATGCCAGGTGTACTGCAGATTGAAGCGATGGCTCAATGTGGCGGTCTGTTGGTACTGAACACATTGGAAGAACCTGAACGCTGGTCTACCTACTTCATGAAGATTGACGATGTAAAATTCCGCCAGAAAGTCGTTCCTGGAGACACACTCATTTTCAAGGTTGACCTGCTGGCCCCCGTCCGTCATGGTATCTCATCAATGAAGGGCTATGTCTTTGTAGGCGACCATGTGGTTTCTGAAGCCACCTTTACTGCCCAGATTGTCAAGAACAAATAAATTACTATATATTAATATTGTACGCGCATGAACCAGATACATCCATTAGCTGTCGTTGACCCGGAAGCAAAGATTGGCGATAACAACATTATTGGTCCCTTCTGTGTCATCGATAAGAATGTTGTCATTGGAGACAACAATAAATTCCTGAACAATGTCACCATCCAATTTGGTGCCCGCATAGGAAATAATAATGAGTTCTTCCCGGGCGCCAGTATCTCCACAAAACCCCAGGATTTGAAGTTTCAGGGAGAGGAGACCACCTGTGAGATTGGCGATAACAACTCTATTCGCGAGAATGTCACCATCAGTCGCGGTACAGCCTCGAAAGGCAAGACCGTTGTTGGCAACGGCAACCTGCTGATGGAGAACATGCACATTGGTCACGACTGCGAAATCGGTAACGGTTGCATCATTGGCAACTCTACGAAGTTTGCTGGAGAAGTAATTGTCGACGATTGTGCTATCATTTCTGCCACATGTCTGTTCCACCAGTTCACACGCGTCGGAGGCTACATTATGTTCCAGGGTGGCACCCGGACTTCGCAGGATATCCCACCCTACGTCATTGCCGGTAAGGAACCTGTTCGCTATGCTGGTGTAAACCTCATCGGGCTGCGTCGTCGTGGTTTCCCCAACGAGGTTATTGACGCCATCCACGACGCCTATCGCATCATCTACTCTAAGGGTATTCTGAAAGATGGTGTTGCCGAGGCTCGCGCCAAGTATCCTGACTCTAAGGAGGTAGACTATATCTGCTCGTTCATCGAGAACTCCAAGCGCGGAGTGATTCGATAGAGGTTAGAGGTGAAAGATAAAGAGGTGAGCAAGACGCTGGTTGTGATAACGGGACCTACGGCAGTAGGTAAGACAGCGCTGACCATGCAGTTGGCGCAACACTATGGCGTACCCGTCATCAACGCAGACTCCCGACAGATCTACAAAGAACTGAAAATTGGTACTGCAGCGCCTACTGCCGAACAATTGCAGCAAGTACACCACCTCTTTGTAGGCAGCAAGAGCATCGACGACTACTACAACGCCTCCATGTATGAACAGGAGGTGTTGACGTATATAAGCGAATCATCGGCACCAGTTAACCTGCTGTCTGGCGGCAGCATGATGTATATAGATGCTGTATGCAACGGCATAGATGACATCCCTACCGTTCGCGATGACATCCGCGAGGAGATGAAGCGACGCTACTAGGAA
>Ga0256407_10012316_pt1 | contig 11656 bp, 9 predicted proteins | sample RumenRJG_04DNA_FD_193489 | JGI IMG/M metagenome (GOLD analysis project Ga0256407, IMG submission 193489) | Bovine rumen microbial communities from Lethbridge, Alberta, Canada - RJG_04 | ecosystem: Host-associated > Mammals > Digestive system > Stomach > Rumen | place: Canada: Alberta | collected... | reverse complement strand
GGGGCTCTTTGGCGCTATCAGCATTATGCTCATGTTTGTGCTACTGCTCTGGAGATTCATGGTGATCGCAAACAGTTCTGATGATTTCTACGGAGGTATGCTGGTCGTAGGTGTGATCACCCATATCTCTGTGCAGGTGATCCTCAACATCGCGGTCGTTACCAACTCGATTCCCAATACGGGCGTCACGCTCCCTTTTATCAGTTACGGGGGATCGTCCGTCTTCTTTCTGCTGAGTGAGATCGGGATTGTCCTGAGCGTTGCAAGGGGTCTTCGCGAAGAGGATCTGAGGCGGATGGAGAGTTAGCTGAAAAGACAGATATTTATTATAATCTCGGAGGATTATGGGGCAGACTGCAGAACCTGAAGAAAATAAAGAGAATATGGAAATACCCGACAGTGCCTCAACAGAAACCGGGAATGATACGACGCAGGCAGAGACTGAGGCCGACAAGGCCGATGAACCTGCGGCATCGGCAGGGACCGACGAGTCTGATGCGCCGGCAGCTGAAGCTGGGACTAACGAGGCTGATGCGCCGGCAGCTGTAGCTGAGACCGACGAGGCCGATGCGCCGGCAGCCTCAGCTGAGACCGACGAATCTGATACTCCGGCAGCCTCAGCTGTGATCGACGAAACCTTTGTCGACGACGAGGATGATGAATACTTCGAAGAGGACGACGACGAGGACTACGAAGAAGATGAGGACGACGAGGATGATGGAGAGGAAGCCGAGAGCCTTAAAGCGTGGCTTCTGTTTCTGCTTGTCAGTGCTGTCATCGCGGGAGTGGTCTGCGGGCTTTCCTTCGGATGTACCGTGAAAAAGGTGTATGTAAGCGGAAATTCCCTGTATACCAGCGAGGAGATCGCGGAGCAGGTGATAAGCGACGACTCCTTTTTGCGCCACAATACCGTTTTTCTGACGGCGCTGTATATGACGCCTTTCGCTCCGCAGATCCCTTTTGAGGAGAGCGTCAAGGTCAGCCTCGAGTCTTATGATGCGATCCGCATCACTGTCAAGGACATGGATATAGGCGGATTTATTCCTTATACCGGAAGGAACCTTTACTTTTCGCCGGGCGGGATCATCCTGGAAAGCTCCCCGCTCGTGGTGAAAAACGCCACTTTCGTGACAGGGATCTCTGTAACAGAGGCGGAAAAAGGCAGGAAAATGGCGGCTGACAACGAACTGGGCCTTTCTATGGTGCTGGAAGCCCTTCAGACGCTCAGAAAATACGATATGAAGGTAGACTGCATCGCGCTGACAAAGGCGGGAAATATAGTGATGTACTTTGACCTGATCAAGGTGCAGCTGGGAAAGACCGATTTCGAACTCAAAATATCGAAGATATCCCAGATCTATCCCTATCTGGAGGGGCGAAGCGGTACGATCGACATGACAAATTATACTTCGGCGGACCAAAACATTATCTTGAAATAATTTTGTAAAAAAAAATAAACATCCATTGATTATTTCAAGGTTCGATTGTATTATTATTTACGTGGTTATTATTTTTTAAGAATAAGGAGGGGCCAACCGTGCTGGAAATCAAGACAAATGATACGGAACCGGCTTGCAAGATTATAGTCGTTGGCGTTGGCGGTGCAGGCAACAACGCTGTTAACCGAATGGTGGATGTAGATGTTATAGGTGTGGAATTCATCGGAGTTAATACAGATGTTCAGGCTCTGAATCTTTGCAGAGCACCCAGACTCCTGCAGATCGGTGAGAAGCTGACGAAGGGCCTTGGCGCCGGTGCGAATCCGGAGGTTGGCCAGAAGGCAGCGGAAGAGAGCGCCGATGAGATCGCACAGGCCTTCAAGGGCGCGGATATGGTATTCGTTACCTGCGGAATGGGCGGCGGCACAGGAACCGGTGCGGCTCCCGTCGTTGCAAGGATCGCGAAGGAAATGGGCATCCTCACTGTCGGCGTAGTTACAAAGCCTTTCAGCTTTGAGGCTAAGAGCCGTATGCAGAGAGCTCTCGTCGGCATCGAGAACATCAAGGAGAACGTTGACACTCTGATCGTAATCCCTAACGACAGACTTCTTGAGATCATGGACCGCAGGACCACCCTTCCCGAGGCACTCAAGAAAGCGGACGAAGTTCTTCAGCAGTCCGTACAGGGTATCACGGATCTGATCAATGTTCCTTCTATCATCAATCTGGACTTCGCGGATGTACAGACTGTTATGAGAGACAAGGGCGTTGCACATATCGGTATCGGATACGGCAAGGGCGAGACAAAGGCAACAGACGCTGTTAAGATGGCAGTCGAGTCTCCTCTTCTGGAGACCACCGTAAGCGGTGCTACTGATGTCATCATCAACATCTCCGGCGATATCTCCCTGGCAGACGCTTCCGACGCGGCAAGTTATGTTCAGGATCAGGCAGGCGATGATGTCAATATCATCTTCGGCGCTATGTATGACGACAGCAACACGGATTCCTGCGACGTTACTGTCATCGCTACCGGTATCGGCAGCAAGGATACAGTTCCTATGAACAATTATCCTTTCGGCGCGCAGAACACACGCAAGAGCAGCAGCCAGGCGTCTTCTTACAAGAGTTCCGCTCAGAGAAGCAGCTCTCAGAGTTCAAGAAGCAGTGCGGGCTCCAGAACAAGCTCTTCATCGAGCGCGTCCAAGAGCAGACAGGACAACGTCGAGATCCCGTCCTTCCTCAGACAGCCCAGAAGATAATCTGATGGAGTAAGTAAATACTTGACAATTCACGGCTGTCCGAATATAATAATCGGGCAGCCGCAAATTTGGGGATATAGCTCAGCTGGGAGAGCGCTGCGTTCGCAACGCAGAGGTCACGGGTTCGAATCCCGCTATCTCCACGAAAGAAACCGCAATGGCAACAGCCATTGCGGTTTCTTTTTTGTGCGATAAGCCGCCAAGCACATCTCGTGCTTGCACGAAGATGAATTTGGCGGCCAACGGTCAATCGAGTAGGAGCATCCTACTCGATTGGTTTCGGGAATGCTCGGAAATCCCGACTGACATGGTCAATTGTTTGAAAATTCGGTGAATTTCGGTGATTTTACAATTGTTTTCCACAATTTAGTCCACATTATCCACTATTTTGACAATTGACCGGAGAAGTCAATCGTCAACCGGGATCTTGGGCTTTCTGGAAAACGGGCGCTTTCTCTCTTCTGGCTCTTCCTCGTCGATCTCATCAAAGATAGAGCGCTTCCTGATATTGACATAATTGCTTCTCAGAGCGTTTATGACGCTCCGGACTTCTCTGGGAGAGATCGTTCCGCACTGAAGGTACTGAGGATCCGGGTCATTGCCGTCCAGGTAATACAGGGAACCCTTTCGGGGGAGGGACTCGGCGCATCTTTGACCAAGCAGGGATACAGAGTCCTGAGGCGTTCTCACCTTGAGACTGATCACCGCGGGAAAGCTCTCGCTCAGACCGCGGAGGCAGGCGGGGTTGGAAGAGGCCAGGATCAGATGTATCCCGCAGGGCCCCGCGAATTCCGTCATGCGCAGGATATAAGCCATTGCCGCCTGTTTGTTGGAATTAAATAGACGCTGGTATTCAGTGATCAGGACGATCCTGTGACGGAGATTCCCTCCGCGCTCATTGTACTGGAAGATATTCCGGCACCTTGCGTTAACCAGAAGGTTCGTCCGCAGGTCGATCTCTCTGCTCATTTCAGATAGCATGGCCATGGTGCTGCGGACTGAGCTCATCACATGACAATAGGGAAGTTCAGCATAGTTATCAAATCCCAGATTCCCGGAGGAGCACAAAAAGAGCTCGATCTCATCGGGAGTGCGCTTGACAAGGAGGCTTAAGAGGACTCCCTCCAGGAATTCATCGAGGCCGCTGCTCGGATTACCGCCAATCAGAAGATGGGGGATCTCCGTCAGTTCGTGGATCACGCATTCGCGGTAAATATTCATTCCAATCGCGATAGGAAGCCCCTGGGAGGAAATGAATTCTCTGCTTGTCAGAAGGTCGCCGAGCCAGACCGGGTCGCGCTGCCAGGGAACGTCAATGTAGACGCGCCCTTCGCTTCGATACACCTTGATATCCTTGCGGAGAAAGATGTACCTGTAGAGGGGCTCCAGTTTCATGATCCTGCTGGCGCTCTTCATATCGTCCGGTACGATACCGAATCGTGTCAGCATGGGGCCCTGCATACAGACGTCGAGGACTCCGTGAACATCGTTCTCCGCCCACAGATCGAGCAGGTCGTCAATGTAAGGCGTGAGGGCCTGATCGTTCCACCTTGTATGATATTTAAGTAGATCCCTTGTGTCAGGGAGGGTAAATACTGCCATATATTTCACTCATTTCTCACTGATGTAAAGACAATACGCGCAGGGCGTATAGATATTTGGATTATATCATGTTTGGAGTGGGCATGGTATAATAATAAATACTGAGCAAAAAAGCAAAGGAGCTTAAAAATGATCAGAATGATCGGACTGGATCTGGACGGCACACTGCTGACAAGGAATAAACGTCTTACAGAAGAGAACAGAGCGGCGCTGGCCGGGGCAGCTGAGAACGGTGTCATCGTTGTGCCGGTGACCGGCCGTCCGCTGGCGGGAATACCGGAGCAGATACTGGAACTTCCCTTCATAAGATATATCATCACATCAAACGGAGCGGTCACGACGGACCGCGCCGGCGCTCATCCGATCAGGGAGCGATACATGCCGAGAGAAACGGCGGAAAGGACGCTCAGGGCCGCGGAAGGAGAAGGGATCATCCGGGAATTCTTTACCGGAGGATACGGATACCATGACAGGAGCACAAGGGAACTTCTGTGGAAACGGTTTGAAAGGACGCCCGTTCTGAGTTATCTGCAGAAAAGCCGCATTGAGGTGGAAGATCTGTATGAGGAACTCGGCGGGAATGAGACAATAGAAAACCTTTCCATCATGTGCGCCACGCCGGAGGAAAAGGACAGGGTCCTTGAGCGCGTGAAAGGAATCAAAGGGATCAGGATCATCTATCCCTGGCCGACGGACCTGGAGATCACTTCAAGTGACGCGGACAAGGGAGAAGCTCTGCTGAGCCTTGCGCAGATGCTCGGCTGCCGCAGAGAGGAAGTGATGGCTATGGGGGACGGAAACAACGACCTTGGCCTGATGAAGGCGGCGGGCCTGTCGGTGGCGATGGGAAATTCGGCACCGGAGGTCATAGAAGCCGCAGACTATGTGACAACGGACAATGAGCATGACGGAGTGGCCCTGGCGGTCAGACGATATGTTCTTGAGAGAGGAGAATACTGATGTACGGCGCTATTTTGGGAGATATTATCGGAAGCCCTTATGAATTTGATCAGAATAATATAAAGACGACGGATTTCGAGCTCTTTTCGGAGAGATCGGAGTTTACGGACGACAGCATCATGACTCTGGCGGTTGCCGAGGGGCTTATGAACTGCGGTATTGACGCCGAAGAGGATGTGATGAAGAAGTCGATCATCGAGGCCATGAAGAAATACGGGAAGAGATATCCCTTCGCGGGCTACGGGGCCAATTTCAGCATGTGGCTGGACGAGGAGGATCCTAAGCCGTACAGGAGTTTCGGAAACGGCAGCGCGATGAGGGTGTCGGCGGCCGCCTGGCTGTGCCAGGAGAGCCTTCAGAAAATGCTCCAGATCGCCGCAGTGACAGCGGAAGTGTCCCACAATCATCCTGAAGGGATCAAAGGAGCCCAGGCGACGGCGGCAGTGATCTTTATGGCGATTCACGGCGCGTCGAAGGAGGAGATCAGGTCGACGGTCACGAAGGTGTTCGGATATGATCTGACAAGAACCTGCGATATGATAAGGCCCACATATCATCATGTGGAATCCTGCCAGGAGACAGTGCCGGAGGCGATCATTGCTTTTCTCGAGGGCGACAGCTTCGAGAGCGTCATCCGCCTCGCGGTGTCTCTTGGCGGCGACTCTGACACACTTGCCTGCATAGCGGGCAGCATGGCGGAGGCCTTCTACGGAGTGCCGCAGGAACTCAAAAGAGAGGCGAGAGAACGTCTCTCCGATGATCTGAGGGGAGTTCTGGACAGATTTGACAGAAAACTCGAGGAGGACCGTGAAGCAAGGGAGAACGATCCCGCCAGAATGAAAGCATGGAAGGAAGCTCTAAGGCCGGCGCCTCCCGCTCAGAAGAACGCGCCGAAATTCCCGGGCAGCGAGGAACTGGAGAAAACGCTTGAAGAATTTGCGGCGGACAGAAGCAAAGAGAAGCTTGTCCGGTGCATGGAGGCACTAAGAAAGGCAATGCACGCCGGAGGGAACGTCCTGTTTCCGGTACAGCCTGTGAGAGTTAACGGGGCCGACGGGAAACCTGCGGGAAGAGCGATCAGGATGAAACTGATCTCAACGAAGGACGGCAAGAACTGGCAGGCCGCATACACGAGCGAGAACAGATACAAGAACGGCTCGTCCGCCAAGGATCCGGCTCTTGCTGCCACGATCCGGCAGGCTTTGGAACAGTATGTCTCCGACGCGCCCGGAACTAACAAGGCTCCTGACAACATCGCGGGCGTTGTGCTCAATCCGGAGAAGAATCCGCTCTTTCTCACAAGAGAGATGATCGCGAGTATTCTCAAAGTAGAGGCGCGGGTGCAGAGGGCTTCCCGCAGCGGGATCCTGGTGACAAAGGGAGACATCACGAAGATGAAGGCTGACTGCATTGTAAATGCCGCAAACTGCTCGCTCCTTGGAGGAGGCGGAGTGGACGGCGCGATCCACAGAGCGGCAGGTCCCGGGCTTTTAGAGGAGTGCAGGAAACTGGACGGATGCCATACCGGAGAAGCCAAGATCACCGGCGGCTATGATCTTCCGGCAAAATATGTGATTCATACTGTGGGTCCTATTTACGACGGAGACGAGGACGATCCGAAGCTCCTCGCCTCCTGTTACAGAAATTCTCTGGATCTTGCAATGAAGAACAATGCTCACAGCATTATCTTCCCCAACATCTCCACCGGGGGCTACGGATACCCCAAGGAGGAGGCCGCGGAGATCGCAATGGGCGCCGTGGGGCGCTGGCTCTCCGACCATAAGGGCTATGTCATGCATGTGGTGATGTGCTGTTTTGACCGGGAGAATTATGAGATCTACGAAAAACTCGTAAAGAGCAGGCAGAACAAAGATCAGAACGTCTGAAGCAGGGCTTCCACCTCGGGCCTTGTGGCGAGATCGGGGGAGAAAGCGCTGGCGCTGCCTGCGGCTATGCCCATACGGAACGCCTCCCGGTATCCACCGGTCTCGAGATAACCACTTATAAATCCGGCCACCATGGAATCGCCCGCCCCGACAGAATTCACAAGGGTACCTTTAGGGGCGGGACTCCTGAGTACATCTCCGTTTTCGGAGATAAAGACCGCGCCTTTTCCGGCCATGGAGATCAGGACGTTTCTCGCTCCGTCCTCCTGCAGTTTCTTCGCGTAGGGGATCACTTCATCCTGCGTGCGCAGCGTGACGCCGTAGATATCTCCGAGTTCGCGCTCATTGGGCTTGACGAGCCAGGGGCGGCAGCGGAGCGTCCCGACAAGGAGATCTTTTTCTGCGTCGACGACGATGCGGATCCCCTTTCCCTCGAGCCGCTGCATGATCCTCTCGTAGACGTCGCGGGGGAGTGATCCGGGAACGCTCCCGGAGATCACAAGAATGTCTCCGGCAGCGAGGCCGTCAAGTTTTTCATACAGTTTACCGATATCCTCCGCGGTGATGAGCGGCCCCTGTCCGTTGATCTCGGTTTCCTCGCCGGATTTGAGCTTTACATTGATGCGGGAGAAGCCTTCTTCGACCCTGATCAGATCGACGCCGCAGCCAAAGCCCTTCATCAGTTCCGCGATGTCGTCGCCGGTGAAGCCGGCCATGAAGCCGAGAGCGACGCTTTTATGCCCCAGATTACTGAGGACAATGGAGACGTTGATGCCCTTTCCGCCGGGAAGAATGTTCTCATATGTAGTCCGGTTTATGACGCCGGGTTTAAAATTGTCGACCCGGACAATATAATCCAGAGACGGGTTGAATGTAACTGTGTAGATCATCTTTGATTAATCCTCCTTGCCAAAGCATTGTGCGCGCCCGCCTTTAATGATCAGCGGTTTGCTGAAGGCGGGAACCGCCCTGACGCCGGTCCGCCGGGAAGCCATCAGGTCGTATAAAAACTCTGCCTGAAGTTCCTCCAGGAGTACCTTGTACAGCTCTTCGGGCAGGGCGTCCTTCGCCCTGGACAGTTTGTCGAGGAAGGGAACCTGGCAGGAAATGGTAATGCCTCGTATCAGCGGAGCAGCTTCACGCCGGAATCCTATGGGACGGATCCAGCCGCAGAGGGAGTGCTCTGTGTCAAAATACCGCATCGTATCAGAACTGATCCCCAGGAGGATGTGAAGGAGAGCCCTGGAGATCCTTGTATATGTATAGTTGCGCGTCTTCACAGCCGCGCAAAAATCGGAGTAGGTGGTAAAACCGGGCAGCTCATTGAAGATCCTGCCTGCAAGGTCCGGGGAGACGTCCAGATAACCCGTGAGTGCTTCCGGAGATCCCGCGCTGTACAGAGCGTGCAGGAGAAGGTCTGAGAAGTCGTCTCTGCAGAGGAAGGGGTCGCTTTTTTGACGGGACGCGATCATTTGCGAGCGGATCTGTGTCGCGCCGATGCAATTGGTGCGCTTAACTGCCAGCGGGCGTATCGCGCTGCCGCTTCTTTGAAGGGCTCTGAGGTACTCTGTTCCCAGCAGATCGTTGGGAGTGGAGGGAAGATCGGCGTCTGTCATGGCAGAGGCCCTTGCCGAAGGATAGGAGAGTCCCTCCCGGAGCCTGTCAGTGAGAGCGGTCCTGAACTGTTCGGATTCCTCATTGAGCCTGCGGGAAACTTCCATAAGAGAGTCGGTGTCTCCTGTCTCCGAGCCGAATACGAGGTCCGTGACAACTCCCAGATTCTCCATAAGAGCTACCGCTCCCCGGGCAAAATAGTCCGCGCCGGAGCAGGCCGCGTACAGGGGGAGTTCTACTACAAGGTCGGCGCCGGCGGATAAAAGCGCCTCTGTCCTCGACTCCCGGGAGAGGATCGAGGGGGCTCCGCGCTGCACATAGTCCCCGCTCAGGGCGACCACGATATATTCCGCGCAGGTCTTATCCCGCGCCTCTTTGATCAGATAGCGGTGTCCCTCGTGAAGGGGATTGCACTCCGCGATGATGCCTGCGACTCTCATGTCTGTAATGACCCTTTCCGTTCCCGGCTTACGTGATCCGCCGCGGAACTATCCACAGGTCAATTATTCCATATAAGAAATAAAAGTTCCATTATATGCGCGGAAGTTTGTTCAAAAAAAGGGGCAGTTCTTGTTCCTCTACAAATCTGGTGTATAATAAAAATAGGAAAACATGCGGCAAAAGCCGGGACACAGTTTAATAGGAAACGGAGAGTAAAAATGAATATTTTGGTAATCAACTGCGGCAGTTCTTCACTTAAGTTCCAGGTCATCAATGCAGAGTCCGAGAAACTTCTTGCAAAGGGTCTTTGCGAGAGAATCGGCATGGACGGTTCCTGCATCACTTATGAGAATAAGGCAGACAATACCGGAAAGGAATTCAATGAGATTCCTATGCCCGATCACAATAAGGCAGTCAGCCTTGTACTGAGCGCACTGACCAACGAGAAGACAGGCGTTCTGAAATCTCTTAGCGAGATCGGCGCTGTAGGTCACAGAATCGTCCACGGCGGCGAGAAGTTCACATCCTCTGTCGTTATCACAGACGAGGTTATCGAGGCGATCAAGGAAGTATCCGACCTGGCTCCTCTTCACAACCCTGCAAACCTGATCGGCGTAGACGCCTGCATGAGCCTTATGCCCGGCACGCCCATGGTAGCTGTTTTCGATACGGCTTTCCATCAGACAATGCCCGAGAAGGCTTATATGTATGCTCTGCCTCTCAAGTATTACAGAGACTACAAGGTCAGAAGATACGGCTTCCACGGCACCAGCCACTCCTTCGTTTCCAAGGAAGCGGCTAAGGTCGCCGGCAGAGCTTATGACGACTGCAAGACCATCGTATGCCACCTCGGCAACGGCGCCAGCATCTCTGCTGTCATGAACGGCAAGTGCGTGGACACATCCATGGGCCTTACCCCCCTTGAGGGCCTGATCATGGGAACCAGAAGCGGCGACCTTGATCCCGCGATCGTTGACTTCATCGCAGGCAAGGAAGGCATCACAGCAACTGAGGTTACCAATGTCCTCAACAAGAAGTCCGGCGTTTTCGCACTGTCTGACGGACTTTCCTCTGACTTCCGCGACCTCGAGGACGGATACAAGAGAGGCAACAAGTATGCCAAGCTCGCTGTAGACGCTTTCTGCTACAGAGTAGCCAAGTACATCGGCTCCTACACAGCAGCTATGAACGGCGTAGACGTGATCGCTTTCACTGCCGGTATCGGTGAGAACAGCGCATTCGTACGTGAGAACATTATGGCTTATCTCGGATATCTGGGTGTCACCTGCGACAAGGAAGAGAACGCGAAGAGAGAGGACATCCACAAGATCTCCACTGCGGACAGCAAGGTTCTGGTCTATTCCATCGCCACAAACGAGGAGCTGGCCATCGCTCGCGAGACCTACGAGCTGACCAAATAATAAGGCGGCGAAGGCTGCGCAAAGTCGACAAAAAATTGTTGACAAAGGGAATTACCGCAAGTATAATACCATTTGTGTGACTACTTGAACGGTAAGGAGGTGTAACGATGTCTATCTGCCCTAAGAATAAATCATCCAGAAGTCATAGAGATAAGAGAAGAGCAAACTGGAAAATGACTGCTCCGACTCTCGTTAAGTGCAGCAAGTGCGGCGCTCTTACGATGCCCCACAGAGTGTGCAGAAATTGCGGCTCCTATAATAAGAAGACCGTGATTGAAGTCGAAGACTGACGGATCATAGATTTATTGTGATCATGAACTGAATCAGAACTGATTCCAGGCGGATGCTGAAAAGCATCCGCCTGTTTTTTTAAAAAATCCGCACCAGGAGAGAAGTCCGCGAGGAACCCGGGAGGCTTGCGTAAAGGGTTTGTAAGGCGGCTGTACTTGCAATATAGGAGCCCTTTTAGTATATTAAATGCGTAACAGTATTCAGATTGTATGGTATTGGACTAAACAGAAACAGGAAATAGTATGAGTGAATTTGTACATGTAGCTGTAGACGCTATGGGCGGTGACAACGCGCCTTCTGAGATTGTCAAGGGCGCGGTGAACGCACTTAATAAATGCCCGAATCTTAAGGTGACACTTACCGGAAAGGAAGAGATCGTTAAGGCGGAACTTGAGAAGCTTACATTTCCCGCCGACAGAGTGGAGATCCTGAACTGCACGGAAGTGATCGCTATGGCAGAGCCCCCGGTGGACGCGATCCGGACCAAGAAGGATTCGTCTATCGTAAAGGGACTTCGCCTTGTCAAGGACGGTGAGTGCGACGCCTTTATAACTGCCGGAAGTACCGGAGCGGCTCTCGCAGGGGGACAGCTTCTTGTGGGAAGGATCAAGGGAATCGAGAGACCCCCGCTGGCTCCGCTGATGCCGACGGCTAAGGGACCGGTCCTTTTGATCGACTGCGGCGCAAATATGGATCCCAGACCTTCCATGCTCCTTCAGTTCGCGCAGATGGGCTCGATC
>Ga0256407_10012315_pt1 | contig 11657 bp, 9 predicted proteins | sample RumenRJG_04DNA_FD_193489 | JGI IMG/M metagenome (GOLD analysis project Ga0256407, IMG submission 193489) | Bovine rumen microbial communities from Lethbridge, Alberta, Canada - RJG_04 | ecosystem: Host-associated > Mammals > Digestive system > Stomach > Rumen | place: Canada: Alberta | collected... | reverse complement strand
ATAACTACTGTTGTCCAGCCGTGCTTGTCCTCTATAGTTCCATACTGAATGCCACGCAACGTGTCATAGAGTTTCTTCGACATCTCACCCGGCTTTCCATCCTCAGAGAATACATAGCTCTTGCCTGTCTCCAAATCATCAATCTTAGAAATAGGTGAAATCACGGCAGCTGTTCCACAGGCTCCTGCCTCTTCAAACGTAGCAAGTTCTTCCTCGGGAATAGGACGACGCTCCACTTTCATGCCTAGGTCTTCAGCTACCTGCATCAGACTCTTGTTAGTAATTGAAGGCAGAATACTCGTTGACTTTGGCGTCACATAGGTATTGTCTTTAATGCCAAAGAAGTTAGCAGCACCACATTCGTCGATGTATTTCTTTTCCTTGGCATCGAGATAGAACTCACAAGCATAGCCCAGATCGTGAGCCTTCTTATTGGCCAAAAGGGAAGCAGCATAGTTACCACCCACCTTATAAATACCAGTGCCGAGAGGAGCTGAACGGTCATGATCACGGATAATGACATAAGGATTGGTGGCAAAACCGCCCTTGAAATAAGGGCCTACAGGAGTTACAAAGATGAGGAAACAATATTCTGAAGCGGGATGCACGCCCACCTGCGCACTGGTTCCGATGAGCAGCGGACGAATGTAAAGAGTTGCTCCACTTTCATAAGTTGGAATCCACTCTTGATTCAGACGAACCACCTTCTTCACCATTTCGCAGAACATTTCAGTTGGAAGTTCTGGCATCAGAATTCCACGGCAAGTGCTCTGCAGACGAGCTGCGTTCTCCTCCATACGAAACACACGCACCTTGCCATCAGGGCATCGGTAAGCCTTAAGACCCTCAAAAGCTTCCTGTCCATAATGCAGACAGGTAGCAGCCATGTGAAGTTTCAGATACTCATCGGAGCAAACTTCAATCTCACCCCATTTACCATCGCGATAATAGCATCGCACATTGTAATCCGTCTGACGGTAACCGAAAGACAGACTTGCCCAATCGATATTTTTCATTTCGCTTAATATATTTAGTTTTGAAATTCAATTCTGATTGCAAAAGTATATAAAACATAGCATATTTGCAACATTTTTGTGTAGAAATTTACAAACTACTGACAGATCCTTCAAATGATCCTTTCCTAAAACACAAGTCAAAATGTTGAAAAAAACTATAAAGTTAAAATGAAAAGAATATCAAAAAAAAGACATCTGCATATTTAACACTTTAAGCAATACAACTAGCGTTCTACTGTTAAAAAATATAAATATTGTTGGTAGAATTACCTTTTAAACAGCTATTTGTATTAACTTTGCTACAATATATGCACATGGTGCAACTACTAAACATCTATTGATTATGAACGACGCGGTTCTGGCGGCTTTACTGAATCTCTTTGCACTCATCAGCGCAAGGAACAAATCCCCTTTGGACAAATGCGTCAAAATCATAGATAACTATTTAGGAGCAGATTTAGGACTCCGAAACAAACGACCTTACATCGACCTTTTCACAGACTTCGTGGATTTGCACGAAATGCAGTCAGAAGTTGACGATGAAGTATCCATCACTCCTATCTGTGAAGGATTGAAGAGCAAAATTGAAGGAAAGGATTTGATGTCGGTTGTTCTCCGGCTTTTGGAATTCTACAGAGAAACTACAGATCATTTCAACCGCAATAACGAGCTAATTATCAAAATTGCGAAGCAACTGAATACGGAAGAGTCCTTATACCAGCAATTCTGCGATTTCGTGGAATGCAAGCCGTCAGAAACCGTACGCATTCAGACTCATCCTGGTTATGATGGATACTTTTGCACATTATGGCTAGAAAAAGATCGCGTTATGGTCTTTTGCTATTATGGAAATGACCAAGTACTGCTTGAGGACATACCTTTGAGAGCGGGTGAGTTTGAAATATGGCACCGAAGTGGCGTACTGAAAAACCATAAGGGTGCCCCAATCTATCGAGCCACGATGTTGCGAGTTTATCAGGACACGCAAAAACAAGAAACAATATCTTTCTGCGGTCGCGACATCAACTTCAAGTTCCCAAACAGCGACAATGGTATGCACAATTTCAGTTTCAACCTTCACAGCGGAGAACTGGTTGCTATCATGGGAGGCAGTGGCACAGGTAAGACCACGCTACTTTCGCTCCTCAACGGAACATTGGAACCGCAACAAGGCAGTATTACCCTCAATGGACACGACACCCATAATGAAGCTGTGCAAAGACTGATTGGCTTTGTGCCACAAGATGACTTACTCGTTGAGGAACTCACGGTGTATCAGAATCTCTACTACACTGCTCGACTCTGCTTTGACGGAATGAGCGAGGAAGAAATCAAGCAGCGTGTGATAACAGTTCTGAATAGCCTGGAGATGGAATCCATCAAAGACTTAAAAGTGGGATCACCGCTTAACAAGACCATATCAGGCGGACAGCGTAAGCGTCTGAACATTGCCCTTGAACTAATCAGAGAGCCAACTGTTTTGATGCTTGATGAACCTACTTCTGGCCTGTCTTCTGCTGACACAGAACACGTGATGGGACTGCTTAAACAGCAGACCTACAAAGGGCGGCTTGTCATCGTGATTATCCATCAGCCATCCAGTAGTGTCTATAAACTTTTCAGTCGTCTTTGGCTGCTTGACAAAGGAGGCTATCCTGTCTTTGACGGAAATCCTATTGAAGCCATTACCCATTTCAAGAAAGCAGCCAATTATGCTGATGCCGAGACAAGTACTTGTCCTTTATGTGGAAATATAAGTCCTGAACTACTGCTCAATATCATTGACGAAAAAACTATCGACAGTACTGGAAAAATAAGTTCCTTGCGCAAAAAAAGTCCTAAGGACTGGCACGAACTGTATCTGAAGCAGCGTGGAACGATGGAGAACGTTGACACCAGTGACATTCCCCACTCCGACCAAAACCAGCCAGACAAGATACGCCAATTCCTAATTCAGTTGGAGCGCAATATTAAAACTAAAATTACTAACAAACAGTACCTGCTTATCACACTGCTTTCGGCACCACTATTGGCCATCATCTGTTCATGGCTCACACGCTATGCTCCAGAATCAGGCTACACGATCATGGACAATAAGAACTTTGTCTCGTTCTTATTTATGGCTGTCATCGTGAGTATATTTACGGGTATGAGTGGTTCTGCTGAGGAAATTATTCGTGACCGTTCGCTACTGAAGCGCGAGAAGTTCCTCCACCTGTCATACAGCAGCTACATCTCTTCGAAGGTTGTGCTGATGGCCGTTGTATCACTCATCCAGACATTCCTTTTTGTTCTTTTGGGACAAGCCATAATGGGTTATCATGACCTCTTCTTGAAATGGTGGCTTATTCTTTTTGTTACATCATTTGTTGCCAACCTCATCGGTCTGCTGTTGTCGCAATGCCTCAACACCGTAGTGGCAATCTACATAACTATTCCAATTTTACTCATTCCCCAGATTCTGCTCTGTGGACTCGTAGTGGATTTCAGTGACCTCAACAGCAAGAGCACAACTAACAATGTGCCTCTCATCGGTGATGTGATACCTTCAAGATGGGCTTTCGAAGCATTGGCCGTGACCACTTTCACTGACAACGAATACGAAGCACCTCTCTTCAAATATCATCAGCGCCAGTATCAGGACGAATATACACAGGCATCATTCCTTTACGAACTTGATTCTCAGTTAGAAACTCTTCATGACGAGATTGAGAACGGAAAGCCTCAAGATCCCAAGCACATGGCAATAATCAAGTCTGAACTGCCACGTCTGACTCAATTCTGCGAAGCTGAGCCTTACCAAGGCAACTATGATTACCAATCATTAAAAACCTACATGAAGAAATGTGACAAGATAATTAGTAAGCGCAGCAATCAGGCAACCCTCGATGCAGATAAAATAGTAACAGACCGTATTAAAGAAATAGGTCGAGATAAATATCGCAAGATACGGACAGACCATTATAACCTTAAGTTGGAAAGCGTTGTTATCAACGACATGGCACCTGCCCCTTACGAAGTCATTAAAAACAAAATCGTAGCCCGGATGGGACAAATTTATCTGGCTCCAGTCACACGTGACGGACGTGCTCCATTCTACTCATCTTACAAACAACTGGGGCATTTACCCATCAAGACACTTTGGTTTAATTTATCGGTTTTGTTGATCATGGCTATCGTTTTAGGCACTCTCATATATACTGATTTCCTAGGCCGTTACATCAGAAAAAATTAATATAGAAAAGATATAAATTATAGTATTAACCAAAAATTTTTGAACAATGAAGAAAATCTCATTAGTAATCGCATTTGCAGCAGCAATCGTGCTTGCAGGATGCAATGGTAACAAACAAACCAAGAATGGCAGTGAAACTGATTCTACAGACGTTTTCGTAGAACAGCAGATCAAGGCTGGCATGAATATGCATCTTGACAGTCTTACCGAACTCTGGCTCCGCCTGAAGCCGTCTTCTTTCTATTCCACAACACAAGACGGTAAGATCATACTCTCTCAAGATGAAAAGAAGGTCAAGCCAGAATATCTTTTTAATCCTGAGGAGCTAGCCTCAAAATTGGAGACCATGTCCTACAAATATCGTGCTTTAGCCGTTTATGCGGTTGACAAGGAGGTAGCTAAACTCTATGACATGAAAGACGTTTATACTCCAGCCATCAAGAAGTTGGCTGCCGAACTCAATGACCCATCTCTGAAATTCATTGATGATAATTCAGAAAAGATGGAATACACAGAACTCAACAGCCAAGCTTATAAAATTGCAGAGGAGAATGGCCGCGCCAACCGTTACTGGGAAGTTGCTGCATCTTCTATCATTGAGCAGATATATCTGATTGCTAATAATCAGGACAAGTTCCTCGCCAACTTCACTGACAAGGATGCTGAAGACATGACTTATCGCACAATCTTGCTGTGTGAGTCTTTCCAGGATCTCGCTGAATACCATCCTGATCTTGCTAACCTCAACAATGTGATTCTCCCCCTTGAGAAGCTGGATGCTCTCACCGTTGATAAGCTCCGTGAGCAACTCACCGAACTTAAGGCTGACATCGAGAAATCTCGTGCACAGCTTTTTGAATAATCTCTTGACAAATAGAAACAATAAAGCCTCCTGAAGATTTGCAGGAGGCTTTATTGTTTTTTGATGAAAATCTTTTATTTCCCCTCTTTGAGAAGCTTTTGAATTTCCTCGTCTGTTTTGGTTAACTTATCACGACACAATTTGATAAGTTCCTGAGCATGCTTCAATTGCTCGGACATCTGGTCAATATCCAGTTCGTCATTTTCCATTTTGCGCACAATTTCCTGTAGCTGGCGCATTGCTTCTTCATATTTCATATTGTTAAATTTTAATGTCTAACTATTGAACGGACGGTACCTTTTGCCAAACGCGTCTCCAGTTCATCTCCAGTCTTCAGGATTGAACCATCCTTCACGATCTTACCATTGGCAAATGTAATGCTATATCCCCTTTGAAGTAATAATTCAGGATTCAGTGCCTCCACTTTCTCTTTCAACAACTCTAGCAGATGGCACTCATGAAGAATTTTACGTTCCAAAACAGGTTGTATGTTATGGGAGACAATGTCTAACAGATGATGCTCCTCTTGCAATCGACTACTAATAGATAGCAAAAGATTGTTTTGAAGCCTATCGATACACGCTTCCTGCCGGGTTTTGACCAGTGAGAAAAGTGAGGGAATTTGCTGTGAATAATGCAAAAGCCGTATTTTTTGTACATCCATCTGCTGCCTGACTTTCGATGATATACGCTGTTCTGCATCCTCAATGAGGTCGAGTACAACTTTCAAATGATTGATAAGAAAAGCTGCTGCTGCAGTCGGTGTCTTCACTCGTGTATGGCTTACCATATCCAGCACACTCTCATCCCGCTCGTGACCGATACCTGTGATGATAGGAATGGGGAAATTGGCAACATTTTCTGCTAAAGCTAATGTATCAAAGCCTGAAAGGTCGCTGGTAGCACCACCGCCACGGATAATAACCACGCAATCGAACTTTTCATTATTCTTAAAGCCTTGATGCATTTTATAAATCTTTTCCAATGCTAAAATAACACTTTGCTCCACCCCTTCACCTTGCATAGTAGCAGGAAAAAGTTGTGTATGGAAGCAAAAGTTGTATTCATTATTTTCCAACTGATTTACAAAATCACCGTATCCAGCAGCATTTGCACTAGAAATAACAGCCACTCGCTGACAAAACATTGGAAGTTGAAGTTCCTTCTGAAGTTCGAAGACACCTTCTTCTTTCAACAGACGAATAATCTCCTGACGCTTTCGGGCCATGTCACCCATCGTGTAAGTGGGGTCTATATCAGTGACTATCCATGAAAAGCCATAGCTTTCATGAAATTGTGCAAAAACTTTCAGCATAACCTTCATGCCTGCATGAATCTGCTGTCCTGTAATGCGCATAAAATGAGGCTTTACCAACTGCCAAGTATTGGCCCAACACTTAGCTGCCGCCTTTGCTACAGGCGTATTGGAGCCCTCTTCTTTTTGGATGAGTTCCATATAGCAATGACCACGCACCTCCCGAGCTTCGGAAAGCTCCGCTTCCACCCAGTATTCATCGGGCATCTCAAGAGCCAGCGTTTCCCGAACTAATGTGTTCAGTTCAAATAATGTCAATGTGTTCCTCATCTATTTATTCCCATTTACAGACTTCTCTTTTTCCAGAATCTTCGCAAAGTCAGGAATGCCATACCCATAGATATTATCGGGCCACTGATAACGGTCACCACTCTGACGAACCAATTCTATAAGTTCACATGCCGTTTTATCCGGAAGAGCTTGCCACAAACAAGCAACAGCTCCAGCTATCAAAGGAGATGCAAACGAAGTTCCATTCTGCTGTGCAATCTCACCGTCCGCATTAATAACGCTACAATAGCCACCCAATGCCATCACATCCGGCTTTACACGACCATCTGCTGTCGGCCCTACACTACTAAATACGGTATTAATGCCATTACTTGTAACTGCGCCAACAGTCAGAACGTCCTCAGCATCAGCTGGTATTGTTATCTTCTTCCACGAATCATCACCAGAATTACCCGCACTACATACCAATACAATACCTTTCTGTGCCAACATCGAAGCCATACGAGAAATCATCATAGAATGCCCGTCCAATTGGCGGTAAGGGTATTTCTGCTCGTCATCATCGTATTCAGAATATCCTAGTGAGGAATTGATGACATCAACACCCACACTATCGGCGAATTCAGCAGCAGCTGCCCAAAAGTCTTCTTCTGAGCGACTCTCAGTCTGTGTCTGCTCACATCTCAACAACCAATACTCTGCTTCAGGAGCAGAACCCTCAAACAAATTCTTTTCATTGACAGCCATTACCGAAAGAACTTTCATGCCATGACTGTGTTCGCGATAAATGTTATGTGACGGAGGAAAGACGAAATCACGTTCACCTATTTTATTTATTCGCTTCAGAGCAGGGATATGATCAGCATATTGGAATCCCCCATCAAGTACTGCAACCATCATACCTTTTCCCCGAAAGCCTGCCTGATGAAGTTGGTCAAGATGTATTTGATGCAATTGTAGAGCTGTCGCATCATCAGTACCATCCAATTCAGGAAATGCGACAGTCCTACGCGGACATTCAAATTCTTTCAGCGAATCTGGTTCAATATATACCAACTCGATATTACGAACAAATGACAAATCACCTAGTGATTTCAAAAGAGCAAGACTGTCACCAAAGACCAATACGGAATTGTTCCATTTGCTTTGGGATACTATCCTGACACCTCGAGCTGCTATTTTATCAAGATACAATTTCGAAAGAGGAAGATCCGTAGAATCTAGTTGGAGATGCTGCCGAATACGTCGTTCGATAGCCCGTTGTGAGAGGAAAGCCTCAGGCATTTGAAGAGAATAGCCACAACCTTGTTTGTCAAGAAGTGAAACCCTCATCATATAATTACGGGCAAGAATAATACAGGGGGACATACTTAACAGGACAACAAACAATGCAAAAATCCTTATAGGCGGCCAAATATTTCCTTTAACGGTCATAGTTATCATGATTCTTTAATTGGCCACAAAGATACAAAGTTTTTGTTACTTTGAATGAAGAATTAAGAATTATTTCGCTACTTTGAACAAGTTGCTCCATCTGTGTGACAAAAAAGAACGTGTTCTTTTTGATTTGCGCTCAATTTTCAGTAACTTTGCACCCAAATATACAAAGAGAACTGAATGGACAACAAACAAGCGACACTTGAACTGGGTACGAAACCAGTGGGTCGGTTGCTGATGCAATATGCGCTGCCAGCTATGGTAGCCATGACAGCTTCAAGCCTCTACAATATCATTGACCGAGCCTTCATCGGACAAGTTGTAGGACCTGAAGCTATTGCAGGACTTGGCATCACTTTTCCGCTAATGAACTTGAGTGGTGCTTTCGGAGCAGCTGTAGGTGTTGGCGCTTCTACTTGTATTTCAGTGAGACTTGGACAAAAGGACTATGAAGCAGCTGAACACTTGTTGGGTAACACCGTAACACTCAACCTTATCGTAGGCCTGTTATTTATGGCAGTATGCTTTCTCTTCCTTGACCCCATCTTACATTTCTTTGGAGCCAGCAATGTAACACTTCCTTATGCCCGTGAGTTTATGGAAGTAATCCTCGCTGGTAACATAATCACCCATATGTATTTCGGTATGAATGCTGTTTTACGAGCCGCAGGAAAACCACAACAAGCCATGTATGCTGTGCTTTTTACAGTGGGAATGAACATTGCCCTGATTATTGCCTTCGTGTGGTGGTTCCGATGGGGAATCCGCGGCGCAGCACTGGCAACAGTCACTTCGCAGTCGATGGCATTATGCTGGCAATTATGGATTTTTTCAAACAAGAAGGAACTGCTTCATCTTAAACGCGGCATTTACCGGCTGAAGGCCGACTTGGTGAAGAACATCATTTCAATTGGCGTTTCACCTTTCCTAATGAATGCAACTGCATGTGTAGTTGTAATCTTTATGAATAACCAGTTTGTACGATACGGAGGAGACATGGCTGTCGGTGCCTATTCTATAGCTAACTCCATTGCCATGGTGTTCTTCATGTTTGTCATCGGTGTTAATCAGGGCATGCAGCCTATTGCGGGCTACAACTATGGGGCACAGAATTATGACCGAATGATGCGTGTGCTCTGGCTCGCTATAGCAGTAGCCACTTGTATTCTGCTCGTGGGATGGGCGCTCTCTTTGTTATTCCCGCGTCAGCTAGCCCGTATCTTCACCACTGACAAAACTCTCATTGAAATGGCTGCGCGTGGTATCAAACTAAATATGTTGGTGTTTTTTGTAGTGGCAGGCCAGGCTGTCATTACGAATTTCTTCCAATGCATTGGAAAGGTGAGAATCAGCATTTTCCTGTCGTTGACACGACAACTTATCCTGCTCATTCCTATGGCCTACATACTTCCACTTTTCCTTGGACTTGATGGTGTATGGTATTCCATGGCGGCCAGTGATCTCGGCTCTGCTCTTATGACCTGGCCTATATTATTTGTTTTCCTTAGAAAATTCAAATATCATGAACACAGATAAAATCATCATCAATATTGGCCGGCAATTTGCAGCTGGTGGCCGCTATATCTCGAAAATACTCTGTGAGGAGTTTGGCTGTCATTATTTCGACAAGGAAATTTTGAACCTTGCCGCTCAGGAAAGCGGATTCTCACCGACTGTTTTCAATCAAAATGATGAAAAGAAGAATTTCCTTCACACGCTATTCCATCTGCATGCGCCCATGCTCTCTGATGACAATTTCTATAATAACAAATTCTCCGAAGAGAGCCTTTTCAAGTTCCAGTGTGATGCAATCCGAAAGGCAGCTAGTCTAGGAAGCTGTTTATTCATTGGGCGTTGTGCGGATTATGTATTACGTGATGAACCCAATACTGTGAATATTTTCCTTACAGCTGATTTGAATGACCGCATTCAAAGAACGATGGAACGTGATAAAGTAGACGAAGAAACAGCACGCAAAATTATCACTAAAACAGATAGTTCCCGTTCTTCGTTCTACAATTACTATACAGGAAAGAAGTGGGGCATGGCAGATAGTTATGATCTTTGTATCAACACTTCCATCCTTGGATTGGATGAAACTGCAAAATTCTTAGCGGACTTTATCAGGAAAAGATGAAAAAGATAGGTATCATCAGTGACACCCATGCTTATTGGGATGAAAAGTATCTGCATTATTTCGAGCCATGTGACGAAATATGGCACGCTGGTGATATTGGTTCTTTAGAGGTCGCTCAGAAATTGGCTGAGTTCCGTCCCTTGAAAGCAGTTTACGGTAATATCGACGGTGGTGACATCAGGCGTATTTTCCCTGAAACATTAAGATGGAAATGTGAAGATGTGGAAGTGCTGATGAAACATATTGGTGGCTATCCAGGCAACTATGATGCAAGTATCCGTGCAATTATCTTTAAGAATCCTCCTCAGCTTTTCATCAGTGGCCATTCCCATATTCTGAAGGTAAAATACGACAAGACCTTGGGTTTGCTCCACATTAATCCCGGAGCCGCGGGTCTTTACGGATGGCACAAGGAGCGCTCTTTGATAAGACTCACAGTTGAAGGCAATAAATTCAAGGATTGCGAAGTTATAACATTAGAAAGACATTAGAAGATATTAAATAAATACAACAATGGAAAGAAAAAAAGGAATACTCTTAATTTCAATGATTGAAATGTTGCTGCTTGCACTTCTAGTTGTACTATATATAATGAATACCCTTTCATTGGAATTATTCATTAGTTTATTAGTTGTAGTGGGAATCATCTCTTCAACAGCACTTTTATTAATTATCAAAAAGACACAACAATAAGAAAATATAAAAGATATGAGAACTATCGTTATTACTGGTGGTGCCGGATTTATTGGTAGTCATGTGGTACGCCTGTTTGTAAACAAGTATCCCGATTATAACATCATCAATCTTGATAAACTGACATATGCTGGAAACTTGGCAAACCTCAAGGACGTAGAGGACAAGCCCAATTACGAGTTCGTCAAGATGGACATCTGCGACTTCGAAGCATTCTATCAATTGATGCAGGATAAAAAAGTCGACGGAATTATCCATCTCGCTGCTGAGAGCCATGTGGACCGCTCTATCAAGGATCCCTTCACCTTCGCCAAGACAAACGTGATGGGAACACTTTCATTACTTCAGGCAGCCAAGCTCTACTGGGAATCACTCCCCGAAAGATACGAAGGCAAACGCTTTTATCACATTTCTACCGATGAGGTGTATGGTGCACTGGAACTGACGCACCCTGAAGGTATTGAGCCTCCGTTCACCACCACGGCATCTTCTTCAGAGCATCACCTGGCATACGGCGACAAGTTCTTCCTGGAGACCACCAAGTATAACCCTCATTCTCCCTATTCAGCTGCCAAGGCATCGAGCGACCATTTTGTACGTGCCTACCACGACACCTACGGCATGCCTGTCATCGTAACCAACTGCTCCAACAACTACGGTCCCTATCAGTTCCCCGAGAAACTGATTCCGCTGTTCATCAACAACATCCGTCATCGTACGCCGCTTCCCGT
>Ga0256407_10012313_pt1 | contig 11661 bp, 7 predicted proteins | sample RumenRJG_04DNA_FD_193489 | JGI IMG/M metagenome (GOLD analysis project Ga0256407, IMG submission 193489) | Bovine rumen microbial communities from Lethbridge, Alberta, Canada - RJG_04 | ecosystem: Host-associated > Mammals > Digestive system > Stomach > Rumen | place: Canada: Alberta | collected... | reverse complement strand
GGGTTCGGCCCTGGCAGGCAGGATGCTGGACGAGTGGCACCGCTATGTCGACGACTTCGTCCAGGTGGTGCCCATTGAGTACAAGCGGGTGCTTGAGGAGGAGAAGATGGCACGGCTGCACGAGAAGATTGCCGACATCCAGCGCGATTATTAATTATCAATTGTCAATTATCAATTATCAATTGGAAAAATGGGAAATCCGAAAGCATTTTTAGAAATACACCGCCAGGAGGCGGGTTACCGTCCGATTCACGACAGAATACACGACTTTGGCGAGGTGGAGCAGACGCTCTCGACCCGCGAGCGTAAGTTGCAGGCGAGCCGCTGCATGGACTGCGGCGTACCGTTCTGCCACTGGGCCTGTCCGCTGGGTAACAAGGCACCCGAGTGGAACGACGCGCTGTATCGGGGCGACTGGGAACTGGCCTTCCGGTTGCTGACCAGTACCAATCCCTTCCCTGAGTTCACGGGGAGGATATGTCCGGCGCTGTGCGAGAAGGCCTGTGTGCTGAACCGCTTCAACCACGAGCCGACCACCAACCGCGAGGACGAGTGCGCCATCATCGAGGCCGCGTTCCGCGAGGGGTATATCCGGCCGCAAGTGCCTGTCAGGAATGGTCGGCAGGTGGCAGTCATTGGTGCCGGCCCTGCCGGTCTGGCCTGTGCCGACGCGCTCAACCGCATGGGATATACGGTTACTGTCTTTGAGAAGAACGAGGCTGCCGGCGGCTTGCTGCGCTATGGCATCCCTAACTTCAAACTGAACAAGGCCGTCATCGACCGCCGCATCCGGCTGATGGAGCAGGAGGGCATTGAGTTCCGCTACGGCATAGACATAGAGAGCCCTGAGAAACTGGTTGAACAAGGGGTACTAAAGGAACCAGGGCTGCCGGTTCGCCCTGACGCCGTAGTCGTGGCAACGGGTACACCGACGGCCCGTGACCTTGCTGTTCCCGGCCGTTCGCTAAAGGGCGTCCACCTGGCGCTGGAACTGCTCTCGCAGCAGAACCGCGTGTTGGCCGGTATGGAGTTCGCAAAGGACGAGCGCATTACGGCTAAGGGCAAGGACGTGCTGGTCATCGGTGGCGGCGACACGGGTTCGGACTGCATTGGTACGGCCCGTCGGCAGGGCTGCAAGAGTGTGACGCAGATAGAGATTATGCCCCGTCCGGTGGAGGGTCCCGACGACCCGCAGAACCCGTGGCCCAACTGGCCGCGCACGCTGAAGACGACGTCGAGTCACGAGGAGGGCTGCACCCGTCGCTGGTGTGTCAATACGCTGGAGTTCATTGGCGAGGGCGGCAGGCTGACAGGCGTGAGGGTACAGCAGATAGACTGGAAGCCCAATCCCGACGGCGGTCGTCCGCTGATGGCGGAGAAGGGGGAACCCGAGGTCATCAAGGCGGAGCTCTGCCTGCTGGCCATGGGATTCCTGAAGCCGGAGCACAACGACTATCCGGAGAGTGTGTTCGTCTGCGGCGACGCCCGGAACGGTGCCTCGCTGGTGGTGCGTGCCATGGCCAGCGGCATCGAGACGGCCGCGAAGGTCGATGGCTTTCTGGCGAAACATCGAAGCATTGAAACATTGAAATAGCGTGATAGCGTAATACCTTCAAGACTATGAAGTCCACGATACCTTTCACCAAGATGCACGGCTGCGGCAATGACTACATCTACGTCAATGCCATGCAGCACCCTGTAGCCGACCCTTCCGCAGCCGCCGTCAGATGGAGCGACCGCCACAAGGGCATCGGCAGCGACGGGCTGGTGCTGATAGACAGGAGTCCAGTGCCCGAGGCCGACTACTCCATGCGCATCTTCAATGCCGACGGCTCTGAGGCCATGATGTGCGGCAATGCCTCGCGCTGCATCGGCAAGTACCTTTACGACCGGGGGCTGACGGACCGGACGGAGATTCGGCTGCTGACGCTCTCGGGCATCAAGACGCTGCGGCTGCATATATATAATAATAAGGTGGAGTCGGTCACGGTCGACATGGGCAAGCCGGTGCTGGCGGACGAGTCGCTGTTTGTGGCCTCTCGTGACGTGGGCAGGGGGACGTTCGTGTCGATGGGCAATCCGCACTACGTCATCTTCACCGACGACATCAACCTGGTGGGCCAGACGGGGCCCGTGCTTGAGACGCACCCCTCCTTCCCGCAGCGCTGCAACATCGAGTATGCACAGGTGTTGGCTGACGGACGCCTCAGGACGCGTGTCTGGGAGCGTGGCAGCGGCATCACTCAGGCTTGCGGAACGGGGGCCTGTGCTACGGCCGTGGCAGCGGCTGTCACGGGGCGGACCGGCCGGCAGTGCAGTGTCGTGATGGACGGCGGTACGCTGGAGATTGACTGGCGCGAGGCCGACGGCCACGTCTACATGACCGGCCCGGCCGAGTTTGTGTTCGACGGGGAGGTATATGCCCCCTAACTTAGGGGGCGACAGGGGTCTGAACAGGCGCAGTCCCCGAGTAAAAACATTAATGGTCTGATAACGCTTGTTCAGACCCCCATCCCCCTAACTTAGGGGGCTTTGAAAATATGGCATTAGTAAACATCCACTTTCTGAACTTGCAGAACAACTATCTGTTCGCTGACATTGCCAAGAAGGTCAATGCCTTCCGGGTGATGCACCCCAAGGCCGACGTCATCTCGCTGGGCATTGGCGACGTGACGCAGCCGCTGTGTCCGGCCGTCATCGAGGCCATGCACCGGGCCGTTGACGAGATGGCTACAGCCGAGGGCTTCCGTGGCTACGGACCCGAGCAGGGTTACGACTTCCTGCGCGAGGCCATCCTCAAGAACGACTTTGCCCCGCGCGGCGTCCGGCTGTCAATGGACGAGGTATTCATCAACGACGGTGCGAAGAGTGACACGGGCAACTTCCAGGAACTGTTGCACTGGGACAACTTCATAGGTGTCACCGACCCCATCTACCCTGTCTATATCGACTCGAACGTGATGATAGGGCGCTGCGGAACCTACCGCGACGGCCGGTGGTCGAACGTGCGCTATATGCCTACTACGGCAGAGAACGGCTTTGTGCCCGAACTGCCCAAGGGCCGCCCGGTGGACGTCATCTACCTCTGCTTTCCCAACAACCCGACCGGTACGGTCATCAGTAGGCAGGAGCTGCGCAGGTGGGTGAACTATGCACTGAAGAACGACGCGCTCATCCTCTTCGACGCCGCCTATCAGGCCTATATCCGCGACCCGGACATTCCGCATAGCATCTACGAGATTCGCGGTGCCCGCCGCTGTGCCGTCGAGTTCCGCTCGTTCTCTAAGACGGCAGGCTTCACGGGAGTCCGCTGCGGCTATACTGTCGTGCCGAAGGAGGTCAGCGTGGCCACGTTCGAGGGCGAGCGTATCTCACTGAACCAGCTGTGGCTTCGCCGCCAGACAACCAAGTTCAACGGCACGAGCTACATCTCGCAGCGTGCAGCGGAAGCCATCTACTCGCCCGAGGGCAAACGGCAGGTGCAGCAGACCGTCGACTACTACATGCAGAACGCGGCGCGGATGCTCAGTGCCCTGCGCGGCGTAGGCTTCGAGTGCTACGGCGGCGAGAACGCTCCCTACATCTGGATGCGTACGCCCGACGGCACCACCTCATGGGAATTCTTTGAGGAACTGCTCTACGGCGCCAACGTGGTCTGCACCCCCGGCGTAGGCTTTGGACCCTCGGGCGAGGGCTACGTGCGATTCACTGCCTTCAACACGCACGAGCGCACCGAAGACGCAATAAATCGGATAGTCCAATGGGCGCAACCCAAATAGGGCATCCAAGTGGATGGGTACTAAAATGTCAAATAATTTGATATACAAAAGTGAAGTGAACATATATTATTAACACAAAAACAACAACACGATGGAAGCATTAAGATTTCAAGTAGTCGGCGAGGCGTTCCGTAAGAAGCCGCTCGACGTAGAGACAACCAGTGAGAGACCCGCGAAGTACTTCGGACAGAAGGTCTTCAACCGCGAGAAGATGTATAAGTACCTGCCTAAGGACGTGTACGAGAAGATGGTGGACGTCATGGACAACGGCGCACGGCTGGACCGCCAGGTGGCCGACGCCGTGGCCGCCGGCATGAAGCAGTGGGCCACGGAGCAGGGCGTAACCCACTACACCCACTGGTTCCAGCCACTGACCGAGGGCACGGCCGAGAAGCACGACTCCTTCATCGAACACGACGGCAAGGGCGGCATGGTCGAAGAGTTCAGCGGCAAGCTGCTTGTCCAGCAGGAGCCCGACGCATCGTCGTTCCCTAGCGGAGGCATTCGCAGCACCTTCGAGGCCCGAGGCTACTCGGCATGGGACCCCACCTCGCCCGTCTTCATCATTGACGACACGCTCTGCATCCCCACCGTCTTTATATCCTACACCGGCGAGTCACTCGACTACAAGGCCCCGCTGCTGCGCGCACTCCATGCCGTCAACGTGGCCGCCACGGACGTGTGCCACTACTTCGACCCAACGGTCAAGAAGGTAACCTCCAACCTCGGATGGGAACAGGAGTACTTCCTCGTAGACGAGGGACTCTACTCAGCCCGACCCGACCTGCTGCTCACAGGCCGCACGCTCATGGGACACGACTCGGCCAAGAACCAGCAGATGGACGACCACTACTTCGGTGCCATACCCGAGCGCGTCGCCGCCTTCATGCGCGAACTGGAGATTCAGGCCCTCCAGCTCGGCATCCCCTGCAAGACGCGCCACAACGAGGTGGCCCCCAACCAGTTCGAACTGGCCCCCATCTTCGAGGAAACCAATCTGGCCGTCGACCACAACATGCTGCTCATGTCGCTGATGAAGCGCGTGGCACGCAAGCACGGATTCCGCGTGCTGCTCCACGAGAAACCCTTCGACGGCATCAACGGCTCGGGCAAGCACAACAACTGGTCGCTTTCAACCGACAACGGCGTGCTGCTCCACGCACCCGGTAAGACGGCCGAACAGAACCTGCGCTTTGCCACCTTTATAGTAGAGACACTGATGGGCGTCTGGCGTCACAACGGACTGCTCAAGGCCAGCATCATGTCGGCCACCAATGCCCACCGCTTAGGAGCCAACGAGGCACCACCCGCCATCATCAGCTCCTTCCTCGGCAAGCAGGTCAGCGAACTGCTCGACCACATTGAGCGGGCCGACGTCGAGGACATACTCGCAATGGCAGGCAAGCAGGGCATGAAGATGGACATCCCCGAGATTCCCGAACTCTTTATCGACAATACCGACCGCAACCGCACATCCCCCTTCGCCTTCACCGGCAACCGCTTCGAGTTCCGCGCCGTAGGCTCCGAGGCCAACTGCGCCTCGGCCATGATAGCCCTCAACAGTGCCGTCGCCGAGGCATTAGTAGACTTCAAGCGCCGCGTCGATGCCCGTATCACCCAGATTGCCGACGACCCCATGTTTGCCCCCGCTACTGACGCAGCCTCCGCTTCTGCGTCGGCTCACAACCCCGTCATGCACGCCATCATCGACGTGCTCCGCGAGGACATCAAGACCTGCAGGCCCATCCGCTTCGACGGCAACGGATACAGCGACGAATGGGTAGAGGAAGCAGCCCGTCGCGGACTGGACGTAGAGAAGTCGTGCCCCCGCATCTTTGAACGCTACCTCGACGACACCAGCGTCCGCATGTTCGAGAGCCTTGGCGTGATGACACGTAAGGAACTGGAAGCCCGCAACGAAGTGAAGTGGGAGACCTACACGAAGAAAATACAGATCGAGGCACGCGTCTTAGGCGACATCTCGATGAACCACATCATCCCCGTAGCCACGCGTTACCAGACACAGCTGCTCCAGAACATCTGCAGCATGGCCGTCGTCTTCCCCGTAGAAACCGCTGACAAACTCTCTGCACGTAACAAGCAGATTGTCCAGGAGATAGCTGAGCGCACCAGCATCATCGAGAAGGGCGTGGAAGAACTCGTCGAGGCACGAAAGAAGGCCAACAAGATAGCCGATGAGCACCAGAAAGCCATCGCCTACCACGATACCGTAGAACCCAAGTTTGACGACATACGCTACCAGATAGACAAGTTGGAGCTCATCGTCGACGACTCGCTCTGGCCACTGCCCAAGTACCGCGAACTGTTGTTCATCAGGTAAGAAACAGTAACTCATGCCTTATCAGGGGGGAACTCGGAATCCATTACGTTACCGGTTCCCCCTATTGCTTTCAGGGAATTTCCTGCTCTGTCAGACATTTCTTGCCATGTTTATGCGTAAATCTTCTAAAATAGTTTCGTCGTTTCAGCATTATTTCGTACATTTGCACTGCTAAATTGTGAAGAAATGAAACTGAAATTCACCATACACTACCATACCGCATGGGGCGAAAGCCTGCATGTGAATATAGATTTCCATAGCCGGGACGGCATGGTGCGCCGTCAGAATCTGCTGATGCAGACGGACGATGGCGAGCTGTGGACGCTGGAGACGGCGGCCCTGATGAGCCGGCAGCACCCGCTGTCGCACATGGTCTATAGCTACGAGGTGGCGGACGCCGATGGGCGGGTGCTGCGCCGCGAGTGGGACATGGTGCCGCGCGTCTATGCCTTCGACGCTTCCAGGGACTATGTGTTCCCCGACGAGTGGCGCGACCGGCCCTTGCCCCTGCACCTGTATTCCAATGCCTATCTGACCACCGTTCACGGACAGCGCGACGAGGAGGTGAGCGTGTTGCAGCAGCCGCTGTTCCGGCGCACCATCGTCTTCCGCGTGTCGGCTCCCCAGCTGAAGGCGGGACAGGTGGTGGCTGTCTGCGGCAGTCATCCGGCCATCGGCTCGTGGAGCACCAGCCGCTATCTGAAGATGCAGTATGCCGGCCGCCATGAGTGGATGCTCTCGGTCAACGCCCAGGGATGGCTGCTGCCTGTAGAATATAAATATGTAGTCGTGGACGAGCAGAGCCACGAGCTGCTGAAGTGGGAGGAGGGCGACAACCGCACTATTGACACCGAGGTCGAGGACGGTCAGGTGCTGGTGCTGCACGGTGGTCATCTGCGGCTGAGCGAGGAGCCCTGGCGGGCCGCCGGTGTGGTGGTTCCCGTCTTCGCGCTGCGCTCGGAGCACAGCTACGGGGTGGGTGACTTCGGTGACCTGCGCCGCATGGTAGACTGGGCTGTCGAGACGGGCATGAAGTTCATCCAGACGCTACCCGTCTGCGACACCACTACGGACGGACACTGGCACGACTCGTATCCTTACAACATCACCAGTGTCTTTGCCCTGCATCCGCACTACATGGACCTTGAGGCTGCCGGAACGCTGAAGTCCAAGACGCTGATGACTCAGTTCGAGCGGCGTCGTCAGGAGCTGAACGCCCTGCCGTACAGTGACTACGAGGCTGTGGACCGTGTCAAGAACGAATATCTGGAGGCTCTCTACGAGGAGCAGGGTGCCCGTGTGCTGGCTACACGGGAGTGTAAGGACTTCATACGGGACAACGAGGACTGGCTCAAGCCCTATGCCCAGTGGCTGTGTGCCCGACAGTCAACTGTCATTGCGAAGCCACACTCGCAAAGCGAGAACTACGTCTACTACGTCCAGTATCTGCTGCACTGCCAGCTGAAGGCTGCCGCCGACTATGCCCGTTCGAAGGGTGTGGTGCTGAAGGGCGACCTGCCCATCGGGGTCAATCGCGACAGCGTGGAGACCAGCCAGCACCCGGAGCTCTTCAACCTCGACTCGCAGACGGGAGCACCGCCCGACCCCTTCTCGCAGCAAGGGCAGAACTGGGGCTTCCCCACCTACCACTGGGGCGACGAGCGTCAGCAGGAGACGGCCAAGGGACAGCTCACCATCTGTCAGTGGTTCCAGCGCCGCATGAAGCACATGCAGCAGTACTTCGATGCCCTCCGCATAGACCACGTCTTGGGATTCTTCCGCATCTGGGAGATTCCCAACGAGGCCGTCTACGGCATTCTGGGACACTTCTCGCCGGCCCTGCCGCTGACGGTTTCGGAAATCGAGTATTTCGGATTGCCTTTCCGCAAGGAACTGTTTACCAGGCCCTTCATCAACGACCGCTTGGTGGAACGGCTCTTTGGTATCCATGCCCAGTTCGTGCGCGAGAACTTCCTGGTGCGCAAGGCGTATGGGCTCTACGACCTGCAACCCGACTACGACACCCAGCGCAAGGTGGAAGCCCGCTTTGCCGGGCGCCGTGACGAGAGCAGCCTCTGGATTCGTGAAGGACTGATGCGGCTCATCAGCAATGTGCTCTTTGTCGAAGACCCCCGTCAGGCTGATATGTACCATCCGCGTATAGGGGTCACTACGGAGCCCATCTTCGAAGCCCTGTCGGGCGAGGACAAGGATGCCTTCCTCAGACTCTACAACAACTACTTCTATCAGCGCCACTCGTATTTCTGGGGACTCCAGGCCCTGCGTCGGTTGCCCGAGGTGCTGAAGGACTGCCGGATGCTCGTCTGTGCCGAAGACCTGGGCATGTTGCCCGACTGTGTGGAGCCTGTGCTCGACCAGCTGCGCATCCTGACGCTTGAAATCCAGCAGATGCCCAAGCAGCAGGGGTTCGAGTTTGCTCATCTGGACGCCAACCCCATCCGTTCCGTTGCCACCATCTCTACCCACGACATGGCTCCCTTGCGGCTCTGGTGGCAGGAGAACCCTGAGCGTCGCCAGCGCTTCTATGTCACCATGTTGCAGAAGGAGGGTAGGGCTCCCGAGCAGTTGCCCGCCCATCTGGCCGAGGAAATCATAGCCCGCCACCTCTACTGTCCCTCCATGCTCTGTCTGCTGTCGTTGCAGGACTGGCTCTCGATGGATATGGAACTGCGTCGGAAGAATCCCCAGGACGAGCGCATCAATGTGCCCAGCGACCCCTATAACCGCTGGCAGTACCGGATGCACCTCACCATCGAGGAACTGCTGGCTGCCACCAAGTACAACAACAAGGTGCGCACCATGATAAAGCGCAGCAAGCGGTAGCCGCCTGCCGGGGTGGTCCCCAGTTGGATACACAGGGAGTAGTGATTCTACCCCCTGTTTTTCTTTTTCAGTTTGTCAATGGCATGTTCCAGACTCTCGGTCGGCTCAATGATGTTGTAGTCGGCCCAGAAGTCAGGGTCTTCAAAGTATTCCACCCGGTCGTAGAACCTGTCTCGAAGTCCGAACGACGAACGCCCGCGTGGACGTTTGGCATCACCTCCGTGTTGCAGCCGGTCGGTTACCACCATCTCGCTGACGGTGGTAAAGGTGTGTGCAAACAGACGTCGTTTCCAGTCACAGTTGAAGCGCATCACGTTGCGGATGTAGCTCATGTGGGTGACCCCCTGGGCGTCCGTCCTGTAAACCACTGTCACGCTGAGCTCTTTGGGACGGAAGCGCAAGCCGAAGGGCTTGTGTACCAGCATATAGTCTGATGCCTGGCGCCAGTCTCTGACGTCCAGCTGCAACTCGGCCCGTGTGATGGTCAGTGTCTGCTGCTCAATATACAGTCGGCCACCCAGCAGAGGATACAGTGTGGTGGGCTGAGGCGTCATGGTGATTACGTAGTGCAGACGGTCATCAATGCGGACGGGCATCTCCATGTTGAACGAATAGAGAGGCAGCGTCTCAGGGTTCAATACGTACTCGCTGTTCTTGGCCACGTCGGCCATCAGCGGTAGCACCGGCCCGCCCTGAATTTTCACGCCCAGTGTGTCGCGGGCCTTCATGCTCATCAGCCTGCGCCCCTTCAGTATGGCAACAGCGTCGCGTCTGGGGTCTTCGTCATACGCCGTCTTATACATCTCTGTTACGGCTTCTGCCACTGAGATGAAACGGGAGCCCCGTTGTGCCGTCTCACGATAGAAGCAACGTACCAGCTCGGGCTCTTGTGGGTAGTTCTGTCGGATATGGCTCATGGCGGCCTTGACAATCTCCAGCGGGTCTTGTGCCGAGACGATGATTTCCTTCAGCTCGACCGTACTGCTGACCATGGTCAGCTGCAGGTTCTCCGTCTGGCCTGTGCTCAGCGGCTGACGGCGCGTCTTGTAGCCTATGTGGCTGAGTTGTATGTGCCGAGGCATACGCTGCACCTTCAACGTGAAACGCCCGTCGTCATTGGTGACGGTATGGGTGTCTGTACCCTCGGCAGAGATGTTCACATGAGTCAGAGGCCGACCGTTCTGAACGTCTTTCACCACTCCGCTGATAATCGTCTGTGCACGGAGCGTCGTCACAGTCAGCCATAAAGTCATTATTGAAAGTAGTAGTCTGTTCATAGTCTGTCAGTGTTGTAGATTGGCAAAATCATGTCCTGTTCATGCTGCAAAGATACAAATTTTTTTTATTCATCGGTCTAAATTCTTATTTTATTTGTACCTTTGCACGCGATTATGATAGAAACAATGAAACAAATTCGCATGATTTCCCGATACCTGCCGGTGCTGTTGGCCGTTCTGCTGGCAGATGGTCATGCTATGGCTCAGCCCGCCGGTGTATGTCTGGACACGCTGCAAGTCCTGCACATAGACTTTCAGGGAAGTACCCGGCAGGGCATCATCGTCTGTAACAAAGCTATCAGCGCAGATCTGCGCGAGATATTCGGAGCACTCTACGAGGCCAAATACCCCATAGAGCGCATTCGCCCCATCTCGGAGTATGGCGATGATGACGAACGCTCCATGCAGGCCAACAACACGTCGTGCTACTGCTACCGTCCTATAGAGGGCAGCAATAAGCTGTCGAACCATGCCCGTGGGTTGGCCATCGACATCAATCCGCTATACAACCCCTGCGTACGTCGCAAGAAGGACGGTACACTGCTGGTGCAGCCCGCTACGGGCAAACCCTATGTAGACCGCTCGCGTACCTTTAAATATAAGATTACCAAGCAGGACCTCTGCTATCGGTTGTTTACGCAGCATGGTTTCAAGTGGGGCGGTTCGTGGCGTTCGCTGAAGGACTATCAACACTTTGAGAAAGTAGAATAGAATCACATCATGGATGCAAAACTGATATTAGACTTCCTGCGTCAGGTGACGATGAACAACAACCGTCCCTGGTTTCAGGAGCACAAGGCAGCATACGAGGCTGCCAAGGCGGAGTTTGAACGCGGAGTGGCACAGGCTCTGGAGCGCTATGTGGGCTTTGACGACTCGCTGGCCCACCTGCAGGTGAAGGACTGTACCTACCGTTTCTATCGCGACACCCGTTTCTCGCCCGACAAGTCGCCCTACAAGAACCACATGGGGGCATACATCTCGGCACGTGGCAAGAAATCGCTGCACGGCGGCTATTACATCCACTTGCAGCCCGATTCCTGTCTGGTGGCCTGTGGCAGCTACTGGCTACCCACCAATATACTGACCTCATGTCGCAACGAGATCATGGCCAATACGGAAGAGTGGCTGCGTTGTGTGGAATCGAAGGAGTTTGTGAAGTATTTCGGCGACCGTTTTGAACCCTGTACGGAGCGAGAGTCGTGGACCACGAAGCAGGGCTTCGGCATGGAGAAGCTGAAGACGTGTCCTGCAGGCTTCCCACGCGACTGGGAGTATGTGCGCTACCTGCGACTGAAGAACTACTGTTGCTGGCACCGTGTGGGCGACGACTTCTTCGAGGGTGACCGCTGGCTGAAGGAAACGGAGAAAATGTTCCGTGCTGCCAAACCCATGCAGGACTTTATCAACAGCGTTGTAG
>Ga0256407_10012312_pt1 | contig 11661 bp, 9 predicted proteins | sample RumenRJG_04DNA_FD_193489 | JGI IMG/M metagenome (GOLD analysis project Ga0256407, IMG submission 193489) | Bovine rumen microbial communities from Lethbridge, Alberta, Canada - RJG_04 | ecosystem: Host-associated > Mammals > Digestive system > Stomach > Rumen | place: Canada: Alberta | collected... | reverse complement strand
GCGGTAGGAGAAACTGTAGACGCGCACCACGAGTGGTCCCTTGCCATCGTATTTGGAGAACGTGGCGGGGCCGTCGGCCCGGTGAGCCTGGTAGACGTTGGAGTCGGTGGTCCTCAGTCCATCGGTCCTGACCACCGGTTGGGCCTCGGGAGCGAACTGGGGGAGCATGGTGAGCCGGCGCAGTACATCCACCAGGTAGGGATAGGGGAAGTCGACCGTGGCCAGCATCTGTCGCAGGTTCTCGATAGCAGGAGGGATAGACTCGATGAAATGACGCTTGCGCTCGAAATAGCCCCTGAAACCATAAGCGCCGAGCACCTGCAGGGTGCGGAAGAGCACGAAGAGCGAGAGGCGCTGTACGAAATGGCGCTTCGAGGGCACCTCGGTGAAATGCTTCAGCGACTCATAGTACTCATAGATGAGTTTGCGCCTCAACTTCTCAGGATACTTGGCAGAGGCCTGCCAGAGAAACGACGCCACATCGTAGTAATACGGTCCCTTGCGTCCCCCTTGGAAATCGATGAACGATGGATTGCCCTCGGCATCGAGCATCACGTTGCGTGCCTGGAAATCGCGGTACATGAAACTGTCGGTGGGCTCGGCCACCAGGTCCTTGGCCAGCAGGTGGAAGTTGGCCTCCAGTTTCAGCTCATGGAAATCGAGGTCGGTGGGCTTGAGGAAACAGTATTTGAAGTAGTTCAGGTCGAAAAGCACATTCTCCTCGTCGAATTCTGGCTGCGGGTAGCAATTCGTCCAATCGAGTTCGCGTGCTCCCCGTATCTGCATGTTGGGCAGCATGCGGATGGTTTTCATGAGCAGTTGCTGCTCGTTCAGGTTGTATCGGCCTCCCGCCTCACGGCCACCTTTCAGTGCGTCGAAGAGTGAGCGGTTGCCCAGGTCTTGCTGCAGGTAGCGCAGTCCGTCGTCGCTCACGGCGAGCACCCTGGGTACAGGCAACTGCCGTTTACCGAAATGTCCGGCCAGATAGATGAAGGCATGGTTCTCGTCGAGGCTAGTGCCCACCACACCGATTACCGAATGGCCTTCCTTGTCGAAGAGACGGTAATACTGGCGGTTGCTGCCCGCTCCCTGCAATGGTGTGGTGGTGACGGGCTCTGAGCCGAAATGCCTGGCGTATAGTTGTTGCAATAATTGCATGGTCGTTCTATAGTTGTTCAGAATGCCGGAGTGGTTATGGATTACTATTTGTCTGCGGCATCGGTGTTCTCATTCTCCATTTCCTCTGCCTCGCGTTGTTTGCGCTGTTCCATCTCCCACTCATAGCGTCGTTTGGCATCATATTGTTTGAGCAAGGCATCGACGAGGAGGATGAGCATGAGAATTCCGAGCGACATCCACCAAGAGCGAGTGATAAAGAGAAGGGCTGCCGATAGCAGGGCAAGGAGGAGGATATGTAGAATGGCTTTTTTCTTCATAATTGCTGAACTTTATGCTATGAGTTGCAAAGTTACGAAAAGTTGAGCGCAGAACAAAATGAACTCGTTCATTTTTTATGCCGAGACGTAGAAACTTCACCGCATAGCGGTAAAGTTACGAATAAATGAGAGAAACGCAAAAGGAAAGTATGCTTTTCTTTTCATTTCCATTTGGCTAGTGCGCGTTGTCGGACACGAGAAAAACAAAAAATTTGTAATTTATTTGGCATTTTCTTCGTCTTTCATTAAATTTGCGGTTGCACCGCGAAGGTATGCGGCACTCGGTCTTACCTTTGCAGAATCTAAGACCACGAACTCAGCAATAATCATCACTATGCAAAACAGCAAATATTTGGTGGCCAACGAGCGTGATGCACAATGGGGACTCACGGTGAGCACCGTGGGAATGGATGAATTGGCCGTTGGCGACTCCTACCCTACCCGTGGCCATGCCGACGGATATTTCTTCGATATGGACAAAGGCCGTGTGCTCAACGAGTACCAGATGTTGTATCTTGTCGAGGGCGAGGGCATTTTCCGTTCCACCCACCTGGGGAAAGCGTCCATCAAGGCAGGCGACATCTTCCTGCTGTTCCCCGGCGAATGGCACAGTTACGGTCCGCTTCCCACATCCCGGTGGAAGAGTTACTGGATTGGTTTCAAGGGGAAGAACATGGACGACCGCGTGGCCGATGGATTCCTCTCAAAAGAAAAGCCCATCTACCACGTGGGGTTCTCGTCGAAAATCCTTGAGCTCTACGACTCCGCCCTCCACGCAGCCTTTGAGGAAGCGCCCTACACCCAACAGTTGATGGCCGGCATCGTGAACCACCTTATCGGCATGATGTACTCGCTGGAGCGCAACATCGAACTGAGCAAGAACTCCGCCCATGTGGAGATGATAGGCCGCGCCCGTCTGCGCATCCGCGAGACATTGGAGAGCAATTTCACCATCCAGCAACTGGCCGAGGAACTGGGAGTGAGCTACTCCAATTTCCGTAAGCTGTTCAAAGAATACACCGGCATGTCGCCCGCCCTCTACCAGCAAGACCTCCGCCTGCAGCGCGCCAAGGAGTTGTTGTCGGCCACTGCGTTGAGCATCAAGGAGATAGCCTACACCTTGAACTTCGATTCGCCCGACTACTTCTCGTCGAAATTCCGTGCGAAGATGGGCATGAAGCCCAGCCAGTTCCGCAAGCAAAATGCATAAGAATCGGCCCAGAGGGCAAAATGCAAGGTTGAAAAATCAAATAACCATGTGGCAAACGGCCAAACATGCCTAATTTTGCGACAAAACAACACATATACTTAAAAACACAAACATGAACAGTATTCTTGAAGGACGCCCCAGACTGCGTCAGGAAATAGAGAAGATAGCCGAAGTTGCCGGCTACCTGTGGCAAAACGGATGGGCCGAGCGCAATGGCGGCAACATCACAGTGAACATCACCCAATTTGTAGACGACGAGGTGAGGCAGATGCCCGCCATCAGCGAGGTGAAGGCCATCGGCACCACCCTACCCCTTCTGAAAGGTTGCTATTTCTACTGCAAGGGCACCGGCAAGCGCATGCGCGACCTTGCCCGTTGGCCTATGGACAACGGCAGCGTGATCCGCATTCTCGACGACTGCGCCAGCTATGAGATCATCGCCGACAATCCCGTGCTGCCCACCAGCGAGTTGCCCTCTCACCTCACCGTGCACAACCACCTCATCGAGAAAGGCTCTGCCTATAACGCCACGGTGCACACCCACCCCATCGAGTTGGTGGCCATGAGCCACAACAGGGCTTTCCTCGAGAAAGACGTGCTCACCAACCTGCTCTGGAGCATGATACCCGAGACAAAGGCTTTCTGTCCGCTTGGTCTGGGCATCATCCCCTATACCCTGCCTGGCAGTGTGGAACTGGCCGACGCCACCCTCCGCGAACTCGACGACTACGACGTGGTGCTTTGGGAGAAACACGGAGTGTTTGCCCAGGGTCTTGACGTGATGGACGCCTTCGACCAGATCGACGTGCTGTCGAAGAGTGCCAAGATCTATGTCAACTCGAAGAGCATGGGCTTCGAGCCCGAGGGCATGAGCCAGGAACAGATGAAGGAAATGAGCGTGGCTTTCAACCTTCCCAAATAAAACAAGCCAGTCTCAAGGATTTCAATAAAAACAACTATGAGCGGAGGGCCGTGGCCTTCCGCTCTTTTTTGCCACTCTTAGGCATTTTGATATTACAGCCGATTCATGTTTTTTACTACGAAGTATTCTGAGTATTCTGAGTATTCTGAGTATTCTGAGTATTCTGAGATTAAATAATCTGAGTATTCTGAAATTTTGTTTTCAACTCATATGGAGTTATCATCAAAATCCATTATATTTGTGCTGAAAAGGAGCAGATCGGTCAACCAGGAAACCGATAATCTTGCCAAATGAGTTTTGAAGCATTGTTTAATGTCCAAGTAAAATGTCATATCATGAATAGAATTGTGTTGTCAGCCGCGTTATTGACGGCTACGGTTTTTGCCCAGGCACAGAACTACACGCTCGACGGAGTTGAGCATGAAACCGTAACAGTACCCGTTGCAGTGTCCAACTTCAACGGACAAACACTCTCTGTCGCCCCTAAAGGAAAGAATAAGACCATCACTCTCATAAGGACCAAATTCTCAACGCCTTTAGACGATTACAACGCCTTGGCGCGGCCAGAACTGAAAATTGGGAATATCATCGGTCACCCGACACTCGGCTGGGACGACACCGACTACCATATACCCGACATCGTGCCTGAGGTATACGACGGCGAGTGGATTCTGAACGATGTGTTCTACGATGGCGACTACCCCGTGGCAACTTATGGAAGGGCACCGGAAACGAAGCCTCTACCCTGGGGAAAATCAGAGAAGGACATCTCTCGGCGAGGCAGAGACCCGCACCTGATTATGCTCGTCGACCCCTCGAAAGAGGTGAAGAAAGTATACAACACATCGTCGATGACTTTCCCACCCAAGAACCGTGCTTCCGACCTCGACCGCCAGTCGGTGAACTGGGCTGTGGTGAAGGATGGGATACTATACTTCAGCATCTCAGGTTTGATGGGTTTTGACAAAGGTCAAAATGCGTACGTCGTGGCTATCGACACCTCCACCGATAAGACATTATGGGTGAGCAAGCCCAACACCTGCAATTCAGACAACTTCCTGGTCATCGACAATTCCATTGTATGTGGATTCGGCGACTCTGGAAAACCCGATTTCATTAACGTGCTGAATCGGTTTACGGGTGTGCAGAAACAGCAGCTCTGGGTGGCCAATGCCCCTCATTGGTTGGCTATCGGCAGCGATGGCAGGCTCTATGTTTCTCTCTATGACAAGCATGTCGCCTTCAAAATAACCCGATAAGACGAAAAAACACCATCGATATCGGCATCCATAAAGAGAGCGCTCCTTGCGGGGCGCTCTCTCTTTCTCTGTACTATCAAAACGTTTAGTATCGCTTTCGCTCAACTCAATGGTTTTCAGTGTATCACCTTACAGCAGCTGTGGCAGGAACGACGAGACAATCAGCACGATGATGCCCGTGATGAGCACGGCGATGGTCTTGCTTGAGCAACCTTTCCACTCCTTGAGGATGATGCCCCACACATTCGAGAACACCACATTGAGCGCCATGAGGATGCAGAACGCCAGCGTGGTGAGCGTGGGCGACGAGGTGAGGAAGCCCTTACCCAGCGACAGGCCGAAGAACTGGCTGTACCACAGTGCACCGGCCAAGGCACAGAACACGAGGTTGTTGCCCCATACGCTACCTTTGGAGTAGTCGGCCCAGGTATTGTTCTTCTGGTTCTGGTAGAAGCAGTACACCGCGTTGGTGAGGAATCCGCCCACCGTCACGAGGAGCGTGGCGGGAAGCGTCTTGAACATATCCTGCGTGCCGGGGATGAAGATCTCCTTACCGAATTCCAGACCCACGTTGAAGCATCCGCTCATGAATCCGGCGAGCAGCGCGATGGCGATGCCATTGGGGAAGTTGAAGTCCTTCACCGCCGCCTTCTTCTCCTCCTCGGAGAGCGATGCCGCCTTCATCGAGCCGGCCACGCCGATGATGGCGATACCCAGCAGGGTGACTGCCACACCGATGAGCACGGCTGCCGTGAGCGACTGCAGCGGGTTGAGTTCGGGGAAGAAGATATTCAGCAGCACAGGACCCATGATGGTGCCCAGTCCGGCACAGGTGCCCAGTGCTATCGACTGTCCGAGCGCCACACCCAGATACCTCATCGAGAGGCCGAAGGTGAGTCCGCCCACGCCCCAGAGCACTCCGAAGAACACCGTCATCCAGATGTTGAACGACGGAGCGTTGAATATCTCCATGAAGCTGTGGCCTGCCGGCACCGAGAGCAGTGCGCCCAGCAAGGGGAACACCAGCCATGCGAAGACACCCTGCACAATCCAATAGCTCTCCCACGACCAGTCCTTGATCTTGTTGATGGGAACGTAGCAACTCGACTGGCAAAATGCCCCGATGGCGATGATGAGAAGTCCGATGATGATTTCCATACCGAGCGATTATCTCTTGCTGGTCACCTCTTTCTCATACTGCTGGATGCAAGGAATATACTCCTCGCCCACCGGCACGTTGTTCTTCAGGTTGAAGTAATCGAACACGGCGCCAAACGGCATCGACTTGGCTTCCTCCAAGAGGGCGAGGCGCTCGAAATACTGTCCGTTCTCCTCATACTCACGCAGTTTGGCCAGTGGCTCGAGCAATGCCTGCAGGATGCACTTCTGTGTGGCACGTGTACCGATGATATAGGCACCGATGCGGTTGATGGAGGCGTCGAAGTAGTCGAGACCCACGTGTGCGCGGTGCAGGCCGTTGGCACGTACGAGTTCCTTGAAGAGGTCGAGCGTCTGGTCGTTCATGATGGTCACATGGTCGGAGTCCCAGCGCACGGGGCGGCTCACGTGGAGCATGAGCTCGGGCACGTACATGAGGAGGGTCGACACGAAGTCAGACACGTTCTCGGTCTGCTCGTAGTGGCCGGTATCGAGGGTGTAGATCTGCTTGCGGGTAGCGCAGTAGGCAGTATAGAAGTCGTGTGAGCCCACGGTGTAGCTCTCCAGGCCGATACCGAACAGTTTGGCCTCGAAGCAAGCCTTCATGTCGGGCAGGTTCTCCTCCATGATCTCGTCGAGCGAAGCGGCGAGGATCTCACGATATTTCATGCGGTTGACGGTGAGGTCTTTCGAACCATCGTGCACCCAGATGTTCATGATACAGGGGTCGTTCTGTGCCTTACCCATGGCGTCGGCGATGCGGCGGCAGCGCTTGGTATGCTCAATCCAGAAGTCGCGGATGCCCTTGTCGGGGTTGGAGAGGGTGAGGTCGCCGCTCTTCGGGTGTGAGAACGATGTGGAGTTGAAGTCGAGCTTCATATTGTTGGCCTTTGCCCAGTCAATCCAACTCTGGAAGTGCTCTACCTCTACCTGGTCGCGGTCAACGAACTTGCCACCGAAGTCACCATAGATCTCGTGCAGGTTGAGACGATGGTTACCTGCAAGGAGGGTCTTCACAAACTCGATGTCCTTGCGCACTTCGTCGATGTTGCGGGCACGGCCGGGATAGTTGCCAGTGGTCTGGATACCGCCCGAGAGCGCCTCGTTGCGCTCGAAACCTACCACGTCGTCGGTCTGCCAGCAATGCAGTGAGATCTGCTGTTTCTCGAGTTCGGCGATGGCCTTGTCGGTATCGACACCAATAGCGGCGTAGCGCTCTTTTGCTACGGCATAAGCTTTTTCAATCAGTTCTGCTTTCATTTGTTTTTGATTTTTTAGTTGTTTGTATTTAAGGATTTGGATTATTTCAGAAGTTCAGAAGTTCAGGAGTTCAGGAGTTCAGACATTACTCTTTTTGAATATGCTGGCATCCTGGGGGGTTCTGGAAGAATATCCTATCAGAGTTTCTACGCCCCCAGCCCCTTCGGGGCTACCCCCTCTTCGCATGAGGGGGAAGAAATTACCTTGTACTTCAAGAGTTCAGAAGTTCAGAAGTTCAGGAGTTCAGACATTACTCTTTTTTGCCCCGGAGTGCTGACATTACTCTTTTTGCTCTGGAGTTCTGACGAGTGATTATCTCACCACTTCGAGGTAGTGCTCGTAGGCAGCATCCCAGAGTTCCTTGTCCTGCGGCACGAAGCGCTTCATCTCGATGCTCTGACCGATAATCTTGCGCATCTCCCAGATGTCGCCCACGGCGCCACAGGCCTTGGCCTGGAGCATGATGTTTCCGATGGCCGTGCCCTCTTGCGGACCAGCGAGCACCTCCACACCTGTGGAGTTGGCGGTGAACTGGTCAAGATATTCGTTGAGCGAGCCACCACCGATGATGTGGAGCGTCTGGATGGGGAACGAGGCAAACTCCTTGAGCCATCCGAACACCTGACGGTAGCGCAGGGCCAGACTGTCGAAAATGCAGCGGCAGATCTCGGCATAGCCCTCGGGCACATGCTGTCCGGTCTGGCGGCAGTAGTCCTGTATGGCATCCACCATCGACGCGGGGTTGGCAAACACGGCGTCGTCGGGGTTGATGAGACTCTGGAAGGGCTTCACCTTCATGGCCTCGGCCTGCAGTTCGGTGTGCGACTTGGGCGCGTCGGTCCACTCCTTGCGGCAGCGCTCATAGAGCCACATGCCGCAGATGTTCTTCAAGAACCTAGTGGTGCCCTCGATACCGCCCTCGTTGGTGAAGTTATACTCGAAACTCTTGTCGTTGATCACGGCCTCCTTGGTCTCGATGCCCATCAGGCTCCATGTGCCACTGCTCAGGTAGGCAAACTGCTCGTCGCGGGCAGGCACGGCAGCCACGGCGCTACCTGTGTCATGACCAGCCACGGCGATCACGGGCACGGCACCCAGACCAGTGATGGTCTGCACCTCAGGGGTGAGTGTGCCGATGACGGTGGCGGGATTCACCATCTCGCCAAAATGCTCACGGGTGAGTCCCACGCTGGCGAGCAACTGCTCGTCGAGCTGTTTGGTGCGCGGGTCAAGTATCTGCGAGGTGGATGCGATGGTATATTCGCACACCATCTTTCCGGTGAGCATATAGCTGAGACAGTCAGGAACGAAGAGCACCTTGTCGGCGTTCTCGAGTGCCGAGTCGCCATTGCGGCGCATGGCATAGAGTTGGAACAGCGAGTTGAAGTTCATGAACTGTATGCCGGTGATGTCGTATACTTTCTGCTTGTCGACGCATTTCTCGAAATACTCCTCCATCATGCCGAAGGTATGGGGGTCGCGGTAGGCCAGCGGGTTGCGCAGCAGCGCCTTGTCCTTGCCCACGCACACGAAGTCCACACCCCAGGTGTCGATACCTATCGAGGTGATGTCGATCTGTCGTTGTGCGACGAGTTTCAGGCCTTTGATAATCTCGTTGTAGAGGGCATAGATGTCCCAGTAGAAATGTCCGCCTGTCTGGATGAGGTTGTTGTCGAAACGGGTGAGTTCCTCGAGTGAGAATTTTCCATCTGCGAGTGTGCCGAGAATCGTTCGGCCGCTTGTGGCACCGAGGTCCACAGCGAAGAAGAATTTGCTATTATCCATAGATTTCAAGGTATTTTGTGCAAATTTACCCATTAATGGCGAAAGCAACCCCAATTTTTTGATATTCGTTCTAAAAGTTTTGGCGGTGGGTTTTAAGCAAAAAAAATCGGATGTCTCGCGACAACCGATTTTCAAAAAACAAACTACTTAAAAACTAATCTACTAAAACAAATCAAAAAAATTCCTTTATATTATTGAAAATATATTCATACTTTTCCGAGTGCAAAGGTATATAGTTTTTTTATTCCCCACAACACTTTTTACATTATTTTTCACAAAATCACTATTTTTGCACAAAAAAAGTGGGATGGCCCTTCAGCCATCCCATTTTTTGCTATGTCGAAATTACATTTCTTACATCATTCCGCCCATTCCTGGGGCACCGCCCATCGGCATGGCCGGTTTCTCCTCGGGTTTGTCAACCACGAGGCATTCGGTGGTAAGGAACATGCCGGCGATAGAGGCAGCATTCTCGAGAGCCACCCTGGCCACCTTGGCAGGATCGATGACACCGCTCTTGCGCAGGTCCTCATACACGTCGAGGTGAGCATTGTAACCGAAGTCGCCCTTGCCCTCGCGCACCTTCTGCACCACTACGGCACCCTCGCCACCAGCGTTGATCACGATCTGGCGCAGCGGCTCCTCGATGGCACGTGCCACGATGTTGATACCGGTCTGCTCGTCGGCATTGTCGCCCTTCACGTCGGCCAGTGCCTCGAGAGCGCGGATATAGGTGGTGCCACCACCAGCCACAACACCCTCTTCGATGGCGGCGCGGGTAGCGCACAGGGCATCGTCCACGCGGTCTTTCTTCTCTTTCATCTCCACCTCGCTGTTGGCACCCACATAGAGCACGGCCACACCGCCAGAGAGCTTGGCCAGACGCTCCTGCAGCTTCTCCTTGTCGTATGAGCTGGTGGTGTTGGCAATCTCATTCTTGATGGCAGCCACGCGGTCGGCGATAGCCTTTTTCGAACCGGCACCGTCGACGATGGTGGTGTTGTCTTTCGAGATGGTCACCTTCTCGCAGGTACCGAGCATCTCGAGCGTAGCCTGCTCCAGTTTCAGACCCTTCTCCTCGCTGATCACCACACCGCCAGTGAGCACGGCGATATCCTCGAGCATGGCCTTGCGGCGGTCGCCGAAGCCAGGAGCCTTGACGGCACAAATCTTCAGACCCGAGCGCAGACGGTTCACCACGAGGGTGGTAAGTGCCTCTGAGTCAACATCCTCAGCGATGACGAGCAATGGGCGTCCACTCTCGGCAGCGGGCTGCAGGATGGGGAGGAACTCTTTGATGTTGGAGATCTTCTTGTCGTAGATGAGGATGAGCGGGTTGTCGAACACGCACTCCAACTTGTCGGGATCGGTGACGAAGTAGCCACTCAGGTAGCCTCTGTCGAACTGCATACCCTCCACCACCTCGATATGGGTGTCGCGGCTCTTGCTCTCCTCGATCGAGATCACACCGTCTTTCGACACCTTGCGCATGGCATCGGCAAGCAGTTTGCCAATCTCCTTGTCGTTGTTGGCCGACACGGTAGCCACCTGCTCAATCTTGTCGTAGTTGTCGTCTACCTTCTCAGCGCTGCCGGCGATGAAGTCGGTCACGGCCTTCACGGCCTTGTCGATACCGCGCTTCAGGTCCATGGGGTTGGCGCCTGCGGTTACGTTCTTCAGTCCCTCGGTGATGATGGCCTGTGCCAGCAGAGTGGCAGTGGTGGTGCCATCACCGGCGTCGTCGCCAGTCTTCGAGGCCACACTCTTCACAAGCTGTGCGCCAGTGTTCTCAAACGGATCCTCAAGTTCGATTTCCTTTGCCACGGTCACACCATCCTTGGTGATTTGTGGTGCGCCAAACTTCTTCTCGATCACTACGTTACGTCCCTTCGGACCAAGTGTCACTTTTACAGCGTTGGCCAACTGGTCGACACCCTGCTTCAGCAGGTCGCGTGCCTCAATATTGAATTTAATTTGTTTTGCCATGATGTTTTATGGATTTTTTTGAGTTGAATGTTGATTTACTTGATGACAGCGAGTACGTCGCTCTGACGCATGATAAGGTATTTCTCGCCTTCGAACTCGATTTCAGTACCGGCATACTTGCCATAGAGCACGTTGTCGCCCTCTTTGAGTACCATCTCCTCGTCTTTGGTGCCATTACCGGCTGCGACGATGGTTCCTTGAAGCGGTTTTTCCTTTGCGGTGTCGGGGATGATGATGCCACCGACTTTCTCTTCTGCAGGTGCAGGAAGCACGAGCACTCTGTCTGCTAACGGTTGAATTTTCATAATTTTATAATGTTTTTGTTGAATGAATAATCTCTGTCAGGAGTTCAGGAGTTCAGAAGTTCAGGAGTTCAGACATTACTCCTATTTTCTGGAGTTCAGGAGTTCAGAAGTTCAGGAGTTCAGACATTACTCTTTTATTCTGGAGTTCTGGAGTTTAGCAGTTGCACCTTTTTGCATTGGATGCGCTCTGGCTCCTCTCCTTTCGGTCCTCTTTGCTCACCGCATTGGCGATGGGCTATTGACTTTCTGCAGAAGGAGTAGCGAAAACCGTGCCAAAATAGGGTCAAGCGACGAAAATGCCTCTATTTTTTCAGTTTTGTCAGTTTTGGCACCATTCTTT
>Ga0256407_10012310_pt1 | contig 11662 bp, 7 predicted proteins | sample RumenRJG_04DNA_FD_193489 | JGI IMG/M metagenome (GOLD analysis project Ga0256407, IMG submission 193489) | Bovine rumen microbial communities from Lethbridge, Alberta, Canada - RJG_04 | ecosystem: Host-associated > Mammals > Digestive system > Stomach > Rumen | place: Canada: Alberta | collected... | reverse complement strand
AATTAAAAATAAATAATTTTTTTAAATAACAAAAAATATATATTTATTTATAAATTAATTTTCTATTTTTATATTTTTCTAAAAACCTAAAAAGCTTCATTTTATTATTTTTCATTTTAATAACTCTCAATCTAGGTTTTTCTTTATCATACCAATTTTTAGCAACAATATTTTTAACATTTTTTAAAAAAGGAACAAGAATTTCTTTCAAATCACCAAAATTACTTTCTTCTTTAATTTTATACCAATTAAGAATTCTTTTAAAATCATCACCTCCATGTGAAATTAAAAAATTATAACTTCCAACAGTATAATTTTTTTCATTTTCAATTTCCCTTTCATAAACACCATCAAATAATTTAACACTTCCAATTTTTTTATAATTTCCATAATCTAAAATAATTTGTTTAACACCAGAAGTTAAATAATAAGCATAATAACCACTTTGAGTAATTTGAAACATTTTTTTAATTTCTTTTCCAGTCATTTGGAAAGATACAATATCATTACTAAAAGGGAACATAGTTTCAATATTTTCCATTGAAATATTTCCAGGTGCCCATTCAGTTCTAAAACCACCTGAATTAATTATTGATAAATCTGAATTTGTTATTTTTTGAATCATTGATGCTATTAAATTACCAAAAACACTTTCAGCTTCTCTTTTCTTATGATAAAGTATTTCTTCTGAACTTACTATAATATCATTTCGTGATTCTATTAATTTTTCATACCAGAAATTACTTAAATTTAATAATTTTTCTTCTTTTTCTATTAATTTATTATGAAATTTATATTTTAATAATTTACCATTATTTTCTATATCTTTTTCTTTTATTATTCTACAATGATGGGATTTTTCAAATATTTTTTCACATATTGGAATCGGGCCTTCAATTAAAGTTTTATTTTTATTAAATTCATATTTTCCATTAGAATTTTTTTTAAATGATAAATACATTATATTTGCATATTTTCCATTATTAACAGTTGAAATTAAAGGATAATCAAATAACCATTGATGATAAATTTCATGTGTGTGACCAAATACAACAACATCAATTAAACCTTTTGGTAATTGTTCTAATAAAATGTGTAATTCTTCATTTTTTAAACATCCATCAAAAGTTCTTGTTTGATTAATAATTTGTAAAGTATATTTTTCTTCATCATTTTGATTTGGACAAGTAATACCAAAATGAACTAATAAAACAATTACATCTGCTTCTTTTTTTAAAATAGGAGATATTTCCTTAATTGTTTCAATATAATTTAAAAAATTAACATTTTTTACATCTTTTGAAAATGAACTAACTTTAGTTTGTACTGTAGTTAAACCAATAATTCCAACTTTAACTTTCCCAGCATTAATAATTTGATATCTTTTTTGATTAGGTAAAAAAATTTTTTTCATATCTGTATTATTTTGAATATTACTAACAATATAATTAAAATTTGATTTTTCCATAAGAGGTTCAATAAATTTTTTTTCATAATCCCATTCATGATTACCAAAAGTTGCAGCAGTTAAATTCATAATATTAAAAAAATCTGTTATAATTGTACCATTACTTAATTTATTTTCAAATCCTCCTTGAAATTGATCTCCTGCATCTAGCCAAATAAATCTTTCTTTCCATTCTTCTCTTAATATACTTATATATTTACCTAAATATTCAAGTCCACCTGATTTATATGTAAAGTTATTATGTCTGAATTTTATGTCTAAAGGGAAAAAGGCACCATGTATGTCATTTGTTCCTAATATTGCTATGTTGTATTCATCATCTGTGTCTGTTGGTTTTGGGTAATCGTATTTTGTAATGTCTATTACGTCATTTTCGTTTGTTTCTTCTGATTTTGAAAGATTTAAAGTTAGGAAAAGGAGAATTAAAAGGATTTTTAACATTTATTTTTTTTAATGGAAATGTGAATTTTAAAATTATTTTTTTATTTTTTAATTAAATTATTTTATTTTATTATTATATATATATTTAAATTAATAGCATAATTAAGATTTTTATTTATATATAAAACTATTAAAATTCCCTGATAAATACCCACTATCTACAACTTGAATTTTTTCGCTTTTAAAATAATCACTTTTAAAACTCTCATTAAAACTATTAATAAAATTACTTTTAATATCATAATAACTTTCTTCAGGAATACAATCTTCAACTTTTTTCCCTAAAGTTTCCTCTAAAAAATTACATAAAACACCATTAATAAACCCACATCCAGCCATTAAAAAATAAACCCCATTTCCAAATAAATTAGTAAATAAAGGGACAAATAAAGGACCAATTCTCATAACTAAAACTAAAAATCCACAAACTGTTCCTCTTAATTTAGGAGCAAAAATTTCAGGAGTATATACAGAAATTACAGTAAAAGTTGCAGAAAAACCTAACATTCCAATCATAATAAAAATACTTTTTAAAAAACCATTTAGGAAAAGTGATAAAAAGAAAAAAATACTCCCTATATAACTTGATATTTTCATAATTATTACTCTTCCAAAAATATCTGATATGTAACCTGAAGTTAATTCACTTATTAATTCTCCTAAAAATGCCATTATGCTATTACTAAAAAAATTTCCTGGAATTGTTTTTAAATTTATTACTATTCCGAAATAATTTAATGAACCTGCGAGATAAATATAACTTAATATTAAGAATTTTTTTCTTTGAGATTTTAATTGGAAAATTTCTATTACTGAATATGTTTTAAAATCAATATTTTTACTTGATGATAAAATAAATGATTGTTTAAAATAATTATGAATTTCTTTTGAATTTTTATCTATATATTCATTTATTTCTTTTTCTTTTCCATTTATTTTTGCTATTTTTTTATAACATTCCAAAGCCAAATTCCCTTTTCCAATATTAATTAAATAATTAGGACTTTCAGTAAAATATGCAAAAATTAAATAAGTAGTAATAATATGGATAACTAATAAAACAGTAAAAATAATTCTCCATTTATTAATATACATAAAAAAGAATCCTAATATCATTCCTAAAAGTGAATATAAACCATTTAATAAACCAATTGTAATTCCACTCCAATCTCTTGGTAAATATTCAGTAACAACATAAAAACACATTGAAAAAGTAAAAGTATCAATTCCACCTAATAAATTAATAATTAAAGTTTCAAAAGCAGATGAATTAATAAATTGTAAAAACATTACAAAAAGTGAATATGACATTAATATTTTTAACATTTTTTCTCTTCCTATTTTATCTGGAAATTGTGTTAAAAATATACATCCAAATAATGCACCTGCAAAAACAAAAGTTGGTATTAAATCAATATAAAAATCTTTTTTACAATATATATTAAATGAATATGACCAATTGTTTAAACTGTTTTTCTCATCTTTTATTAATTTATTTGATTCAATATCATTACATAAATTAGGAGAATATTTATATGTTTCATTTGGATTATTTATATTTATGAAATTTGGTTGTTTTGATAAATATGATATTTCTAATGTGTATACAGTTGTTAATGTCCCAGTTATTATTATTACAATACATGTTATATATTGAAATTTCCCATATAAATTAATAATTTCTTCTATTTTTTCTTTCATATTATTAAATTGTTTTTTATTTATTAAGAAAATATAAAAATAAGTATAATAAAAATTTAGTAAATTTAATATTTAATTTGTCACATAATTTAAACAAGAAAAAAATAAAAAAAAAAATAATTAAAATTGTTTAAGAATCAATTGTCAATAGCAAATAAATGGGAATATGTAATTCATCAAATAAACAAAATAAAAGAAAAATGATAAACAATCAAATAGAAAATAATAATAATTTACAACCAAAAAAAAAAAGAATAGAACAACAAAATTACAATGATGGATTTGATTACATAAGAGTAAAATTCAGAACAATAATAATAAATTATCCTTTTATAAACTTTGGTGAAAATCAACAAGAAGAAATAGAAAATGAATATGTATCATCAAATTTTTCTCCATATCGTTTTATAGAAACAAAAAATTATCCAAATTTATTTTCAAAATTATATGAAATTTGTTTTTTAAAATGTGAACCAATTTTAGCAAATATAACTGATGATACAAAAAAAGCAAATTTGATATTTTTTCGTACAGTTATTTTTATGTTAAGTAATTTAGTTGATATGGAAAGAAAAAAAGATTTAATTAAAACAATAATTGTTGAATCTTATGATCCAGATCAAAAAAAACATAATATTGATGATTTAAAAAATGAAATTTTAAGTTTAAGTGAAGTTTGTTCAGAAATTATAATTTATTTTGGTATGTTACCTCAATTTATTGATAATGATGAATTAAATAAAGTTTTAACTGAACAAGATTATTTATTAAATAATAAATATCCCAAAGTTGATTTAGATGTTTTTTTTTTTGAAAAAATTAAATCATTAATTAAAAATAAAAATGATAATGAAATAATAAAACAAAAATGGTATGATTTTATAATTGAACCTATTTTAAATGAAAATGGAAATGATAATGCAAGTAATTCAAATAATTTAGGAACTATTGGTTTAAATACTATAATGAGAAAACAAATATTTAATTTTTATGATATTGATGATAATACAAAAGAAGAAATTATATATAGAATGGTTCATATGTTAGATTCAAATAACTTTATGGAAACTCTTTTTGGAAAAAATGTTCCAGAATATGATATAAGTTTTTATAAAAGTGATTTAAATTAATTAATAAATATATATTTATATTATATTTAAATATTATTATTGGTTAATAAAATTTATAAATATTATTAAAAATGAATAATAATAATGAACATGTTTCTCATATTAATTTTCATAATTTTATTTTCTTTTTTGCAATTACTTTTGTTATAGGATGTCATATATTTTTATTAATAACAAAAAATAATTCAAATAAAAACATTTTAAATTCATATAATAAATATTCTGAATTTTCTAAAGTTAATTTAATAAGACATTTAGAAGAAGAAAAAGAAAAAGATGAAGAAGAAAATAATGAAACAGAATATTTTAATAATATAACAGAAACAGAATTAGAAAAAAAAATTATTGATACTTATAATATAGAATTTCCTTTTTTTCAAAATATTAGCTTTTTTGATTATTATGGTGAATGGAATAATCTTTCATTTAAAAATAATATTTTTCAAAATAAAAAAGGAGAAGCAGAACTTTATTTTTATAAAAAGAAAACAGGAAGAGTTGTTTATTTAGATTTATTTGGAAATAAAAGTGATTCATTTAAAGGAGTTTTACTTTTAAAAGATGGAAGATATATTGATAAATATATAAAGGCGAATTTTACTCTTTATCTACCTAAAAATTTTATTGAAAAATATAATGAATTAAAAGATAATGAATCATTCAAATTAGATAATAATAATACAAATTTAGATTTTGTATGTTCAGTTTTATTATATAATTATTCCTTATATCATTTAAATGAAACAAATATTACAATTAGATTTTTTAATAAACCAAAAAGAGATGAATTTACATTTGAAAAAAGTTTTGAAACAAAATATTCTTCAATATTATTTTCAATTCGTCATGAAAATTTCACATTTGATTTAAAAGCAAATACAATATTTACAAAAAAAACAGAAGAAAAAATAAGAAATTATTCATTTATTCTAACATTAATAGGTTGTTATGAAATATATGGAATATTTATATTAATATTAGCAGTATCAGATAATAATCAAATAGGATTAAATTTAGATTTAACAACAATAATAATATCAATATTTTATAAAAGTTTTATTTGTTCAATTCATTTTTATTTATCAATATCAACATCAAGTGATGAATTATCATATTCATATGGAATTCCTGCAATAATATATTTTTTTGCTTTTTCTGGTTTTGAATTAAGACTTCTTTTATTTTCTTGGAGAGCAAGAAATATGGATTTATTATTTTCAAATCCAACATTATTTCGTAGAAAAATGTTTTATTTTTATCTTTTTTTTTATATTTTATTATTTACTTGTTTATTAAATATAAGAAGTATATTAACTACATTTTTAGGTAATTTATTATTATTTTCTTGTTCATGGATTTTTCAAATAATATATTCAATTAAAACAGGCACAAGGCCTCCAATGAGTAGAAGTTATATTTTTTTTAGTTCTTTAGGAAGATTATTCCCTGCTATTTATTTAAAAGCTTATCCTTTTAATGCATTTGAATTAAAACCTTCTTATTTAAAAACATTTATAATTTGTTTAATTGTTTTATTTGAAACTTTTATTGTTTTATTACAAAAAACTTTTGGTCCTAAAGTTATTATTCCTAAAAAATGGAAAAAATTACCTTATAATTATTATAGAGATCATGTTGATGTTAATTCACATATTTCACAAAATCCTAATTGTGTTATTTGCTTGGAAGATTTATCAAAAGATATTGATGAAAATTTAAATGAAGTTGAAATAAAGAAAAAAAGTAAAATTGAAAAAATGAAACATATTTTTTTTATTGGGTTTTGTATTAGAAAAATTGAAGAATGGTCTTTAAATATGGTTGGGAAAATTGAAAAGAAAAAATATATGATTACACCTTGTGATCATATTTTTCATACTGTTTGTCTTGAAAAATGGCTTCAGTTAAAAAATGAATGTCCTTATTGTAAACAAAAAATTCCTCCTTTAGAATAATGATATTTTATTATTGATATTTTTTTATAATTATTTTTTTTGTTTTTATTTATATTTTTGATATTATTTGAAATAAATATTAATTTATTTATTCTTTTTATTTAAATATAAATCCAATTTAATTTATTTATTAATAAAACAATAGAATAAATATTTCCTTTCTTATATTATAAATAATACTAAATAAACAATTGATTAATTTGATTTTAATAATATTATATAACTTAATTTAGCATTTAACCTTTTAATTTTATAAAAAAATATTATTTCTATAAAGTTTAATTTTCAATTTACTTACTCATTTTTTCATTTAAATTGATAATTGATAATTTATATTATTATTTTTGATATTTATTATAAAGATATTTAAATTCATTTCCAATAAAATTCCCTTTTTTAAATTATTAAAAGGTAAATTGTCTTTAAATAAAAAATTATTTTATTCAGATTATTAATAATATTATATAAATTTTTTTTATGCTTAATTTTTTTGATATTTAAAATCTTTTCACATATTCTTTTTTATTTTAAAGATGTCTATAAATAATTCAGACTTAGAATCCGTCTATAAAATCTCTGAGATTTTTTATAAAAAATATATTCAATCTTTTAAAAGTGGAATGGACCCAAAAAAATTCAATAAATTTAGATTATATTTTCATAATATTATCATAGAAGTAATTTTAATTTATCACATAATATAGAATTTCAATGAAATTTTTACAGAAAACAAAACAATTCAACAATTAATAAATTTAATACAAGTTTCATTTAATATATGGAATAAAATATCGGATAATGAAATCATAAAAAGTGATATTTTTATTTTTTTTTTCATTGCATCATGTTTTATCATAATTAAAGTAAAATAATTATAATTATTTTTTCATAGATCATAGACAACGAAAAAAAAAAAATATTAAAAGAATGGTGTATTAAAAACCAAATAAATAAAAACTTTGTCTTATGGGCTGAAAAACTTATTTTGAATTATTGTAATAATAATTTGGATAAGTTATATTTAAATTGTCCATTTGATATTATTGAATTTGTAAGTTTAGATTTACAAAAATTTATGAATTTTTCAACTTTAAAAATGCAAAATTATATAAATTTTACTAATTCTCTCATTCTTTTTTCATTGAATGAATATTATATATATAATAAATATAATCAATTTATTATTACATTTGCTTGTTTATTAATTGGAATTTCTTCTGATTTTGATAATAGTGAATTAAATGGGTGTGAAAAAGAAAATAATAAAAATCTATTAAAAGATTTTATAAAAAGATTTAATTTTATTGATTTATCAATTATAGAAGAATGTGAGAAGGAAATTTTATTTATTATTGATAATTCTTCTGATGATAATGAAAATGAATTTGATATTACAAGACCTAATTCATTAAATTCACTTTTTGATATTATTAATAATGAACAATTAAAAGAAGATAATAATAATTCGAAAAATTTAATCACAAATGAATATTCATATAATTTAAATGATCAAATTTTAAATGATTTAATTCTTGATTCATAAAAATTATTTATTTATTATAAATTCTTTCGATTTTCTTTTTAATTTAAAAGATGAAAAAATATATTTTTTCATCTTTTAAATTACTTTATTTGTAAATCTTTATTATTTTTAGTATAAATCTCAATTATAAATATTCAATTAATATAATATTTAATCAAAGAAATATAAAAATATAAAAAAATATTTTAATTAGTAATTTTTAGTATAAATATTTTTAACACTAGAAATAAAATAATCAATTAAAAATATTTATTTCAACTAATCACTATTTTTAAATAATGAGATATAAAATAATAATGTGATTGAGTATTCAAAAAATAAAATATTCAATGTATTAATTAATATATAGAATTAATTTAATATAAAAATATTTTATATAATTTATTTTTAATTATGTTTTTTAAAGATATAAAAAATAAATATAAAAAAATTTTTCTGAACACTTTTAATTATATAAAATTTTAATATCTAAAAAAAATAATTGAAAAAAAACATTTCTCATTAAAATATTTGAATATATATAAAAAATAAAAAATATACAAAATTAAAAAAATTAATTTAGTCCATCTTCAGAGACTTCAATAATTTCTTCTTCATTTAAAAAAGGATGTTTCAAAGCATCAATAGGACTAATTCTTTTTTTATAATCAACTTGTAGCATTTTAAACAATAAATCTTCTAAACAATTTCTTTCATCAATATCATAAATTAAACTATCTTTCATAATTTTTTTTAATTTTTTAGGTAAATCTTTTTGAATTTGAATAATTTTTTCACTATCTCTTCCTTTAACACCAAATAAACCAAATTTAAAAATAGGTTTACCTTTAATAATAACTTTTGCTTTATAACTCATCCATAAAGGACAAGCTTGAATAATTTCTAAAATTGTTACTCCAAGACTCCAAATATCAATACAATAAGGATAATTTATTAAATTTTTTAAAAATAAAATTATAATTTTTGTATTATTTGTATTTTCTAATAATTCTGTTATTTCAGGTGAAATATACTCTGGTGTATTTGATGAAAAGTTATTTGGATTATTTAAAAAAAATGAACTTCCAAAATCAATAATTTTTATTTTTTTAATTGAATAATCTTCTTTATTATATTCTATTAAAATATTATCTGGTTTTATATCACCATGTACAATATTAAATTTACTTATATTATAAATAAATTTTAACATTGTTTTAATAAATAATTTTAATTGAGAAATATCTGATGTTAATTTCATTAATAAATGTCCTTTTTTAATAGAATAAATTCTTTCTGTTCCTAAAAATTCACCTTTTAATTTAAAAATTAAATCTGATAAATTATGTCCTCCTTTTTCAAAAATAATCCATATATCATTATTATCTTCTATTGATTCATATAAAGAAATCATTAAATCATTTTTACAATTTAATTGAAGATAATTTATTATTTCTATTTCTCTTTTTGCCATTTGACTACTATGATTTATATCTTTATTATTTTTATTTATTATTTTATCAAATGAGTCTTTATTTTTTATTTTTTTTGATATTTGTTTTACTGCAAATTCATTTCCTTTTGAATTTATACATAACCAAACTATTCCACATCCTCCTTTTCCTAATAATTTTATTTTTTTATATCCTTTTGGTTCTCTATTTCCATATATTAATTTTTCTTCATTTGTTAAATATTTTGGTTTGTCATTTTCATATTCAAATAAATCAGAAGTATCACTTTTTGGTGAATAATTTGAGGAATAATTTATTATGTTTATTGATTCTATTGTATTATTACTACTATAATTTGAATGATTTAAATTTATTTTTTTAGTTTTTTGAAATGTGTTTGTTTTCTTTATGTTTTTTGTTGATGTATTTTTTGATTTCATGTTTGAATTTGTAATATTATTATTATTTAAAATTATTGAGTTTGAATTTATTGAATTTAAATTAATTGAATTTTTATGATTTTTATTTATATTTGAATTTGACATATTTATATTTGAATTATTTATATTATTTAAATTTATATTTGAATTAATTGTTGAATTTTTTCTTGATTGACTTACTTTTTTATTTATTAATACATGATTATTTTCTTTTATTGTTGAAAATTCTTTATTAAATAATTTTGGACTACATGATGATTTTACTCTTACTGATTTTTCTCTTTTTTTAATAAATTCTTTTTGAAAATTTTTTTTATCTTTCAAATCATGATTTGAATTATCTTTTCTATGAATATATATTAATTTCATTGATAAAGGATTATTATTTGATTTTGAAGTATATAATTCTTTTGAAAAAGATTTATTCATATATTTTCTATTATTAATAGGACTTAAATTTTCTTTATCATCTGATTCATTTTTATTTGTATCAAAATCAGTTTTTAAATATTTCATTTCTGATATAATTAATTCATTTTTTTTATTTTTTATTATTGGTTTTTTTGCCCATATTAAAGGAGTTTTATGTGATTTTAATTTGTTTTGTTCATTTTCAGTACTTTTAAATATATTTTTATCTTCATTAAATAAATTTGTTTTTTTAACAATTGGTTTTAGTAATATTATCTGGTTTTTTTTTGAAATATTTGATATTTTATCTTTTGAATTTAATATAGGTGATAAATTTTTTTTATCATTAATATATTTAGGAGTTAAATTTGGATTTGTAATTTTTGGTAAATTAAAAAGTTTTGTTTTTTTTTGTTGAAAAGAATTTTTCATTTTTAAAGAAATATATTATTTATTAAAATATGAAATATTATATTTTTAATATTTTTTTTATTTTTTTTTCATTTTTCAATTCAAATAATTTAATTTTAACTATTTAAAAAAAAATGTTTTTTTTTAATCGTCCATCATTTAATCCTGAAATAATAAGTCAATATCATGAAAAAATGAAAAATGATGAATTAACAATAGAAGATATTCTGGACAATGAAGATTTAATCCAAGAAATAAAAACAAATTCAAATTCAGTATTTATTTCTTTTTTATCAAAAGAAATATTTAAAAAATTAATTGATTATTCTTTAAAATTACCTGAAATAGATGATAATAAAAAAGGACATAAATTTCCCTTTAATTCAACTGAAATTTTATGTTGTGATAATAGTTCAATAACAGATATTTTTCTCAATGAAAATGAAGTTGTTATTGATATAAATAAAAATGAAAAAAAAATAGATATTAATGAATTAATAATTGAGGAAGAAAAGAAAGAAGATGAAAAAAAGGAAGAAGAGAAGAATGAAGGAAAAAAAAAAGAAGAAGAGAAGAATCAAGAAGAAAAAAAGGAAGAAGAAAAGAAAGAAGAAAAGAAAGAAGAAGAAAAAAAGGAAGAAGAAAAGAAAGAAGAAAAGAAAGAAGAAGAAAAGAAAGAAGAAGAAAAGAAAGAAGAAGAAAAGAAAGAAGAAAAGAAAGAAGAAGAAA
>Ga0256407_10012309_pt1 | contig 11662 bp, 6 predicted proteins | sample RumenRJG_04DNA_FD_193489 | JGI IMG/M metagenome (GOLD analysis project Ga0256407, IMG submission 193489) | Bovine rumen microbial communities from Lethbridge, Alberta, Canada - RJG_04 | ecosystem: Host-associated > Mammals > Digestive system > Stomach > Rumen | place: Canada: Alberta | collected... | reverse complement strand
AATCCCCAATCCCCAATCCCCAATCCCCAATCCAAATCTCCAAAAATAATTATTTAGTTGAATTTTAAAAAATAAATAATTTTATTATTTATTTATTAGATTAATTAAATAGAATTGGAAGAATGTTTTATTATTTATTTTTTATTATTGTTTTTATTTTTTTTTATTTTTAAAAATTTAAATTAAAAAATATGTCGAATTTAAATTTTGATTTAAATAATAGTAATAAAAATATAATTAAATGCTATTTTTCAGATTTTAAAGATGAAAAAAATCATAAAAATAATATGTTATTATCATTTGATAAACATACTTTAAGTTTTACATCAACAAATGGAGATTTATTTAATTTAAAATTAAAAAATAAAATATGTAATATATTTCCAATTTTAAATGGTATAATAATTAAAATAATACAAAATAATGAATCAATTCCATTTTTTCAATCAGAAATAAATAATAAAGAAGTTAAATATAAAAATTATATAATAACAACTAATCCATATTCAATAATGATTCCATTAATTTTAAATGAAAATGAACAATTTGAAATAATAAAAACTTCAAAAAAATTACCTTTTATATTAGTTAAAGAAGATAATAAATTAAAACTTGTTTTAATTTTATTTAAAAAAAATTCTGATTTAGTAAATTTTGAAAATAATCTTAAAAAAATGTTAAATAATAATTTAGATTTATATAATTTAGGAAATGAATCTTCAAATCAATTTCCAAATGAATTTTCTTTTAAATTAATTACAATTGCAATTTTTGATGAAATTAATTTAGAAAATGATTCTGAAATCAAAGCAAAAATTTATTGTAATTTTAGTGAAATTAATTCAATTTTTGTTTCTATTTTTTATAAACAATCATTAATAATTGAACAAATTAAATTTAATAAAAATATAAAATTAGGTGATGAAAATTTTTGTTCAGTTGAACATTTTAAATTTGATAATATTATTGATTATCATTTGATTAAAAGTTTAATTAGTAAAAATAATGAATTACTTTTTAATGTTAGGAAAAATAAAAATAATTTAAATGAATGTAGTAATAATATAATTTGGGATTGTTTAAATCAAAAAGATATTGAGTATAAAACTATTGTGTTTCTTGATAAAAATAATACTTTATATTTTTTAGAAGGTAGATATATTATTTTTAATTATTCAATTTATAATATTATTTCATTTAAAGTAAAAAAATTTCAAATTAAAAATGAATGTCAATATTATTTTTATGGAAATAATAAAAATGAATATTCTCAAATTAATAAATATTTTGAATTAAATAATAAAATTACAATTTTACTTTTAAAATATGTTAAATATGAATATGGGAAAATATTTTATTGGAGATTATTAAATATTTTATTTTCAGAATTATCTAAAGATTATAATGAAAAAATAAATCATTTAGATTTACTTTGTGATTTATTAACTACTTTTTATTGTCAAAGTTTTAATATTGAAAATTCTCATTATCCAAAAAATAAAAATTTCAATTTTAACTTATCTAGTTATGAAGATTATAATGAATTGATAGAAATTATACAAAAAAAACAAATTAATACAATTAAAGATTTATTAAATTTCTCAAAATTAATGTTTGAAAATATAAAAATATTTAATGTTTATAATAATTCATATTCAATTAGAATAATTTATTCATTTATCATTGCATTATTATCTATATATAATGATTCAAATACTACATTTAGTTATTTAACATATTTTTATTATTATTATGAATTAGATTTACAAAATATTAAAATAATTTATCCTCAAAATTATCAAAATATAAATCCAATTAAACCATTAATTTTTGGGAAAAATATTTTGCAAAATGAAAAATATATTTTTAACCAATTATATAATATTGAAAAAATAATTGAAGGAATTTCAAAAAATCCAGAACAAATTGAAACAGATGAATCTCATAATACTACTAATTATTATGAAGATAATTATATCATATTTACAAAAAAAATTCCAAAAATCCAAAAAATAAATTCATCAAATTTTTTAATAAAAATAATAGAATCAAACTATGACATAAATACAATAAAAAACTTAAGAAACGAAGAATCACTTTTAATACTTTCAGAAATATCAAAAGCTAAAAACAATCCATATTTATACATATCAAACATTCCAAACAATATAAAAATAAAAATATTATCATTACTAGATCGTTTAGATTTAGTAAAAAATATAATATTTCAACCAGAAAAAAAAAATTCAAAAATAGAAACATTATCCTCAAATTTATACATAAACGAAGTATCAGATTATGACACAGAATATTATTTAACAAAAATAAAATTTTTTGAAGATAACAGAATAAGAGAAGTAAACAGAATATTAAGTCCAACTCGTATATTAAAAATAAACATAACCCAATTAAATAAAATAGTCGATTTAGATTTATTAGAAAATGAAAAATTCTATTTAACATATAAAAATTTAATAAAACAATATACATCATGTATAGGAAATGGAGCATTAAATTTAAACACAATAAAAACATTCCCAAAAGAAATTTTACCAATAAAACCATTAAATACACAATGTTTATTAACAGGAGATGAATCAAATTACATATTAGATTCAAATAAAGAACAATTAAAAGATAAAGATTTTGCAAATTGGGCTGAATTTAATAATGGAGTATCTCAATCATTAAAATTAAGTACTGATGACTTTAATAATAAATCATATATTAGAAATTGGATTTTATTTAATAAAACAGAACAACCTACTTTTGAACATGGTGGTTTTTTATTAGGAATGGGTTTATTAAAACAATTAGATAGTTTATTTGCTACTGATGTTTATCAATATATGAAAACTACACATGATGGTGTTACTATTGGAATTTTACTTGGTAGAAGTGCTAGTAAAATTTCTTCAATGGAAGAAACTTTAAGTAGAACTTTATGTTTACATATTTCATTTTTAATTCCTTCAACTTTAGAAATTACTATTCCTATGATTATTCAATGTTCTGCTGTTATTGGTATTGGATTAATTTATATGAAAAGTGGTAATAGATTAATGACTGAAATGTTATTAAATCAAATTGGGAAAGTTAGTAATAATAATGATAAAAATATTGATTTAAAACATCTTGATAGTTATAATTTGTGTTTGGGATTTGCTATTGGATTAATTAATCTTGGATTAGGAAAAGCTAATTCTAATTATGATTTAAATTATGAAAATAAGTTAATTTCACTTATTTCCAATTGTGGAAATTATGTTGATGGAAATTTAGATTCTCAAAATGTTATTAATTTAAATAGAACTGCTATTGCTGCTTATGCTTGTTTGACTATTTCATTTTTACAAAGTAAAAATAGTAAAATTGCTTCAAAAATGAAAATACCTGAAAATTTATATCAACTTGATTCATTTAAACCTTTTAATTTATATTTATCTTTATTAGGAAAAAATTTAATTTTATGGGATAATATTTATCCAAGTGAAAATTGGATTTATTCAAATATTCCTTCATTTATTAAATTTTTATATGAAAATCCATTATCAATTATAAGTGAAGATTTTGCATATTCATTTAAAATAAATTTAATTGAATTTAGTCAAATTTCAACATCATATTATTATTCTTTATGTGCAGGAATAATGTCTTTAGGATTTAAATTTTGTGGTTCAAATGATTCTCAAGTATCATCAATAATAATAAATATAATAAAAACTAAATTATTAAAAGTTAATGTTATAAATGATATTATTATTAGAGATTGTGCAAAATATGATGATAATAATAAATCTTCTTTAAATAAAACAACTTTAGATGAATGTTTATGTATTTGTGCTTATGCTTTAGCAATGATTAGAGCTGGAAGTGGTGATTTAGAAACTTTTAAAATTTTAAGAATTTTAAGAAAAAAAGTTGATAATATAAATGATTATAAATACTTTAAACCTGGATATACACTTGCAATTAATCATGCTATTGGTATTTTATTTTTAGGAAGTGGTGGTTTAACTTTTAATAATAGTATTAATAGTTTGACTTTTTTATATATTTCAACTTTCCCTATTTTTAATAAAACTTTAAATGATAATGAAAAATATCTTCAACCTTTAAGACATTTTTATGTTCTTGCTTGTGAAAATAAAATTTTTGAAACTAGAGATGTTAATACTAATAAAATTGTAAGATCTAGATTATCTTTAGAGTATTTAAATGGTAATACTAATGAAGTTATTACACCTATTAATATTGATAATTTTAGTTTTATTAAAAAAATTTTTATGAAAGATATTCAAGGATATTATAATATGGAAATTAATAGAGAAAATATTGATTTTAAATATTGGACTAATAATTCAAATTTAATGAAAACTAAAATTGCTTTTATTAAAAGAAGACATTTATTAAAAAAGGAAATTTCTTTATCAGTTAGTCAAATTGATGTTAATAATAATCAAAGTATTATTTTAATTAAAGATACTATTAAATCTCTTCAGGATTATATTAATGAAAATAATTCAATTTTAAATGAAGAAGTTAAATTAATTAGTGAAATTGTAATTGAACAAATTGAAAATACTTTTGAAAATTTAAATATTGAAAATAATTTTGATTTACTTTATATGAAAATTAATTTATTAATTTTGATTCATTATGTTAATACTGATAATATAATATCTTTTTATATTGTAAATGATAAATTAAATAAATTAAAAAATGCGATTGGAAAAGGTAATTGTGAGCAATTTCAAGTTTTTGAATTTTTTTTAAATTTTGAAGATAAAAGTAAAAGTGGTAATATATCTCTTAATTTATGTATTAAAGAAATTAAAAAATTTATTATGAGAGGTTTATTTGAGAAATATAAGATAAATATTAGAAATTTTTGTAAAGTATATTTTGAAAATAATTTAAAAAATGAATTAGTTGATTGGAATTTATTAAAATTTTTAGAATTAAATAAATTGAATTTAACTAATTTTTGTTTAATTTTGCAATTTATTAATCAACATTTTAAAGAAAAAGATATATTACTACAATTAATGAAATGTCAAGAAATATCAAAAAATTTAACAGAAGATAATTATGATTTTATAAATAATTTAGTTAGATTTTTAACTGAAAAAAATAATTAAATTAAATAAAAATATATTATTATAAATGTAATTTTTTTATTTGAATTCAATAACTTAAAACAGATAATGAAAACTAAATCAGTTGCATCTCCTTTAATTAAAAAGAAAAATAAATATTCTCAAATTCAACCTAAAATATTTCAATTAATTGAATTTTATAATCCTTCAAAACATAGTACAAATATTTTAATTTTTCAAATTTTATATTTATTTATAAATCTTACTTCAATTATACTTGGATTATCTTTATTAGTTCCAAAAGTTATTTCCCCTTTATTTCATGAGATTAATTCTGTTATTGAACAATGGAATAATACTTATAGTAAAATTTTTAGATTATTAGATATTTATATTTTAATAAAAGATAAAAAATATATTTTAAATTCTAATAAAACTTTTATGATATCTTATCCATATTATTCTCTTTTATATTATCCTCAAAATTTTTATTTATATAATACTTCTTTTATAAAAGAAGAAAATATTCAAAAAATTTCAAACGGAAATTTACAAAATTTTAGTATAAATATTTCATTAGAAATTGATAATAATAAAATAGATATAAAAAATATAAATTTAATACTTTTGAAAAATGAGAAAAATTCATCATTATATAATTGTAATAAGAAAAAAGGTAATTTTAATAATTTATCTCAAGAATGTAAATTAGTTTATTATTTAAATTCATTATGTATTATAATAGATTCATCAACAAAATCACTATATGAATATTATAAATCATTTATATGTGATAATTATACAAATTGGTATGAAAATTACGAAGTAATTACTTGGAATAAATCAAAAGAACCTGAAATAAAAGATTTTATAAATTATAATAATTTCAAAATTTTAATTGGTGATATTCATGAACCTTATATTTGGCTTAGTTTTCAAGATAAATTAATAAATTATTCTGAAATTAAAGATTCAAAATTAGGTATGTGGTTATTATTTATTAATATTATACTTATAACTGGAGTTTTAATATTATATATATTAAGAAAAAATTTTAAAGAACAATTTTTAAAAAATCAACAATTGGAAATGAATGATAAAGTAAAAGAAAAAGAAGAATCTTTTAGTGAAGAAAATGATGATAAAAAGAATAAAATTAATAAAAATGATAAAGGAATTCCGGTTCCTAATCCAATATTAAAATAATTTAAATATGAAATAAATTTAATTTTAAAATTAAATTTATAAAATTAATAAATTAAAAAATGAATGAATCAACAAACGATAATACAGATGAATATGATAAAGAATTCATTTCCTTAATTATAGGTAATAAAAACAATTATTTTTTTAGAAATAGAAAAACAATCAATAAACTTAAATAAATATGATCAATTAAGAATAAAAAATTGGTGTAAAAAATTATGTCAAGTAACAAATAATATAGAATGGAAAAAAAATAGAAATCTTCATGCAATATGTATTTTAGATAGTGTATTAAATAATCATTTTGAATCACCTTATGATAAATTTCCTGCTGAAGGTTCAATTCCAATAATAAATAAAACTTTAGTTAAATCAAAATTAAGTAAAAAATTTTTTATAAATACTAATGAAATTATGCAAAGAAGAAGAGAAATTGAAGAAAATGAATTAAATAATAATTATCAAGATTCTATCCCTGAAAATAATAATGAAAATGATAATGATGATGATACTATTAATAATAATATTACTGAACAAAAAGATATTAAAAAAAAAAATCAAGCTAATTTTGTTTCTATGAATAAATTAAAAAGTAAATTTATTAAAATTAAAAAAAAAAAAAAACCTATGACAGAAGAACAAAAATTGAAATAAAAAGTTTTAAATTTAAAAAAAATTTTAGAACAAAAAGATGATGATATTATTCAAATTAAAGATGAAATTGTTAAATTAGAAAAAAAGAGAGATGAATTACAAAAAACTTTAGCAATATTTTTACAATTAGGAAAATAATAATAGTAAAATTATTTTTTTTATTTAATTTTATTAAATAAATTTATGATTAATTTTATACAAAATTTTATCTTTAATAATTTTATATTCTAATTTTATTATTCTAATTATAATTTAGGAAAAAATTTATTTTTACAATAATTAATATATATATTTTATATCTTAGCAAAAGTAGCAATTTTAATATTAAAATCTATTTTTTTATCATCAATCATATAATATGCATGCTCTATTTTTATATCTCTTATATTTTCTTGAATAATATTTCCTTCATGATTTTCTATTATAAATGTATCATCAATTAATTGAATTTTTTTTGATTTAAAACTTTCAGATTTTGATAATGTTGATAATATTTTATCAAAAATTTTTTCATTTTTCTCTTTAATATCATCTTTAATTAAATAAATATCTAATATTCCAGAATTTTCATTTGATATTAATTTAACACTTGATTTAGGTGCAATATTACAAATTACTATTTTCCTAATATCAGTTTTTTCAATAAATTTATTATCATCTAATTGTATTTTAAATTTAGCATTTTTTTTTGAGGTTAAAATAGTAATATAACTATAAAAATAATAAACAAAACTTTCATTATTTTCTGTAGTAACTTGATATACATTTAAATAAAAAAAATTTTTTGCTTCTGATAAATATATACAAATCATTTCTTGAATTAATTTATTTGAATTATCACTTTCACTTAATCTACCAACAAGATAATAATAAACAAAATCATTTCTAGAAATAAAATCAGTTAAAATTTCAGAAATATAATTTCCTAAATAATAAATTATAACACTATTAATTAAATCATCAATATTTGGTAATGCATTATTTTCTCTTTTATTTCTTATTTTTATTAAATCTGGATCATTTTGTTCTCTTAAATATCCATAAGAATAAATATATAAAATATTTTTTTCTTGGAATTTTCTTTTCTCATTTAATATATTTTTATCTTTTATTTTATTTGAATTTTTTTCTAAATTTTCAAAAAATTTTGTTTTTTCTTTATCTTCTTTTTCTTTTTTTGTTTTTTCAATTTCATCTATTATATCTTGTTCTTTTTTATTATTTAATAATTCTTTTAAAACTTCAATTTCTTTTAATATTTTATTAATATAAATATCTAAATCATTTTTTTCAATAATTAATCTTAATTCAATATATCTTTGTATTAATTGTTTTTTAACAAGAACAATATTATTAAAATGATCAACAAATATTTTATCTTGAGGAGAAATTTTATAATTTTCATAACTAATTTTACTAGAAATATGTGACATATATTTATCTTCAATATTTAAATATTGATTTCTATACATTTCAATAAAAGATAAAGTTTCAATATTTCTTTTAAATTCAATTTTAGGTTTCAAATACCTTCTTAAATTTAAAATTTTAACTTTCTCATTTCCTTCTTGTGAATTACAAGATTCTTCTAATTTTTTTTTAACACCTTGAATTAAAGGTCTAAAATCTTTATAATAATCAGTATTAATTCCTTCATCAATTATATTTAAAAATGAATTTAATAAACTTTTATTACTTGTATTTCTTGTAAGATTTTTTTCAAAAGTTACTTGAATTTGAGGTCTTTTTGGATTTATTTGATTCATTGTTAATAATTCTTCATTAAAACCTTCTTTTGTTTTATATTCTGGGATTGCTTTTGAATAAAATTCATAAACTTTTCTTAATTTCATTTGAGAAATTTTATATTCTTGACTCATAAATTGTTGACAATTAAAAATTATTAAATGTATTATTGTTAAATGATGAAAATCTTGGATTGTTTTTGCTTCACTTTTATAATTTGATTTTTTTTGTTTAAATAAATGAGATGTTGAAAAAATATTGAAAGCATTTATTTTGTTATTTGGATCTTCCTTTATAGCAATTTCAATTTTTGAAGCTCCAATATTTCCATTTGTAATAAAATAATATCTTAAAAAATCATCTCTTACTAAAATAAATCTATTTGGATCAATAATATTTAAAAGATATTTTTTTCTTATTTCATTTAATATTGTAATTCCTGGAAGATATAATTCATTTATTAAACATTTGTAAATATTAAATCCATGTGTTCCAGTTGGAATTGGCCAATTTTTATATGGGGATAATTCTATATAATATTTTTCTAAATATTCTCTTTTTGTAATGTAAAAAGGATAATTTTTTATTATTAAATATATTAAAAATAAATAAAATTCTATCATTTTCCTATATATTTCTATTAGTCTTTGATTTTCTTCTATATATATGTTTTTTTGACAATTTTGAATGTGATTTATTAATTTTGGAATTGCTATATCTTCTTCTTGATAAAAGTTTTGTTTTTCTTTATAGGATATTATTTGTAATAATGTTTCTATATTATTGTTATTATTTAATTTTTGAGCTATTAAAAAATTTTCAGATATTGAATATTTATTTTTTTCTTCTTCTGGGGATTGCTTAATAAATTCTATTGGATTAAAAAATAGAAAAGGAATTTGATTAAATAAAATTTTATATTCTTCATCTTTTTGTTTATTATCTCTTCCCGTTTTAATTGATTCTAAAATATAATCTAGATTTATATTCTTATTTATTACTGAACTTTCAGATGAATATGAATAAGAATTTAAATCTCCTATCATTTTAATTTAAATTTGATTTTTTAATAATATATTATTAATATTTTTAATTTAAAAATGTTTTTAATATTTTTATTTATATATATATTTTTCTGAATATTTAAATTCAATAAATAAAAAAAGGAAAATTAATAAAAAAAAATGAAAAACCTAAAAAAAATACCTTTAACTAAACAAATAAAAAATAAAAAATAATTTATTTAAATTTAGAATTATTTTGTGCCTTGAATAAACACACAATAATCAAATGATTACTCCCAAAAAAATTCTGAATAACTTTAACAGCAATTCTACTATATTCCTTACTAAAAATATTATCTCTAAAATCTTCATCAAAAAGATAAAGAAGACACATTTCAACAGCATTATATTTTTTCCCTATTTTGGCACTCGAAACAATTTTAGAAATACCTAAATTATAACCAACATAATCTTTAACATTTTTTTCAATTTTACTTAATTCAGAACTTAAAACTTGTTTAGGAAAATTTTTTTCCTTATTAACTTGTTCGAAATAAAAATTAATAGTTTCGGTTGCACTATTATGAATAGAAAAAGGAGAAAAATTCGAATTTTGAAACTTATATAAATATTCTTTAGTATTAATCATATTTTTATAATCCTCAATATTTTTCTCATAAAATAAAGTAGGATTCATTCTTAAATTATTTAAATTAGTAATTAATTCATATTCAATATTACTTTGTTCAACTTTTTTTTCAATCATTTCCTCAGATTCACTCCATCCAATTCTCCTATTAATTTCTTCAACACTTAATAATTGAGCATCGAAAATATTTAAAGCTAATTGTCCATCAGGTTCACATTTAACATTTTTAGGTAATTGCATTCTTAAATATAAAGGACCAGAAACTTCAGCATATTGAATTAACTCATTTTTAACAACAAAAGGTTCACATGATCCAATCCTTCCAACTAAAGCACCATAATTAAAACCAACTGAATTACTAGTTTCTTTACCTTCTGATGTTGTATAATCATATTTAGGATCAATTCTCCATTTTCCATTTACCATAAATTTAACATATTTACCTTGTTCTACCCATATTGGAAGTGTCTTTTCCATGTCAAAACAATCTCCAAATATTATTAATTCTATGTGATCATCTTTTTCTTTTATTATGTATGGGTATTCTCCTCTTCGACGTGTTTTTGTTGAACGACGTGATGAATTGTTTCTACGAAATGAACGGTTAAAGGAACTATTCATGCTTGGTAAATGTAAATGGTTTTTTTTTTGGTTGTTTGTTGCTGAAGTTAAGTCTGAGTTTTTACCTAAATGAAGAATGTCACCTTCTGATGGGTTTTTTGTATCTGGATTGTTATTTTTTGTTTCGTCTTCTGTTTGTACTGATTTTTTACCACAACATCCCATTTTTTTTATATTTTTTTTATTATATGTTTTATTTTTTTTTTATTAAAGTGTGTTATATTGTATTTTATTTTTTATAATTTTTTAACTCTATTTTTAAATATTTAAATCATTATTATAAATATTAAATATTATAACCTTTTTATTTATTTCCTTTCTTCGTATTATATCACATATAACCTGTATTTGTATTATATTGATTATACATTGGATTATCATTATTTTTATTATGAATATTTGGATTTGGACTAATATTATTATAAGTATCAAGTGGAGGAGGGACAATTGGAGCATTATATGAATTAACTAATGAGACACGAGGATCGAAAGCCTTTATATATCTCTGAAGGAATAAAAATAACATAGAGAAAAAAACTAAAATTAAAAATATGAATAACATATTTTTTAGAATTACAGTGTTATTTTGATATGAAATAAAAATTTCATCAATAATTTCATTATTTAATAAATTTTTTTTAGGATAAATAATTAAAACATATCCAACTAAACTTAATATAAAT
>Ga0256407_10012308_pt1 | contig 11664 bp, 6 predicted proteins | sample RumenRJG_04DNA_FD_193489 | JGI IMG/M metagenome (GOLD analysis project Ga0256407, IMG submission 193489) | Bovine rumen microbial communities from Lethbridge, Alberta, Canada - RJG_04 | ecosystem: Host-associated > Mammals > Digestive system > Stomach > Rumen | place: Canada: Alberta | collected... | reverse complement strand
AAATAGTATTAAAAAATATTTAACAAAAAAAAATAAACAATTTTGAATTTATTTAAATATTATTTTAAAAATAGTATTGTTTAATAATTTTCTACATTTTATTAAAAATTAAAAGAAAATATATAATATAATTTATAATAAAAAATAAAAAAACACTACTTAAAAAATTATTATAAAGCAGATAAAATAAAATTGAAAAAAACATATTCAGTTTTAAAGAATAAAATAAAAACTAATTTAATATTTTTGAATTAAAAACTATAAGTATATTATTCATTTAAATATTTATAATCTTTACAAATAAATAAATAAATTCATTTCTATTTTAGAACTGGCAGTAACATCATAATTTAATAATTTATAATATTTGTTATAATATTTAATATAAATGAGAATGAAAAAAAGTCACAATTATAGAATAAATTACAAATAATAATAAATTTTAACACGAAAAAATAAAAATTTAATAAAAACTCAATTTTTTATTTTAACACATATTAAAACTTTTTTCAAATGAAAAATAAAAAAAAAAATATTAGCTAAATTCATTAAATGAATATTTAAATAAAAAATATGCTAAATGAAAACAAAAAAATAATTAAAATAAATTTCAAATTAATAAAAGAAATTAATGCACATGATGATACTATTCATTTAATATCAATCTTTCCTTCAGGGAATATTATTTCAGTTTCAAATGATAGAAAAATAAAAATATTTGATAATAATTTAAACAATATTCAAACAATTATAGATGCTCATGATGATAATATTAATTATGTAGATGTAAAAGATGAAAATAATTTTGTTACTTGTTCCTATGATTGTATTAAAACATTTTATAAAAAAATTAATATATTTATTTTAAATAAAATTATAAAAAATGCCCATTATGATTCAATATATTGTATTAAATATTATTCAAATAAAAATATAATTTCATGTTCTAGAGATAAAACAATAAAATTATGGGAAGAAATTAATGAATGTTATCAATGTATTACAATAATTAAATTATCTTTATGTATTAAGTCATTATTAATATTAAAAAATAAAAATATATTTGTATCTTGTGGATTTGAAGGAACACATTTATGGAATATTAATAACTTTGAATGCAAAATAAATATTAAAGATGTAATTTGCTATAATACTAATATGTTAAAAGAATTAGATGATGATAAAATTATTGTTGGAGATGATATTATTAAAGTTATTTCTATATCAAATAAAAATATTATTAAAGAAATAAATAATGAATTTAGATGTATTGGAATTTGTGTAATAAGAAAAAAGAAAATTTTTTTAATTGGAGGATATAATAATAAAATAAATATATATAGAAGTGACAGTTTTGAATTAATTGAAACTATAAATAATGCTCATGATGATTGGATTTATGGTATTACACAATTAAAAAATAATTTAATAGCATCATATGGAAGAGATAGGATAATTAAAGTTTGGTTAATATAAAAAAAATATTAAAAATAAAATCACTTTTTTTAGAAATGAATTATAATATATATAAAAAGGAATTTTTCTTTTTTTGATTGTTAAAAATAATTCTTTTCAAAAAGACATTTCTTTCTGAAATAAATGTATTAATTATCATAATATAAATTATATAGTCTTTTAAATGGAGAATTAAGAATAAAAATATAATTTTTCAAATATTCATAATAGAAAAAACAAGTGATAAGCATAATAACCTTTTATTGAAAAATAATTAAAAATATTAAAAAATATTAATGCATTTATTTTAAATAAACTTAAAAAGAAGAAATTGATAGTAAAATTTATAAATGAATTTTTAAAACATAGTAAAAATTAAAAAATATATATATTTTCATTTTTGAGAAGAATATTAATTCGTTCAAAAAAATTTTTTCTTAATTTCAAAGAAATAATCCTTTTTTTCATCCATAAACAGGAAATAAATAAAACTAAATATTTAAAAATGTGAATAACTCTTTCTTATATTTTTAAGTATTTTAAAATTAATTCAATAATATTTGTCCTTTTGTGTTATCTATTTTTTTCTTAGGATTGATTTTGAAATACTAAATTGACAAAGATATAAGAATAATATTTCATTTAAAGGATGAGAATAAAAGAATGAAAATATTAATAGTTTAATAAATAAGAAAAATATTACTTATAAATTTAAAAGAACAAAATTAAATTAGATTAAATAAATATAGAAAGCTATTTAAGAAAGTTTAATAGAAAATAAATTAAAAAGCAATAATTAATCAATAAAATAATAATCAAAGAGTTTATGAAAATTGAAATAAAAATATTTCCCTCCTTAAAAATTAATTTTTTATTAAATTTTTAAATTTTTCAAAAATAATTATTTTAATAAACTGTATAATTTATATAACTTCATGAATTTTGGATTTATTTTAAAATTTAATTAATATTTTTTTATTTATTATAATTCACAATATTAAAATAATTTAAATATTTACTTAAATGTTACAAATGAATAAAAAGTTAAATCAATTACTAAATAAAGCAAAAAAAAAGAGAACGAATAGTAAAAATAATTCAACTATAATTGAAAGATTTTTTATTCAAAAAGATAAACAACAAACAAGAATAAATTTATTTTCAGATTATCAAAATATTGGAAGAAATTCAAATTCAAAAAATAAAGAAAAAAATGTTTCTAAAGTTTCATTGTTTAGAAAAAATAATTCATTTTCAAGAGAAAAACAATCAATAAATAAAACTAATAATTTACAAACAAAACATACAAAAAATGTGAAAAGTATAAATTCATTTTCAAATAAGTTAAATTTATATTTAAAAAAGACATTTTCTCAAAATAAATCTATTAATAATACAAGGGAAAAAAATAAAATGTATAAAAAAGAATATAAACAAAAAATGAATAGAAGTAATTCAAATTTAGAACAAACTATGACAACAACATCAACTACAATGACAAGTAAAAGAAAAAATAATCTAACAAAAAATAATAATTTTAATATTAAATCATTTAATATTAATAATATATTAAATAAATCAAAGAAAAAAATTCAAAATAAAAATAATTTATTTCTTGAAAATCAAAATTCTCTTGATTATAATGATTTTTATCATTATAATAGATTTAAAACAGATTTAAATGAAAATAAAAATCTTAATAAAAATAATATTAACTGTTATAAAAATAATAAAAAAAATATTTCTATTAATAAAATTATAAATAATGAATTTGATTTAATTTCAAATGATTCAATTTTTTTCAATAGTAAACAAACATCAAATACCGTTACAAATAATAATAGTAAAGAAAAAAATAATAAATCAAATTTAAATGATGAACAACAAACATTAACACTAACTTATACTGATGATGGTAATAATGATATTGAATTTAGAAATAATCAACATGAATTTTCGAGACAAAAAAAAAGTGATAATATTATAATAAATAATGAAGATTTTCTTACTTTTTATCAACAAATGAATAAAAAATTATTTGGTTAAAAGACATTATTAATATAAAAATTTTATGTTTATTATATTTGATTCTATTATATATCATAAATTTAATATTCTATTAAAATATTTTTAAGATATATTGGTTTAATTAAATGAAAAAATAAATTTTGAATATAATTTTTAATTTAATTTTATTTAGTTTTAATATTTTTAATTGATAATTAATTATTATTTATTGATTAAAATTTAAATAAACAAGTAAAAAAAGAATAGCAACAATATAATTATATATATATATTATAATTAAAAAATTATAATAAAATGATGTAAAAAATTTAAAATATATTACATTTATCATTATTTTTATCTTTAATATTTGGGTTAATAATTTTCTTTTTTAATATTGGCTTTTGATTGATTTTACTTTTTATTTGACCAGATAATTTATTAATAGGAAAATTCAGAATTGGAATATTTCTAATTGAATTTCTTATTTCAGATGACTCACTTCTTTTACTATTTTGTTCTTTATCAAATAATTTTTTTTTAATTGATTTCTTACTTTGTTTTTTTGAAATAGATTTTCTTGATAATTTAGAAGAAAAACTTTTAGAATTTATTGTACCAAATTCACTATCATTAATTATAATATCAGTATCTGAAAAATCATCATTTTGAATAATAATTGAAGAAGTTTCATTTTTAATTTTATTATCATTTTTTTTACTATTATCAATATAAATTTTTTTTATTGTATTTTGATTTGAATTTATATTATCTTTACTAAAAGTTTTTTTTATTATTTGTTGATAAAAATCACTTTCAAATGAAGAAATTAACTGAGAACTTTCCTTTTCTATACCAAATAAATTATTATTTTCATCATCAATTATATTATTTTTTAAACTAACAGAACTAAAAACAGGAGAATCTAAATTATCAATATTGTAATTTTTACTCAAATTTATTTTGGAATGAAGAGATGAAATTTTTGAAGTTAAATCATCTATTTTTTTTAACGAATTTTTATTTTCTATTGTATTATTTTGAATTTGTATTTCATTTGATAATTTAACAATATCATTTAACATAATATTTAAAAATTCAAAAAATGATTTATATATTAATTTTCTGTTATTTGATTCATAAAAAATTGAATTATTTCTATTATTATTAAAATTATGTATTTCATCAAATAAATCCGCATTTATTATATTCATTTTTGCTCCTTTACTTTTGGAGATAACATTTAATTTATTTTCTAAATTATAAAATTGGTTTTTTAATTCTAAATTATTTTCAAGTTCACATGAGTTATAATTTTTTGACATTAAATTATAAATAAATGAATATATTTTTTTTAAAAAAATATTATTTTTCAATGCTTCAATTTTTGAAATTGATTCAATATCTCTAATATTGATTTTCCTAATTAGATTTTTAAAAATTAATTCATATTCATTATTATTAATTTTTTTTTGAATATTATTATTATTCTTATTTCCATTATTATTATTATTCTTATTTCCATTATTATTATTTTCATTTGGGACATTATTTCCGGTTGAAGCTGCAGTTTTTGCATAACTATTATTTTTCATTGAAAATTTATGTTCTATTTCAATAGAAATTTTAGGATAATTTTTTTTATTTTTATTATGTAAATTATCTTTTTTATTTTGATTAATATATGTTTTTAAATTTTTTTTTATTTGAATGTTGTTTTTTTTTTTATTATATAATGATGATAAAAAAGGATTTTGTTTATATTTTTTTTTCAATTGATTTAAAATGTTATTATTTAATAAAAAATGTTTTTTTTTATCATTATTAGAAATTAATATTTCATTATGATTATTTAATAATTTATTTTTTGTATTATAATTATGAACATCACTTATTGATTTAATTTTTATATAATTTTCATTCTTTTTTAGCATTTTTAAAAGATCACTTGTTTTACTTGAATGGCATTGAATTGTTTTTTTCATATTTTATTTTTTATTTTTTTATAAAATAATAAAATTAAAATTATTCATAATTAATTATATTAAAATTATATAAAAAAGAAAAATGAAATTTAAATTTTGATATAATTTTTTTTCTAAAATTTATTTAATATTTTAATTATAAATATATAAGCAATCATTAAAAATTCAATTTTGTAAATCTATAAATCTTTTTTTATGTTTTAAATATTATTTTATTCAATTAATATTTATTTATTTTACTTAATATTATACTTATTTCCATTTTTATTTTCTAATTTAATATTATTTATTAAGATATAATCTTGATATACATATATATTTTCCTTAATCTAATTAATTATTCATTATTTTTTATACTTTAAAATCTATAATTAAATCTTTAAATTTAAATTTAATTTTTTTTTGATATTTTATTTTTTTGAAAAAAATTTGAAATTTTTGGCAGTAATATAAATATTAAAGAATATATGAAAATCAAAATGAATAGTTAAAACAATAAAACATAGAAATATATCATAGATAATAAAGGTATAGTGAAAAATTATCTAAAAAAGAAAATAGTTATTTTTCATTTTTAAAAATTAAATATAAATAATTTTTAGTAAATATAATCATATAGAAATTATTCATTTATCAAAATAAAAAAATTAATAAAAAATTATAATATATATATTTGATGGTTGTATTTTTTAAATAAAAACTATTATGAAAAATAGGAAACTTAATACTTATTTTTATATTATATTTAAAAAATAAGAAAAAATATTAAAATTATTTAATAGTGAATAGAAAAAAGCAAAAAGAAATTAATTTCCAAAGCATTAAAAAAAAATTCAAAAATTGGATATATGATATTTATTATAAAAATTTTCTTTAATTAATAGAATTTCCTAAGTTTCTGCAATATTCTTCAAAATATATTATTTACTATAATAGGCAATATTTTATTTAATAAAAATTAAAGAATATAAAATGGATTTTTAATTAATATAATTAAAAAAATAAATATATTCTTCATAAATGATTTAATATATAGAAAAAAATTAATGATATTTAAAATAAAAAAAATGATTTTTCATAAAAAAGTTATAATATTGATTAACAAAAAAACAATTAAAAGAAAATACTATAAAATTATCTTATTAAAAGCAAATGAATATTATTATCAATAAAGAAAGCAATAAAAATAAATTTTTAATATACATATTTTCAAGATATATCTCAATGAATTTTTTTAGAAATAATAATTAAATATATTAACAATGAAAACGAAAAAGATAAAACAAATATAAAGATAGAACAGGAGATAAAATTGATTTATTACATAAAAAATTATACAATATTATTAAACATTAATTATTAGGAAGATCAAAGATTAAAAAAGATATATTTTTAATTTTTGGAAAATAAATAAAATAGAAATTGATTATTTCAAAATTTAAAATAATTTAAAAAGAATTAATTAAAATATAAAACAAGTTAAATATAATTATTGTATAATATGAATATTCAGGATTTGAAAAATAACTTTATTAAACTTAATATTTGGAGAATTATTTTCTAAAGCATTTTCTTTAAACACAGATATTTCTAATAAAATATAATGAATATTATTCACCTGTTCAAAATGTAAAATAAATAATAATAATAATATTGGAACAATAAATTTTTAATATTTTAGGTATAAAAAAAGATAATAATTATCCAAAAAGTAGTTAAACAATCAATAAAAAGAAATTCAAAAAATTAAAATTATTGTATATTTCTGTTTTAAATCTCAGATGATTATAATATAGTTTATACTTATTTATCAATTGGAAATGATATAATTCATATTAATGATATTAATTATCAAAAGAAGATAAATTAAATAATAATGAGATAATAAATGGGAAATATTGAAGAAGTAATATGAGAAGGTTCAAAAATAATTGTATAAATGTCATTCAAACTGTAATTAAAAATAGAATTAGGAAAAAATAATAATAATAAAAAAACAACTTAAAAAATAGTTATAAATCAAGTTGATTTAATTGTTATATAGAAACAAAAAAAATGTGCTTGCAGTAACTGTAAAAAAAGGAAATAAAGTTTTAATAGCAAGGATAATAGAAAACATGTATCAATAGGAATAGAAATGGATTCAACAAAAGAATTAGTAAAACAAGATGCAAAAAATAGAATAAAAAAATTACTTAAGAAATTGTAAAAGAAACAATGAAAGAAGTATCTATAATAATAACTAAAGAATGAAATGAAGAAGTAATAATTCATAGTACAAAAAAAGCTACAACATAATTATAGAACTAATTATTATAAAAGAAGTAAAAAAAAGAATGGATTTATTTAAGTTAAGTCAATCCTTTTATTTGAACAAAAATGAATGTTATTTGTGAATACATTTTGTATTATTAAATAAATTAGATATAGGTTAGTTAATAATTGGGTTAATGATTTTGATAATAATTAATTAAAAAATGTTAATATACTAAAAGGAAGAGTATTGACTTTTGAAACTATTATTGAAAAAATTGAAATAATTAATACTAAAAAATTAGTTTTTAAATTAAATTTAATTTAATTCTTAATCTAAAATTTTAATTATCTACTTAAACATTAATTATTAAATTAAAATAATGATAAATGGAGATAAAAATAAAATTTTGAATATTAATTTAAAACCTATCCCTAAAAATTTGAAGAAAAATGAAGAAAAAAATATTGAAAATATTCATAATAACCCTAAATCTGTGAAAGATTTTATTTTAATGTTTGAACAACAACAACAAAATAAAACAAATAATATTCAAAAAAATTTAGTAATTAAAAAAAATAAAATTAATGATGGAAATAATAAAAAGGATAATATACATATATTAAATAATAATAATGAAAAAAATGTAAAAGAGGAGAAAGAAATTTTGAATTTTTATGAAAATCATTTTGAAGAAAAAAATATATATAAAGATAATCTAAAACAATTTGAATATAAAAATGAAAATAAAATAAAAAAAGAAATTAATATTGAAAAAATAGTAAATATATTTGAAATTAATAATAAAATTTTGGAAAAAGAAAAAAAAATAAATAATATAATTGATAATGGAAATAAAAAAGAACAAAAAGAAGAAAAAAGTCAAAAAGAAAATATAATTGATAATAATAATATAAAAGAAAATATTTTAAATAATGATTCCCAACCCAATAAGAAAAAATTAAAATATAATGAAACAAATAATAATAAAGAAAATAAACAAATTGAAAATGAACAAGTTAATTATCAAAATGAATTAAAAATTGAAGAAAATGAAATAGAGAATAAAACAATAGAAAAAAATAATGGAATTAAAATTGAAAATAAAGAAAAAGAAAATAATGAAAATAAAATAGAAGGGAATAATGAAATAAAAATAGAAGAAAATAAAAAAGAAGAGAATAATGAAATAAAAATTGAAAATAATAAAATAGACAATAATGAAATAAATATAGGAAAAAATAAAATAGAAATGAATAATGAAATAAAAATGGAAGAAAATAAATTAGGAAATAATGAAATAATAATAGAAAATAATAGAATAAATATAAAAGATAATAAAGCAGAAAAAAAAGATATAGATGGAAAAGATAATTTTATAGAAGAAAATAAAATAAAAAATAATGAAGTGGAAAATCATATTATTGAAAAAAATGAAATAGAAGAAAATAAAATAAAAAATAATGAAATTAAAACGGAAGAAAATAAAGTGGAAAATTATTTGATTGAAAATGAAATAAAAATAAAAGAAAATCAAATTAAAAATATTGAAATAAATAAAGAAGAAAATAATAATAATATTAATAAAATAAATCAATATAATAATAATATAGAAGAAAAAATTGAATCTTTAATAAATCAATCAGAAATAAATGGAAAAGAAAATGAAATTCATATCAACTTTTCAAAGAATGATAATAATATATTATCAAAATATAAAAATTTAGTAGAAATATTTGAATATGTAAAAATAATTTTAAACTACAACATAATTGATTTTACAAGTAAAATTTTATATAAATATTTTAGTGACTCATGAAATTAGTAAATATATTCTTCTCAAAAATGATGATACAATTTTTAAACAATTTTTTGAATTATTGTTAAAAGAAATAAAAATTAAAATAGAGAATTATAAAAATAATATAAGTATTAAGAATTTTAATATTTTACAAAATTATATTGTTTTCTTTATGATAGTAACAATTAATTTAAAATCAAGCAAGGATTATATTTTATATTGTTTTGGTACTAATTTTTTTTATAATACAGTAAAAGCAATTAATACTTTAAATGAGAAAAAAAAAATTCTTTTAAATATTTTAAATAATTTATTCCTTCATGAATTTACAGAAATTTTTTTCAGAAATGAACGAGATGAAAATTTAGAAAATTTATACATAATTGAAAATACAGAATTCTCACAAAATTCATTAGAAATTGATTCAAGATATTCTTTATCAGAATATAAAAATATTTTTAAACATCTTTCAACTTTTTCAATCTCATATGATAATTATTTTGATAATGTAGAAATAATTGATGATGATGAAAGAAGTTATTATAAATTATTAATATCTCAAAGTATTATAAGATTAACTTTTTCAAAAGAAAAAAGAAAATATGTTGATAATATAAAAAATTATGAATTTGAATTATTAAAAACTTTAGTTGAAAAAGATATGAAAGAAACATTAAAAAAGTTTAAAGATAATTATAAAACTTTATTTAGAAAAGAAGACATATGTGATGATATATTTAAATATATGTTTTTTATTTTTGGAAATTCAATGGTAATAGAATCTTATCTCAAACCTTTAAAAAAAATTATAGATTATGAAAAAGAAATGGAAAGAAATATAACAATTGATGAATTTAAAATAATAATAGAAGAATTTATTATAAATTTAACACAAACAATTCCATTAGTTTTAAGAATTTTATTAAAATTAGTTTATCTTGGAGTAAAAAAATATTTTACAATTGATGAAGGAAATTATGGACCTCTTTATACTCTCCTATTCTTTAATTTTTTAATTAGTCCTCGAGTTCAAATGATTTATAATATAAATCCTGTAAAATGTAATTTCGTAAAAACATTAAATAAATTAATTTATGCTATAATTTATAATTCAAAATTAAAAGATAATGGATTTGAAGAATATAATGATATAATAGAAATATATCATAATAAATTTCAAAATTTTATTTTTGAAAATATAATTAATTTAAATGAAAATGATGAAAAACTTCAAGAAAGTTTATGTGATTTATTTAGTGAAAAATATTTAATTTATCCTGAATTTTTAATATTTAAAGATACAGAATTTTTATGTTCTTCTATTCATGGAGGAAAAAAAGTTGTTATGGATTATAAAACAATATCAATTAAATGAAATTTAAAAAAATAAAAATTATTTTAATTAAGATTTAATATTGATTAATTTTTTTAAATAAAAAAAATTTTATTTGTTTTTTTTTTTAATTTTTTAATTAATTAATTAAAAATATTTCATTAATAATTTATTAAAATATATTTTTTATATTCAAAAATGGATTCTCAACCAAGATATGCTTTAGTTCAAGATATTATTGGAAGAACAGGATCAAGAGGAGGAATTACTCAAGTAAAAGTTAATTTCTTTGATGATAAAAATAGATTTTTAGTTAGAAATGTTGTTGGTCCAGTTAGAAAAGGTGATATTCTTGTACTTTTAGAATCTGAAAGAGAAGCAAGAAGATTAAGATAAAGCATATATAAATTGATTAATAAATATATTTTGTTTTTTTGAATTTTATTTTAATTTTGAAATTTATATGTTAATAAAATAATATTTTAATTTAAAATCATTTAGTTAAATTTTTTAAAAATAAAAAATTTTAGATGAATATTGAATAAAGATTTTAAAGTTTTAAAACAAAAAAAAATTTATTTACATACAAAATAAATATATAATTTATATTTCAATAAAAAAAATTTCAAAAAATAAAGTATTATTTAAATTATTTTAATAGATTTTTTCTTTTTTAATACTAAATAATAATATTCTATAACAGAAAAAAAAACTAAAAAAAAAAAAATAAAAATGTCAAAATATTTAAAAGAAAACTGTAATACAACTTTAAGTAGTCTATACAACAAAGATCAAGAAACAGTATTAAAATTAAGTTTAAATACAAAAG
>Ga0256407_10012306_pt1 | contig 11665 bp, 10 predicted proteins | sample RumenRJG_04DNA_FD_193489 | JGI IMG/M metagenome (GOLD analysis project Ga0256407, IMG submission 193489) | Bovine rumen microbial communities from Lethbridge, Alberta, Canada - RJG_04 | ecosystem: Host-associated > Mammals > Digestive system > Stomach > Rumen | place: Canada: Alberta... | reverse complement strand
TGAGCCGACATCGAGGTGCCAAACTTTCCCGTCGATGTGAACTCTTGGGGAAAATCAGCCTGTTATCCCCGGAGTACCTTTTGTCCGTTAAGTGACGGCCCTTCCACTCGGCACCGCCAGATCACTAGGACCCGCTTTCGCGCCTGCCCGGCATGTCTGCCTCGCAGTCAGGCCCCCTTGTGCCCTTACACTCGCGCCCCGGTTCCCAACCGGGGTGAGGGGACCTTCGCGCGCCTCCGTTAAACTTTGGGAGGCGACCGCCCCAGTCAAACCGCCCGCCTTGCCCTGTCCCCGCGCCGTCCACACGGCCGCGGGTTAGAAACCCCATCCGCCAGGGCTGGTATTTCACCGGCGGCTCCGCGCAGCCTGACGGCCACGCCTCAAAGCCTCCCAGCTATCCTACACATGCCGGATAGGGTCCCAGCGCAAGGTTGCGGTGAAGGTTCACGGGGTCTTTCCGTCTGATTGCGGGTATCCGGCTTCTTTACCGGAACATAAGTTTCACCGAGTCTCGCGTTGAGACAGCGCCCAGAATCGTTACACCATTCATGCGGGTCGGAACTTGCCCGACAAGGAATTTCGCTACCTTAGGACCGTTATAGTTACGGCCGCCGTTTACCGGGGCTTCGGTTCGCACCTTCAGCTTGCGCTTGAGCGCTCCCCTTAACCTTCCGGCACCGGGCAGGTGTCACCACCTATACGTCCCATTGCTGGTTCGCAGATGGCTGTGTTTTTGGTAAACAGTCGCCTGGGCCTGCTTTCTGCCGCTCACTGTCATTTCTGCCGTGAGCCGCACTTCTCCCGAAGTTACGTGCGCATTTTGCCGAGTTCCTTAACGCGAGGTCGCTCGCGCGCCTCAGATTACTCATCCTTCCTACCTGTGTCGGTTTCCGGTACGGTTCCCGCAGGCCTTGCCTTAGACAGTATTTCCCGGCGCCATGAATCACCCCGCTTCCTCCCCCCGTGGGGGGCCTCGCCTCAGGCTCGGCTCGGGCCGCGCATTTCACTGCGGCCCTCGGCGCCTCGCCCTCCGGACGGGAACTACCGTTCTCCCGCCGGGGATCTCCTCACGCGTCCTGCCATCGAAACCTGCGGAAGCTGCGGATTGTTCACCGCATTCCCATCGGCTGCGCCTTTCGGCCTCGCCTTAGGGGCCGCCTTACCCCGGGCGGATTGCCCTTCCCCGGGAAACCTTAGGTTTTCGGCGGACGGGGGTCCCACCCGTCTTTCCGTTACTTGTGCCTGCATTCTCTCTTCCGCACCCTCCGGGGCCCCTCGCGGGCACCCCTTCTCCGGTCTGCGGAATGCTCCCCTACCGATCTCCGCTCGCGCGGTCGATCCCGCGGCTTCGGTGCGGCGCTTAGCCCCGCTACATTGTCTGCGCGGGGATGCTCGACCAGTGAGCTGTTACGCACTCTTTCAAGGAATGGCTGCTTCTGAGCCAACCTCCTGGCTGTCCGCGCACCCCCACATCATTTCACACTCAGCGCCGCTTTGGGACCTTGGCCGGCGGTCCGGGCTGTTTCCCTCTCGACGACGAACCTTGTCGCACGCCGTCTCACTCCCGTGCGCCGGACGCAGGCATTCGCAGTTTGATCGGGCTTCGTAGGCTGTGACACCCCTCCGCCCGTCCAGAGCTCTACCTCCTGCGCCCCTGCACGGGGCTGTCCCTAAAGGCATTTCGGGGAGAGCCAGCTATCTCCATGTTTGTTTAGCCTTTCACTCCTTGCCACAGGTCATCGCTACCTTTTTTAACAGATTACCGTTCGGCCCTCCGCGGGGCTTTACCCCCGTTTCAGCCTGCCCATGGCAAGATCACATTGGCTTCGGGTCCGCGGGACGCGACTTGTACGCCCTGTTCAGGCTCGCTTTCGCTCCGGCTCCGGGACTCCAATCCCTTTGCCTCGCCGCGCCACGCGACTCGCAGGCTTATTCTACAAAAGACACGCCGCGCAGGCCGTTACCTGCGCGGCATCTTGTCGGTCCGGGGTTTCGGGTTCTCTTTCACTCCCCTCAAGGGGGTTCTTTTCGCCTTTCCCTCACGGTACTGTTCGCTACCGGTGGAGCCGGCTGTTCAGCCTTGGATCGTGGTCGACCCGGATTCACGCGGGGTTCCTCGTGCCCCGCGCTACTCAGGTACCGCGACACGGAGGCGCTGCGCTTTCGGCTACGGGGCTATCACCCGCTCTGGCCCGGCTTTCCGGCCGGTTCGCCTGCACAGCGCTTTGTCCACTCCGCGGGTCATCCCCTCGCGGCCCTACAACCCCGCTCATGGCGGTTTGGGCTCCTCCCTCTTCGCTCGCCGCTACTGGGGGAATCTCTCTTGATTTCTCTTCCCGCGCTACTTAGATGGTTCACTTCGCGCAGTCTCGCCCCGCCGCACTATTTCATTCGTGCGCGCGGTGCACGCCTCGCGGCGTGCGGGTTACCCCATTCGGGCACCCGGGGATCAAAGGGTGTGTGCCCCTCCCCCCGGCTTTTCGCAGCTTGCCGCGCCCTTCTTCGCACCGGCTCCCCTGGGCGTCCGCCCCGGACCTCTCTCTCGCTTGGCCATATTGTTCCTTCCCGCGCGCGGCATCATATGGCTTCCTCCGCGCGCCTTTCCTTCTTTTACTCTGCGTTTCCTTCCCTGTGCCTGTCAAATATCTCTTCTTTTCCAAAAGATGGAGAATACCGGACTTGAACCGGTTACCTATAGCTTGCAAAGCTATCGCTCTAGCCAGGTGAGCTAATTCCCCGGATGCCCGGAACGCCGGAAAAACGGAAACAAAGACTGCCTCGTGAACTTCCGTGCAGTACACCTGCACATTCTTGCCTTTCTCTCAGAAAGGAGGTGATCCAGCCGCACCTTCCGGTACGGCTACCTTGTTACGACTTCACCCCCCTCGCCGGGCTCGCCTTCGGCAGCGGCCCCCCTTGCGGGTTGGCCTGCCGACTTCGGGCGCACCCGACTCGGATGGTGTGACGGGCGGTGTGTACAAGGCCCGGGAACGTATTCACCGCGCCGTGCTGATGCGCGATTACTAGCGATTCCAACTTCACGGAGTCGGGTTTCAGACTCCGATCCGGACTGGGGCCGGCTTTCAGCGATCCGCTCCGCGTCGCCGCGTTGCAACGCTCTGTGCCGGCCATTGTAGCACGTGTGTAGCCCCGGGCATAAGGGCCATGATGACTTGACGTCGTCCCCGCCTTCCTCCGGCTTGTCGCCGGCAGTCCCGCCTGAGTCCCCGCCATTGCGCGCTGGCAACAGGCAGCAGGGGTTGCGCTCGTTGCTGGACTTAACCAAACACCTCACGGCACGAGCTGACGACAGCCATGCAGCACCTGCACACGGTCCCATTGCTGGGCTGCCGCGTCTCCGCGGCATCACCGTGCATGTCAAACCCGGGTAAGGTTCCTCGCGTACCATCGAATTAAACCACATGCTCCACCGCTTGTGCGGGCCCCCGTCAATTCCTTTGAGTTTCACCCTTGCGGGCATACTCCCCAGGCGGCACGCTTACCGCGTTCGCTTCGGCACCCGGCCATGCGCCGGACGCCCAGCGTGCATCGTTTACTGTGCGGACTACCAGGGTATCTAATCCTGTTCGCTACCCGCACCTTCGCGCCTCAGCGTCAGTCTCCCGCTCGCGGCCCGCCTTCGCCACCGGTGTTCTTCCAGATATCTACAGATTTCACCCCTACACCTGGAATTCCGGCCGCGCCACGGGGACTCGAGCCGCACAGTATCGGGAGCAGTCCGCGGGTTGAGCCCGCGCCTTTCACTCCCGACTTATGCGGCCGCCTACACGCCCTTTACGCCCAATGATTCCGAACAACGCTTGCGCCTTACGTGTTACCGCGGCTGCTGGCACGTAATTAGCCGGCGCTTATTCATGCGCTACAGTCACCGGAGGGGCATTGCCTCCCCTCCTTATTCCTCGCGCATAAAAGGGCTTTACAACCTTCCGGCCTTCATCGCCCACGCGGCGTCGCTCCGTCAGGGTTCCCCCCATTGCGGAATATTCTTAGCTGCTGCCTCCCGTAGGAGTCTGGGCCGTATCTCAGTCCCAATGCGCCCGTCCGACCTCTCAGTCCGGGTACCCGTCATTGCTTAGGTGGTCCGTTACACCGCCTACAGGCTGATGGGACGCGGGCCGCTCCCCCGGCGGGGCCGAAGCCCCTTTCCTCCCCCTCCTCCAACAAGGGGGACCTCATCCGGTATCACCCGGCATTTCTGCCGGCTGTCCCCGTCCGGGGGGTGCGTCACCCACGCGCTCCTCGCCAGTCCGCCGCTCTCACGTGGTGCAAGCACCACGATCCCGCCCGACTTGCATGCTTAAGACGCGCCGCCAGCGTTCGTTCTGAGCCAGGATCGAACTCTCCATGATTTATTCTCATGGGCCGAAGCCCAAAAGATTTTTCATCGTTAAGTGCGCTCCCCTAATGCTCTTTCATTTTCTCTTAGGATTGCTGGTTGCCGCGGATGAATCTCCGCGGTCTTTGTGTGTGTTCCTTTGGCACGAAACCTTCCTAAATTCGTCTTCTTTCCTTCCCTTGGTTGTCAAACATCTTTTTTAGAACCGCGCCTTTCGTTGCGGTGAGTATGAATATATACCCTATGCGAAAAAGTGTCAAGGGTATTTTTCTTTTTTTTTGGATTTTTTTGATTTTTTTTACGCGGCCCTTCGAGGCCCGCTCGAGGCTGCGCTGCGGGTGCCCAGGGACCGGTATGCTGGGGTGATTCAGTATTCGCGTAAGTTTTTATGCCAGCTTCTACAGATCCCGAATCCACATTCGTAGCAAGTGTGTGCGAATGTGGCGCAGCAGTTCGGGATGACGGATGCCATTTTTCCACGGCCCTTCGACTGTGCTCAGGGACCGAGGTTTTAATTGCTTTAAAAACAAAAAGCCCGGATTCTTTCGCAGGGAAAAATTCCGAGTGTGATTTGAATTTATATTGAGACAGTTTACGCCACGACGTGAGACGTGAGACGTGAGACGTGAGACGTGAGACGTGAGACGTGAGACGTGAGACGTGAGAATTTTGGCTGATGCTACAGTTATTGTCAAGAATGAGACAGTAGTTTTTTTACATTTTTTCATAAACTCTCTCTTACAGGTTGGTGAATATACAGGAAGCGGTTTAATTTGTCAAGCGGAGGGGTGATTGGTCAAGTGAGACTAAAGGGCAGCTTTTACAGATTCTGGGGCGGGGCACGGAATGACGGATTTTGTCTTTTACAGATTCCCGGGTCGAGCCCGAGAATGACACAAAAGCTAAGCCCGAAATGACGGACGGCTTCGACACCGGCCCTTCGAGAGCCCGCTCGAAGCTGCGCTGCGGGTTCCAGGGGCAGAATGGAGGGATTTTTCAACTTTCTTGCAAACCAATACGGAGCCACGGAGGGCGGTGTTTTTGCGTCGTGATGGCGGTGTTTCTGTTGCAGAATGCAGGACGGCTTTTACACGGCCCTTCGACAGGCCGCTCGAAGCTACGCTGCGAGTTCCAGGGACCGGGCGAATTTTTGATGACGGTGTTTTTGTTTTGGGATGGAGGGGTAGCATATAGAGGTGCGGCAGGGATTGGAGCACCTTTAGTCCCGGCCGCAGGACGGGATGAGCCGCGCAAGACGGCGAAGTGCGGAAAGCGCCTAAAAAATGGCCTCCTTGCCATTTTTTAGCCCGGGTTTTCTGCGAAAACCCGCAAACTTCTCCGCGAACATCTGACGCGCCCTCCATGGCGCTGCTTGTTATACAAAAGGAAAAATGGCAAGGTGTTCTTTTACGGAACGTTTGTATTACCAAGAAAGCGCCGCAAAAAGAGAAAGAAGAAAAAGACTTGGATTTATTTTAGGGATTTTACGCTTTCGCCTTCGATGAATTGGAAGGGGACGAATTTGTGGGAGGGTTTTCGGCCGTGTTCGATGGAATTTAGGAGGGATGAGAGGCCTTCGTTTGCGAGGCTTGTGCAGTCCTGGCGGATGGTGGTGATTCTGGGGCATGAGCAGGAGGCTACGCTGAGGCCGTCGAATCCTGTGATGCTTATGTCTTTTGGGATGCTGATTCCCATGTCCGCAAAGCTGCGGCAGGCTCCCATTGCCATTACGTCTGACATTGTGAATACGGCACTTGCGTCCGGGCATTTTTTTATGAGGGTTGAGGCGGCGTCGAAGCCACCCTGGAGGGAATACATGGACGGTATGTACATGCTTTCTTTGTTGAAGGGAAGGCCGTAGTCGTTCATTGCGCGGAGGAAGCCATTGAAGCGCCTGCGGCTTAGGCAGCTGCTTTGGAGTTCACCGCCTATGACGCAGATTTTTTTGTGGCCATTTTTTATGAGGTATTCGGTGCAGAAATAGGAGGCTGTTTCGTCGTCAGTGCTTACGCTTGAGAGGTTTTTAGTCTGAGTGCCATCTTTGTCTTCCGGGCTGTTGGCTATTAGCACGCAGGGGACTTTTATTGCATCGAATTCTTCTTTGCCTGAGTCAGGGTTTCCGCCGAGGAATATTATGCCTGCAGGTTTTTGCTCGTAGTAGATTTTGCAGGCGGCCTGGGTTCCGTTGTCGTATTCGTTTAGGACAAAAACGCTGGCATTGTATGGAAGATTTTGGAGCTTGTTTTGGATTATTTCCAGGAGGGAGTTGAAGAGGATGCTTTGCGCACCTTGTACCAGGACCGCGATTGTTCTGGGGGCGTGTTCCTTTAGTTTTTTGGCGTTCTGGTTCAGGACGAAGCCGTACTTGTCTACTACGGAGTAGATTTTTTGTCTGGCTTTGTCGCTGATGCCGGGATGGTTGTTGAGCGCGCGGGATACGGTTCCCACTCCGTAGCCACATTCTTTTGCTATGTCTTTTATTGTCATATTCTCTCCTTGATGCGGATGGGGCACGGGGCATGATTGGTTTGCTAACACACGCCCGGTTTGCTAACACGCGCTTGTTTTGCGGACAGCCACTTGTTTTGCTAACACGCGCTTGTTTTGCGGACAGCCGCTTGTTTTGCTAACAGGCACCACTTTGCTAACTGCCACTTGGTTTGCTAACAGGCACCGCTTTGCTAACACACGCTCGTCTTGCGACAGCCACTTGTTTTGCTAACAGGCATTGCTTTGGTAACACCCGCTCGTCTTGCTAACAGCCGCCCCCCATTATCCACTTTTTCCCAACATTGTCCAATAGCCAATCACATCCAGAAAATCCCACAAGAAAATTCACCCCTTAACCGCACCGGAAATAACACCCTTTATAATATATTTCTGAGCAGAAATATAGAAAGCAATAATCGGTATAATTGCAACCACAAGCATTGCCATGAATCCACCGTAATCGGTAGCACCGTAAGCCCCCTGCATAGCAATCTGAATCGCAACCGGAACAGTCTTGTTGTCAGTACCAAGAACAAGGTAAGGCAGAAGGTAGTCATTCCAAACCCACATTGCGTTAAGAATTGCCACGGTTATTGCGGTTGGCTTTAAAACCGGAAAGACCACAAGGAAAAATGTCTGCAAAGGATTACATCCGTCTATCTCTGCCGCCTCCTCCATTTCCGCGGGGACAGCCTTTACGAACCCTGCAAACATAAAAACGGAAAGCCCCGCCCCAAAGCCAAGGTAGACAAGCGTAATGCCAAAAACATTGTCAAAGTTTATCTTGTTAACAATATAAGTCATCGTGAACATTACCATCTGGAAGGGAACAATCATGCTAAAAGCAAAAAGATAGTAAAGCGAACGTGTAAACTTATTCTTTACGCGGACGATGAACCAAGAAGTCATGGACGTGCATACAACAATCAGCGCAAGAGATGCAACCGTTATAAAAACAGAGCGCAGGAAAGCAAGAAAAAATCCCGAACTTGTAATTCCGTTTATATAGTTCTGCATGCCAACAAAAGTTTCCCTTGCCGGAAGAGAAAAAGGAGAACTAGAAATATAAAGCTTGGACTTAAATGAATTCATAAAGACCAAAAAAACTGGTACCAGAAAAATTGCAGAAAGCAAAACTAAAAAGCAGAATATGATTGTTTTTTCAGTCTGCCTTGTATGAGAGTATTTCATTGTTCAACCTCCTTCCTTGTTGAAAACTTAAGCTGGACGAATGCAATCAGGGCAACGATTATAAAGAAGACCACAGCCTTTGCCTGGCCAACGCCCTGCCAGCCTACTCTTCCGTAGAAAGTATTGTATATGTTAAGTGCAAGCATTTCCGTTGAATGTTCTGGAGCACCCGCAGTAAGCGCCAAGTTCTGGTCAAACATTTTAAATGTGTTTGCAAGAGTAAGGAAAGTGCAAATTGTAATGGAAGGCATTACCATAGGAATTTTTACGCGGAATAAAATCTTAAGGTGGCCAGCGCCGTCTATCTGGGCAGCCTCAATCAGTTCCCCGGGAATGTTCTGCAAACCGGCAATGTAGATTACCATCATGTAGCCGGTAAGCTGCCAATTTGTAAGAATCACAAGACCCCAAAAGCCGTACTTGGCATCAAAAGTTATGTCAACTCCCAAGGGAGCAAGAGTTCCGTTTATGAGCAGGTTCCAGATGTAGCCCAAGACAATTCCGCCGATAAGGTTTGGCATAAAAAATATTGAGCGGAAAATTCCAGTACCCTTAATTTCTTTTGTAAGCAGGATAGCAAGAGAAAAAGCAAAGACGTTCACGGTAACAATAGAAACAGCCGTAAACAGGGAAGTAAAAAGCAGGGCATGAATAAAATCGTTGTCAAAGGTAAAGGCCTTTATGTAATTTGCAAGCCCCACGAATTTTGCGTTCGTTACGGTCGTAAACTTTGTAAAAGACAGCCCGATTCCCATCACAAAAGGAATAAGGAAAAACAAAGAAAATGCAATCAGAGTGGGCAGTATAAATATAGGAAAATATTTGTTTATAGACTTGTTATTCATAAGCTTCCCTAAAAAAAACGGCAGTCCTTGAATCTTTAAAGTTTGGAGGCGAAAGTTCCAAGAACTGCCGAATAATACAAATTAATTTGAATGGTAAATTTTTGGACGAAGCCATAAATGCTCTACCATCCATTGTTTGGCTAACTCGACACTTGCCATTTTTTACCAACTAGAACAAGCAGCGCCATGGAGGGCGCGTCAAAAGTTTGCAAAAAAAGCTCGTGGCTTTTCGCAGAAAAGCCATAGGTAAAAAATGGCAAGGAGGCCATTTTTTACCGCCGTTCCGCCCTTCGGTAACCCTCATCCCGCTTGCGCGGGACTAAAGGGGCTACATGGCGGCGTAGGTTGATTTCGCACTAGTTAGCAGAAGATTCCTTTGCCCAAGAATCCACAACCTGGGCAGCAACTTCATCCCAAGTCTTTGTTCCCTGTGCGTACTTGAGCAGGGCACCGCCAAAGTCATCCTTGAATTTCTGAGACGGAAAGAGGGTAAAGTTCCATGCTACAGAAGTAATTCCGTCTTTTGCCATCCAGTTGCTAATTTCAACTGCAAGCGGATCCGTTGGACGCTCTGAATCAGAGAAGGTGTCAAATGGAGCAATAAAGCCAAGCTTGTTTGTAACATAGTCCTTTCCTGTTGCGCTGGAATAAAGCCAGTAGATAAAGTCTGCTGTTGCCTTCTGGTCTGCATCGCTTGCCTGGCTGTTGATGCAGTAGAAGTTTTCAGTTCCAATGCACAAGCCCTGTGACTCTTCTCCAGAAGCACCAGTGTAAATTGGAAGGTATTTTACGTTCTCTGCAAGAACCTTGTTTCCGCTAACACCTGCAATCTGACCCCAAGCCCAGTTTCCGTTCTGAACCATAACGCACTTTTCGAGGGCAAATTCTGCCATTGAATCTGTTACAGTCTTTGTACCAACACTCTTTCTGTCTACAGTGCTGTTGTTAAGGTAAAGGTCAAGGATGTTCTGGAAATTCTTTCCGTAGCTAAAAGAAATTTTCTTTGTTGCATCGCTTGCAAGGTCAACGTTCCCGCTCTTGAATTCATAATATACGGGAAGGTTTGCAAGGTGGGTCTGCCATCTCCAGTCCTCTCCTGCCTTTAGTGAAGTGCTTGCAAAAACACCGTCAATGCCAAGTTCCTTTGCATTTTTCTGCATGTCTTCCACAACTTCCTTAAGCTTTGCAAAGTTGTTGATTTCATCCATGCTTGAATAGCTTACAGCCTTTGAAGCAAGGGCAAAGTATTTGTCTGTAAGGGCCTTGTTGTAGATGATTCCGTAGCCTTCTACTACATAGGGAATTCCGTAAACGCCGCTTCCTGATGTAATTGCAAGTGACTTGTCAGCAAGGTGTTTGTAGAGTTCAGTTCCAGAAAGATCCTGGCAGTAGTCCTTCCAGTTTGCATAGCCGCGGGGACCGTTAATCTGGAAAAGCGTTGGCGCTTCTTTTGTAGCCATCTTGGAGACAAGGGTCTGCTCGTAGGAATTGTTTGCGGCTGTTTCCACAACAACCTTTACTCCTGTTTCCTTTTCGTATGCAGCTGCAAGTTCCTGATAAATATCTGCAACTTCCGGCTTAAAGTTCAAAAAGCGGACTGTTCCCTTTGCATCTGCTTTCTTTCCGCCGCAAGACACAAGCGAAAGTCCCATTCCCATTACCGCAGCAAGGCAAATTGCACGGCCAAAGATTTTGTTCATTCTTTTCATAAAAAGTTCCTCTTGTTTTTAGGCTGTTTTGGAAACGTTTCCAATTAATTAAATCTTAGACCTTACCCAAAAAGAATGTCAAACTATTTTTTTACTTTTTGCAAACATTGTGATTTTTATACTGCATTTAAATACTTTTATTGTATTTTATGCTAAAAGGCCGACTGCAAGAACAAGAACCAAGTCAGGAATGGCCGCTGCCACCCAAAACCTGCTTCCTGTCTTCATCAAGTGCCTTCACCCTATTTTATGGCATCAGCTTTTTTCTGGTGCTCATCCATTATAGGATTCCAATACTCTGCATACTTTTCCATGTAGCTTGAATTTTCAGGACAATAAACGCCATACCTAATAAACTGCCCATCGTAATAGGTACTCTTACTGGAATAGACGGAATAGAAAAGTTGTGGGGATGTATAAAAGCCCTGCATAAATCCCCTTATATTTGAATTGTAGCTTACACTATCACCACCATCCATCTTCCTAAAGTTTTCCTCATTGCCTAAAACAGCGTAGTTACAATCAGAAAGATATTCTTCACCATCAATTAAAATTGAGGAATCCGTAATGCCTGAGATTTTTAAGGTCTCCACTTTTTCTTCAGAAACATTGCCATCGTCCCCAGCAAACTCAAACCTGGATCTTGTAGTAACAGTCCTGTTTTTAAAGTTGCAGTTCCATGTTCCAAAAGCCCCTGCCCCCATTTCTGCGTATAAAATGCTTACTTCTCCGTTTTGCTTAAAAACATATATGAGCGGCGGACAATCAGGCTTTGCTCTTTTTTGAATCCATTGATTCTTTGTAAGGAATTTTCTAAAAGTTTCATTGTTCCAATTTTTGGTAGAAAAAGGAGCCGGCTTTTTTGCAAGGTAGCCACCAAACACCCATCCGTATTCAGGAGAAAAGCCTTTCCATTCGTATCTTGGCAATAATACTTCAATCCAGGGGGCTGTAATTCCATCGATGGTTTCTTCAGGGCCAACAGAAACTATTTTTACCCCAAGCCTATAAGAAAGCGTTGCAAGTTTTTCTGAAGAAAGGCTCGGCTGGCTTCTAACACGCAAACCTTCCGG
>Ga0256407_10012300_pt1 | contig 11670 bp, 13 predicted proteins | sample RumenRJG_04DNA_FD_193489 | JGI IMG/M metagenome (GOLD analysis project Ga0256407, IMG submission 193489) | Bovine rumen microbial communities from Lethbridge, Alberta, Canada - RJG_04 | ecosystem: Host-associated > Mammals > Digestive system > Stomach > Rumen | place: Canada: Alberta... | reverse complement strand
CATGGCAAGCCTCCTGTTCTTGTCTGGGAGCCTTTGTACAGTGATGTGTTCTTGGCTGTCCTCCAGTATACCATCATCTGTACAAAAAATACCCCCTTCGTGTCCAATAAAAGCTTACCACTGCAAAGAAGGTGATGTAATCACAGGAAATAGATTCTGTGAACATCACCTTTTCTAGTTGTCCAGATACGCGCTCTTGCCCATCGTGCCGATCCCGTAGAGGGAGGGCAGGGAGCTCATGGGCATCAGGACACCGCTGCTGCGGTCCATAAAAATCAACTCTTTTCTTCAAACAGAGGCGGCAGCGCCGCCTCTGTTCGTTACTTGGTTTTGGATCAGACTCAGCCCTTGACGGCGCCGGCGGCAACACCCTTGATGATATGCTTCTGGCAGACGAGGTAGAAGATGATCACCGGGATGATGCTTAGCAGGATCAGCGCCATGGTGGCGCCGAGGTCGACCGTGCCGTAACTGCCCTTGAGGTACTGGATGTGGATGGGGATGGTGCGGTATTCGTTGATGTCCAGCACCAGGTAGGGGAGCAGGTAGTCGTTCCAGACCCACATGATCTCAAGGATGCCGACCGAGATCATTGTCGGCTTGAGCATGGGGAAGACCACTGTGAAGAAGGTGCGCACCGGGCCGCAGCCGTCGATGGAGGCGGCCTCCTCGATCTCGAGCGGGATGGACTTGACAAAGCCCACGAACATGAAGATCGAAAGCCCTGCGCCGAAGCCCAGGTACACGATGGGAATGGTCCAGGGCGTGTTGAGGCGAAGGGAGTCGGCCGTCTTCGACAGCGTGAACATGACCATCTGGAAGGGGACGACCATGGAGAACACGCAGAGGTAGTAGATCACCTTGCAGAATAAGGAGTTGACGCGGGCGATGTACCACGCGGCCATGGACGTAAACAGCAGGATCAGCGCCGTGGAGGCGACCGTGATGAACACGCTGTATTTCACACTGTTCCAGAAGGGGTAGTTGCCGAAGGTCATGCCCTTGACGAAGTTGGAGAAGCCCGCCCACATCTCCCCGAAGGGAAGGGCGAAGGTGTCGGTCTTGACATAGGTATTGATCTTGAAGGAGTTGATGACGACCGTGAGCACCGGCAGCACGTAAATGATGCAGATCACCGCCAGCACGATGGACAGCACGGTTTTTCTCCTGCGTTCGGCTTCGAGCGTATCCTGTCTCATTACTGCTGCACCTCCCTCTTGCGGGTATAGGCAAGCTGGGCGAGACCCAGACCGGCCACCAGGATGAAGAAGAGCACGGCCTTGGCCTGTGCCACGCCCTTCGAGGCGGAGTTGGAATTGTAGAAGGTATTGTAGATGTTCAGGGCCATCATTTCGGTGGTCTTGATGGTCGAGCCGTCGGGCTGGATGATAAAGGGCTGGCCGCCCGTCAGCGCGAGGTTCTGGTCGAAGAGCTTGAAGCCGTTGGTCAGGCTCAGGAAAGTGCAGATCGTGATGGAGGGCATGACGTTCGGGATTGTGACCTTGAAGAGCGTCTGCCACTTATTGGCGCCGTCGATCTTGGCGGCCTCGATCATGTCCTCCGGCACGGCCTGCAGACCCGCGATGTAGATGATCATCATATAGCCGATCTGCTGCCAGCACATCAGGATGATCAGACCCCAGAAGCCATACTTGGTCTCCAGCAGGATGGAGGTGCCGTAGCGGCCGAGGATGCCGTCAAAGATCATGGACCAGATGTAGCCCAGCACGATGCCGCCGATCAGGTTCGGCATGAAGAAGACGGTGCGGAAGAGGTTCGAGCCCTTGATGCCCTGCGTCAGCGCGTAGGCGGCGGCAAAGCCGAGGATGTTGATAAACAGCAGGGATACGATGGCAAACAGCGCCGTGTACCAGAAGGAGTGCATGAAGCTCGCGTCCTTGAAGGCGGTGACATAGTTGCCGAAGCCGATGAACTGCGCGTTGCGGATCAGCTTGAATTTGCAGAAGGAGAGGTAAATGCCCTGGATGAAGGGCCATACAAAGCCGATGACAAAGGCCGCGGTCACGGGGCCGAGGAAGAGCCAGGCCCAGCGGCGCAGCGGATTCTTCCAGAATTCCTGAAGAGGGGATCGCTTATTCAAAGTATCAGCTCCCTTTTCTCTGTTTCAAAGAAATGGACAGGCAGGACGGACGAACACGTCCGCCCTGCCTTGATAAAGTCTGCGAAAAGATCTATGCGGGGGATCAGCCGTTGGCGGCGGCATACTGGACGGCCCAGCCGTCAACGAAGGCGGTGCGGACGAGCTCCCAGTTGGCGTCGGACTGGTCAGCGTTGTAGGTGTTCAGCGCGGAGACGAGAGCGGCGCGGTAGTCATCGACGTTGGGCTGGTAGTTGGTAGCCCAGTCCATGACGTAGCAGCCCTTGGCGGAGTACTCGTTGGCAGCAGCCAGGAAGCCGTTAGAGGATTCGGGGACATGCTTGTAGGGCAGCACGCCGAGCTCCTTGACCATGATGGCGGAGGCCTCAGGATCGGTCACGAGCCACATCATGAAGTCCATGGTGGCCTGCTGATCGTCAGCGGAAGCATTGGCATTGATGGCCCAGCAGTTCTCGGTGCCGCAGTTCAGGCCGGCCTTCTCCTCGCCCTCAACACCGCAGTAGTAGGGAATCATGGTGGCGTTGGGAACAGCCTCGGAGACGGCGGCGTACTCCCAGGAGCCGTTGACAAAGAACGCGGCCTTGCCGGTCTTGAACTCGTTCTCGGCGTCATGGCCGCCGGTGGCGAGATCCTTCGGGTCGGTCAGGCTGTTGTTGATGCACAGGTCGTAGAGGTTCTTGAAGTTCTGCATGTAGGCGCCAGTGAGGGTGGCGGGGCACTCGGTCCAGCCGCCGGCGTCGCGCTCTTCATAGAAGTACTCGAGGTTGGCCATGTGGCCGGTGAAGCGCCAGGAGGAGGAACCGTCCATGTCGCTGGAGGAGAAGGCGTCAAAGCCCAGCTCGCCGGCGCGGGCGTGGATGTCCTCAGCGACGGCCTTCAGACCGTCAAAGTTCACGAGCTCGTCCATGCTGTGGCCGGCAGCCTCGATCAGGTCGGGGTTGACGATGATGCCGTAGCACTCATAGCAGTAGCCGATGGAGACCAGACGTCCGTCCTCGTCATAGAGGTTGAAGCCGTCGGTGTTGAGTTCTTCCGCGATGGGGGTGCCGGTGAGGTCGAGGGCGAACTCGCCCCAATCCTTGACGCCGGCCTGGTTGCCGATGACGAAGAGGGTGGGCGCGGAGCTCTTGTCCATCTCGGAGGTCAGGGTCTGGCTGTAGGTGCCGGAGGCGGCGGTGACGACCTTGACGGGCACACCGGTCTTCTCGGTGTACATGGCGGCCAGCTTCTGAGCGGACTCGTCGAGCTCGGGCTTGAAGTTCAGCCAGTAGACGGAGCCCTTCGCGGCAGGGGCTTCAGCGGCAGCGGGAGCCTCGGCAGCGGGCTTTTCAGCAGCGGGAGCGGGGGCAGCGGAGCTGCCGGAGTTTCCGCCGCAGGCGGCCAGGGCGAATACCATGACCACGGCCAGAAGCATTGCGATGATCTTTTTCATTCTGTTCTTCTCCTTTTCAATTTCCCTTGCGATGCAAGGTTGTTTACAGATTTATTTTCAGACCCGGAGGTCGGAAAATCAGAGATCGACGACGGACGCGCCCGCGCGGAGCAGCGGCTCAAATCGGCGGTGGCGGGAGGGCTTTCCCGCGAGCATATCCGTGAGACAGCGGACGCATTCGCGCCCCATCTCCTCCGCCGGCTGCACCATGGTGGTGAGCGTCGGCGTGAGGTATTCCGAGACCGTCAGCCCATCGATGGCGATGACGGAGATGTCCTCCGGCACCCGGAGCCCCCGGTCGCGGATGGCCTTGACGGCGGCGATCGCCATCGTGTCCGACAGGGCGAAGAGCGCCGTGAAGTCCCGCCGCCTCTCGAGCAGGCGGCACATGCCCTCATAGCTCTCCGGCATTTCAAAGCAGCCGCCGCATTCCTCCAGCAGGCCCTCGTCAAAGGGGATGCCGGCGTCGTCCAGCGCCTGGCGGTAGCCCATGTAGCGCAGCTCGCTGATGGAGTGGTCGCTGCGGCTCGGCACGAGGGCGGCGATGCTCCTGTGCCCGCGGCGGATCAGCCCATCCACCGCGCGGTAGGCGGTCGCCCGGTCGTCGATGGAGACGGAGGAATAGTCTTTCTCGTGAAGCGTGCCGAAGTAGTTGGTGTAGGAGCAGCAGACGTAGGGAACGCCGATGCGCGTGAGTTCCTGCGGCGTGTAGTCGAAGCGCCCGCCGAGAAAGATCAGTCCGCGCAGCTTTTTCTCACGTTCGAGAATGGCCCCGGCCCTGACCTCATCCGCGTCGGTGTCGAGATAGCGGAGCACCATTGTCAGCCCGTGCTCTTCCAGCGCGCTCGCCACGGCCTTGATCACTGCCGAGAAGAAGAGGTTTCCGGTTCCACGCACCACGACGCCGACGTTGTCGGAGCCGCTGCTGACCAGGGTGCGCGCGCTGTTGTTCGGGATGTAGCCCAGCGCCTCGATCGTCTGCAGAACCCGCAGGCGCACCGGCTCGCTCACGTCCGGGTGGTCGTTGAGAACGCGAGATACAGTGCTGACGCTCACTCCGCACTCGCGGGCAATATCCTTGATCGTCATACCTGATCCCTCGAAATCTGCGGTGAAAGTTATGGAAACCACGCCGGGAACGTTCCCGGAAACGATTCCAGCCGCCTGCAGCTCCATATTAGCAATCTGCCTCCGCAAAGTCAAGGGAACTTGTGCACCCTGTCTGTATTTTTGTTGCAATGCCTAAATCCGATCAACTCGCTTTGTGGATTATTCACAGGACGCTCCGCCTTCGACATGCACCTGTCCGCGGAAAAAGAGGCAGGATCCTTTTCTCCGGATGCTTTACAGATGCGGGAAAACCGCTATAATAGAGGAAAAAGAGTATCAGGAGGTCTGCCTATGAAACGAAGCGAGATCAACGCCGCCCTGCGGGAGATGGAGGCCATGTTGCGGGAATACCGCTTTGCCCTGCCGGACTTCTGCCATTTTACGCCGGAGGAGTGGAACGGGAAAGGGCATGAATATGACGAGGTGCGGGACAACGCCCTCGGCTGGGACATTACGGACTACGGTCTCGGCCGCTTTGACGAGGTCGGCTTTTCCCTCATCACGCTCCGAAACGGCAACCACGCCATGCCGGAGCGCTATCCCAAGACCTACGCCGAAAAGCTTCTGTATATCAAAGAAGGGCAGTATTCGCCCATGCATTTCCACTGGTCGAAGATGGAGGACATCATCAACCGCGGCGGTGGGAACGTCCTGATCCGGGTCTATAACGCCCTGCCGGACGAGGAGATCGACCATGAGAGCCCCGTCACCGTCCATCTGGACGGCTGTAAGCGCATTGTCCCCGCCGGCACACAGCTCAGGCTCACCCCCGGCCAGAGCATCAGCATCACGCCCTATCTCTACCACGATTTTGAAGTCGAGAAGGGGAGCGGGCCGGTGCTGCTGGGCGAGGTCAGCCAGTGCAACGATGACTTAAACGACAACCGCTTCAATCCGCCCGTCGGCCGCTTCCCGGCCATCGAGGAGGACGAGCCGCCCTACCGCCTGCTCTGCACCGAGTACCCTCCCGCAGAATGAATTGAGGGCGTGCATTTTGCACGCCCTCGGTTTTATCCCGATTCATTTGATCCTGCGGCATTCGAGATAGTAGCGCTTTTCCTGCGCGTGGCCCATGGAGAAGGTCTTGCGGAGCAGCACGCCGTCCATCACAATGCCGCGAAAGAAGTCGTCCTTGGAGATGTTCGGCAGCAGGAGAGCGACGGCATCCTCCCGCTGCGCAAGCTCCGCCGCCGTGTCGTCGCCGTGGATGTAGTCGATGCGCCCGCCGTGCTCGCGGAGAAATCGGTCGAGCACCGGCTGCAAAATCGCCACCGGCAGGGCGCCGCAGGCCGGATCAAGTGTGATCGTGCCGCGCTGACCGCCCGCGATCCATTCGACGGGATATCCGCCCTCAGCGCAGACCGGCTCCAACGCCTGCAGAAGCGCACCCTTGGACACATCGAGCAGCAGACGGTGGATCGGCTCAAACTTCTGCTCCGCGTCGCGGATGTTCTGCAGCTCCACCATCGCGTAGTGCGCGGGGTGCTGTGACCCGGCGAGGGAGGGATCCTGCGCCTTGAGCGCCTCCCAGCAAGTCTTCGCCGTGGCGAGGGAGTGGTTCCCGTCGCCCACCGCGTAGAGCAGGGGAGCCCTGCCGGTCTCGGCGAAGCGTGAGGCCGTCTCCGCCTCGTATTCGGCGAGGACCCGGTCAAGCGCCGCTGCGTCCTCTCCGGCGACCAGTCTGCCGCAGATCTGTCCGCCTCCCTGCATCAGAGAGAAGTCATAGAACGTCTCGAGCCGCTCCCGCTTTTCCGTCAGGGAGTCGAGCACGCGGCCCTTCGCGTCGTCCATCAGCAGCAGCACATGGGAGAATGCCTGAGTCTTGTCAAAAGGGGCGGACTGTAAATTCGTTGGCTTCGGCCTACGTTGGTTCAAATCCAACTTCTCCCACCAAAGGACAATCGTTCATAGAAATTGGCCGCCGGCATATTACCGACGGCCTTTTCTATTATTCGGATTTAGGTTTTGTCGTCCCAGGAATTGATTATAGGCAATCCCGCAGCCCGCCGGTTCTGGTTGACCTCTTTCAGGTGTTTTGCTGGATCGCCAAGCTTGTTTGCCACATCGGGATCCCAGACGATGTAGCCCCAGCTCCTGGCTGCATAGCCGCCATAACCGTTATCCCTGACAATGACCTCACCATGTTGGGCTCCTTGCTCTGTCAGCGCCCAGTTCCCTGGCTCACCTTGAAGATACCCGATCTCCGCCAGCTTTTTGTTCACTTCCTTGCTGTCCAAACCGATCATCTCACCGAGTCTTTTCGCTGTCTTTCTCATTTTCAGTTCCTCCTTTGTTTTTCAATCGACTGAATTTAAGCCTAGAGAAAGAGCAGTTTTTGCAGTCTTGCTCAGGACCGGAGATTTGGCTGTACGATTTTCTGATTTTTATTCGTCGTTCGAGTCTTCTGTGAATGAGAAGTTCCAGGAAGTCTGGTCTTGGTGACGAGTGACGCTGAGACGCACATTTTTCCGTTCAACGAGACGGAGCAGAATTGGCTGGGCAAAGCTGAGGATCGCCTGAAGCACTGGGTGTTGCGATCGCCAGTCAGGTGGAATCTCCTGCCCGTGGGTCGGGATCGGCCTTGCTGCGGGTGCCTGGGGAATCGGCCGGTTTGCGAGTGATTGATTTTCAAAGTCCATATTCATGATTAATTCCTCCAAATTATGAGCAACTAACCAAATCTCATGCACAGCATAGCATATTGGTATGTGCTTGTCAAGAGGGGACTTATAAATTTTGTAAGTTAGCATTGCGTTTTAGTTTGAACTGTGCTATACTATGGCCAGATTCAAATGCGGAGGGATTACCATGGCAGGAGTTAAAAAGAATACCCAGAGCAGTATTGATCGTGTGCTGCGCGAAGTAGGGGAGAAAAAAGTATCAGATATCTCTTCTGACGCCGTAAAGAGAGGGGCACAGTACGTGGACAGATTTCTTGCTGTTTATGGCGATATCCCAATGGTCGATCTTGTCAACGGTCTCTGGGAAAAGCGTAAGAAGTCGAATCTCATAAAGTGGTTGATGATGCAAGCAAATCTGTGCATGGATCGGTTAGCAGAATACTTCGGGTGCACAAAACAATATCTGAACAACAAATTCAACCGAGACTCTTTCTCTTTCGAAGATATCATGGTTTCTGCATACGCCTGCGATTTCACTATTGCGCTCCTTGCTAATGACGGAAGCAAAAAATACCGGGTCGATGCTGAAAGCTTCTTTGATAAAGATCCAGAAACATGGTCCCGAATTTCAAGACTGAAAGCAATGAGCACAGAAAGCAAACGCGCTGAGTACGAGCAAAAAAAAGCAGAACTAGAGCGAATGAAACAGGAGTATGGCTTTGACGACTAAAAACAAGCTAGCAATATGACGGTTTCTATCGAGACGTAAAATGCCCTCCAAAAAGGAGACAGAAGCAAATGAAAGTCTATCTGAATGACCCGATCGCACCATCGGCTGTCGAACGGCTGAAGCGATACGTGGAGCTTGTGGACAACTTTGACCATCCGGAGGAACTGGATGCCATCATCGTCCGCCAGCAGTACTGTCATGGTGATGTGATCAGAAAAGCAACACGCTGCAAGCTCATTCAGCAGCACGGTGTGGGTCTTGACCGGATCGACGTGGAGGCGGCGAAAGAGGCGGGGATCTCCGTGAAAAACACGCCGGGCAGCAACGCCCGTTCCGTGGCGGAATTTGCCGTTGCCATGATGCTGGATCTGTCCCGCAAGGTCAATTACATCGATAAGAAAACCCATGCTGGTCAGCTGCCCAGATTCGGGATGTCCGAGACAGTCGGCATCGAGATGAGCGGGAAAAAGCTCGGGCTGATTGGAAGCGGGCATATTGCGCACGAGGTCGCACAGATCGCAAGAGACGGCTTTCGCATGGAAGTGTTCTGCTATAATCCGCACCGTACACCCGAGGAGATAAGCGTGCTTGGGTTTCAGCCCGTCACAGACCTAAAAGAGCTGTTCCAATCCTGTGACTACGTGAGTCTGCACTGCCTTCTGACGGATGATACATGGCATATGATCGATGCGGAAGTCCTTCAGCATGCCAATACCAGGCTGATCCTAGTCAACACAGCACGTGGGGGTCTGGTCGACGAGAGCGCGCTGTATGAGGCGCTGACGGAGGGGCGGATTTCCGCGGCAGGACTGGACGTCTTCGAGGAACAACCGCCGTCCGTGGATAACCCACTGTTCGGATTGGATAACTTCCTCGCGGGCATGCACGTTGCGGGAAGCACGTACGAAGCGATGGAACGCACGGGACATGCAGTGGTCGATTCCGTTTTTGCTGCGCTTGGAATTAAGGAGTAGCTGAAGAAAGGAAGATTTTTCATGGCTGATCTCTTTGATTATTTGGACTGGCGCGGAGATCTGAGTTTTATGAACAGCCCTGCCAATGAAGCGGATTACTACCTCATCTCCAAAATCGGGTGTCCGGATCTGACAGGCATAGTTCCTGAGGATGAACAGGAAGCAGATCTGGTTGAGGTCGTTGAAGCTTATCGTGCACATGTCGGAAACGACAGTGTCTCTCTTGGAATCGCGACATCTCCGTTAGTTCTCGATAGTTTTTATCGGCTGCCATCAGTTCCTCGCTTTCGTTCTCTGATGCTTTCTGGCTACAGAAGGGTTGATAATATTGACAATGCGGAACAGTTTTCGGCACTGACGGTCCAGATTCCTGACGGCACTCGATTTATTACATTCCGTGGTACTGATGACAATATCTTTGCCTGGAAAGAAAACTTCCGCATGTCCATCATCGATACGATCCCAGCGCAGGAAGACGCCCTGCGTTATCTTCGCTGGGCAATGGATGCTTATGATGGCAACTTTATCGTGTGTGGGCACTCCAAAGGTGGGAATCTTGCCGTTTATGCTTCTTCGATGCTCCCGCAGGATCTCCAGGATCGGATCATCAGCGTTTACAGTTTTGACGGACCCGGTTTTCGGGAAGACTTTTTAAATCAGGAAGGATATCGCAGGCTTTTACCGAAACTTCATTCTCTGATCCCGCAGAACTCTATTGTCGGTTTGTTGCTCTCAACGGGCAAAGATCCTGAAATAGTCACAAGTACTTGCTTTGGCGCCAGAGCACATGATGGCTTTACATGGGAAGTACTCGGCACTGGCTTTGTGCGCTCGGAAGAACTGAGTTCAAGCAGTGCAATGTTTAAAAAAGCCATGAACGAGACGCTTGCAGGAATGAGTCTGGAGGAGCGGGAGACCTTCATCGAGGACTTCTTTCAGATCATGACATCTACCGGAGCTTTTACTCTTACAGATTTGACAGAGATCAAACTTCGCCACGCTTTGGAGATCGCTCAATCTCTAAGACAGGACAAAGAAGTGCAAAAGTTCGCGCTCACTTTGATCTCTAACTATTTTGCCGATTTTCGCAGCAAAAGAAAACGATGATGAATTCATGCATATGCATTACATTGATGTCCAGACAAAGGAGTTCAGATAATGACGGCAGAAAGCCTTATCAATCTCATATTGCTGTTTTTCGCATACGCTTTTCTCGGTTGGTGTATTGAAGTCACTCTGAAGTATTTCCAGTTCCATCGGTTCATCAACCGCGGTTTCCTTACAGGACCGTGGTTGCCGATTTATGGCTCAGGTGCGGCCCTGATCACAATCGCGGTCAAAGGGCTTTCACCATTGGAATCCTCTGTCGGTACAACATTCATGGTTTCGTTTATTTTATGCGGCGTCGTTGAGTATATGACGAGCTTTGTTCTTGAGAAACGATTCCATGCCCGCTGGTGGGATTACAGTCAAAAGCCCATGAATCTGCACGGCCGTGTATGGATAGGGAATTTGATCCTCTTTGGCCTGGGCGGAGTCTTGATCGTAGAAATGATCAATCCTCTGCTGCTGCGTCTTTCTGGACACTTGAGCTTCCGTCTGCGGGAGACCTTGGCTATTATTTTGTCTAGCATCTTTACGGCGGACTATGTGATGTCCCACTTCGTTCTGAAGCTGGTTAAGACCGGCGTCGAGAACAGCGAGGCGGACGACACAGAGGCGATCAACAAAGAGATTCGTCTGTTACTGAACGATCGCTCCTTCTTCCATCGCCGTTTTGCGGAAGCTTATCCGGAGGTCCTTTACCGGACAGAACGTATTGCCGCACGTGTGGAAGCAATCAAAGCTGAGACCGAGCGGCTTCGCCTGGAGGCCGAGCTACGCGTAGCCGAAGTAAAGCACGAGGTCGAAGTGAATCTTGAACCCACCGCTATGGTCAAAAACACAATCATCGAAAAGCAGGAAGCGCTGATTGATCTGCTGTACCAGGAGGACACCGCAAGCGACGATATGAAAGCTCTTAAGCACGAAGTTGAAGAGAAACAAGCCGTGCTGCAAAAGCGCCGGGATCTTCTGCCAAAGCTATAATTGCGTGCAAAGAGTATGAGTTAACAAAATATGTAATGATTGTTCACACACTTTTAGCACTCTCCTCTTGACAGTGCTAAAAGCGGTGCTATAATGATAATCGAACAAAGGAACAGAGATCGAATGGATGACCTCCATCCCCTTGCTCAGGTAACAAACATAGTGATTGCAAAAGGAGGCATGACTTATGTTACCGAGTATTATTGGAGAGAGTTTGTTTGATGACTGGTTTGACTTCCCGTTCAGGGGCTTCGAATCCGATGTGGATCACAAGCTGTATGGCAAGCATGCAGCACGGGTGATGAGGACGGATCTGAAGGAACACGACGAAGGCTATGAGCTGAAAGTGGACCTGCCGGGCTTCAAGAAAGATCAGATCGATCTGCAGTTGCAGAACGGCTACCTGACGATCACCGCGTCCAAAGGCCTTGAAGAAGAGGGCAAGGACAAGAAGGGCAAGATCGTCCACCAGGAGCGTTATTCGGGTTCCATGACCAGAAGCTTCTACATCGGCGAGAATGTCAATGAAGAAGACGTCAAGGCCAAGTTTGAGGACGGCGTCCTGACGCTTGACTTCCCGAAAGAGAAGCCGGTGG
>Ga0256407_10012298_pt1 | contig 11672 bp, 16 predicted proteins | sample RumenRJG_04DNA_FD_193489 | JGI IMG/M metagenome (GOLD analysis project Ga0256407, IMG submission 193489) | Bovine rumen microbial communities from Lethbridge, Alberta, Canada - RJG_04 | ecosystem: Host-associated > Mammals > Digestive system > Stomach > Rumen | place: Canada: Alberta... | reverse complement strand
ATGTAACTTGGTAACTTTTTGCTACTTTTGCCGAAAAATCTATTGTTATGGCAGATATCAAAGCTGAATATTTGGCCTGTCCCATCAGGCAAGTCATCAGTCGTTTCGGCGACAAGTGGTCGATGCTGGTGCTCTTCATGCTCAACAAGAGCGAGACGGGCGTGCTGCGTTTCAACGAAATCAGGAAGCTGATGACAGACTGTTCGCAGAAGATGCTCTCGCAGACGCTGAAGAACCTGGAGCGGAGCCATCTGGTGCATCGCGAGGTATTTCCGGAGGTACCTCCGCGTGTAGAATATTCGCTGACCGACACGGGTAAGTCGCTGATGCCCGTTCTGCTGGCGCTCATCGAGTGGGGCAAGAATCATTTTCAGGAGGTAGTGACAGACTGAGCGATGAATCAACTGAGACGAAAAGCGACATTGTCGGTCCTATTGATGGTCAGCCTGGGACATCTGTTGAATGATATGTTCCAGGCCGTCATTCCCGCCATCTACCCCATGATAAAAGAGTCGTTGGGGCTGAGCTTCATGCAGATTGGCGCCATCACGCTGACCAACCAGATCACGTCGTCGCTCTTGCAGCCGGTGGTGGGCTATTTCTCCGACAAGCATCCCAGGCCCTACGGACTGGTTGTGGGCATGTGCTTCACGCTGACGGGACTGTTGCTGCTGTCTGTGGCCGACAGTTTCCCGTTTGTCCTGCTTTCCGTAGCCTTTGTGGGGGTGGGCTCCTCGGTGCTGCATCCGGAATCGTCGAAGGTGGCCCGACTGGCCTCCGGAGGTGCCAAGGGCATGGCGCAGTCGATATTCCAGATTGGCGGCAATGTGGGAAGGGCTATTGGCCCTGTTGCCGTGGCCTTGATCGTGGTTCCCCACGGACAGGGCAGCATCCGTTGGTTTGCCCTGTTGGCGGTTGTGGCCATCTGGGTGCTGGCAAGGATTGGGCGGTGGTACAAGAGGCAGATAGAGCTGTATGGCCGGAGCAAGTCGAAATTCGACATCGAGAACGTCAGCCACCTGTCGCGGCAACAGATTGTCGTTGCCCTGCTGGTGCTGCTGGTACTGATGTTCTCGAAGGACTTCTATACGGCCAACATCCAGAGCTACCTGACGTTCTATATGATTGACAAGTTCGGGCTTTCCGTCACAGCCTCGCAGTATGTGCTCTTCGCCTTCCTCGTCTCAACGGCCGTCGGACTGCTCATTGGCGGTGAGGTGGGCGACCGATACGGGCGGAAATACGTCATCTGGGTCAGCATCCTCGGTTCGTCGCCTTTCGCCCTATTGCTTCCGTACTGCAACCTGACGTGGACGATTGTCCTTGTCGTTCTTGTGGGCATGGTGATGTCGTCGGCCATGTCGGCAATCCTTGTCTATGGCACCGAGCTCCTGCCGGGCAACGTCGGTATGATCTCGGGAGCATTCTTCGGCCTGTCGTTCGGCTTAGGCGGCATTGGCTCTGCCATCTTCGGATGGCTGGCAGACCTGTCGGGCATCCAGTATGTGTTTCAGCTGACGGCCTTTCTGCCCCTGCTGGGCATCGTCACCTACTTCCTGCCAAACATCAAAGAGAAATAACGATTGCAGGGGGAGGTAAACGATGGGGAATAAGATGTATGACTACGAATAAAAAAAGATAAAGACAGATGGATTTTTTACCGAAAGACCCAGCCATATTGGTTTCGAGCGTCAACATGCTTCTGAGGGATGCAGAGTTTGACACGCTTGAGTCGTTGTGCTACAACTTCGGGACAGAACCGAAAGAGATCAAGAACTACCTATACGGACACGGATTTGTGTACAGCGAGAAACTGAGGCAATTCCGCCCGATAGGATATGACGAAACGAGATGATAACAAAAGACAGTATCGAGACCGCCTACAGTTTCCTGCATCAGAAGCAGCGCATCTATGTCCATTCAACGCTCGACTGGCAGAAGGACGACATAGAGATGGCGATTTCTGACTATGCTGATGACATGAGTCCAGAACTCTACCATGTCATCAGTGGCGGCAGAGCAGACTTCCTCCGTGACCACAGACGGTTTCAGGAGGATATAGCCCAGGCTGTTGAGATGCTTGAGAAAATGCTATAACGAATATGGAGAATTTTGAAGAGCAATTACGCAGCGACCTGCATCAGTATTTGCTGAGCATGCAAGAGGTGGACGAACGGATGCCGGAGTGCCCCGACGTGGAGGAGAAATGGGCGGAGACGCTCCAGGCTTACCTTCCCGACGGCATCCGCGAGTTTCAAGACTTCCCGTCGGCCTCGCTCGGCTGGATGATGTATATCGGCATGGCCGTTGCTAAGATGTGGGACACGGAATGGGACATCTATTCCAAGAAGGACAACCTCTATGCCTATCTGCGCGACCAACGTGGCTACGACAGCATGGACGAATATATCCGCGAGGAAGTGCTGTTGCTGCAGGGCGCCGCCTACACCGCTTTGGAGAAGGTGGTAGGCGAGTGTGCTTCGCGTGTCTATCATGCACTACGCCACCAGAACATCGAGTCAGGAACCAAAGAGGCCTTCAATGCCTATGTTTCCTGTCTGCATCAACTCTACTTGTTTGGAGCCGCCATGCAGTTGAACAGGATGGGCTATCACATGACCCAAATGCAATAACCGGCCGGTCGGGGCTTTTATGGCAAGGAGCATAGGCTTTGTGCACCCGCCGAGAGCGACCGCGGCAAGAAGTACAACCCCGTGCTGCCGCCACGGCCGTCATATCCCGAAGCAGCAGGCCTCCGACATCTGGCGTTTGCAGTAGAGAGCATCGCCGAAGCGGCAGCAGAACTCGACAGGCTCGGCATTGCCCATGAGCAAGTCAGGGTTGACGAGTACTCGCAGAAAAGGTTTCTCTTCCTGAAAGACCCTGACAGCCTACCCATAGAGTTGTATGAGGAGTAACGGCCATTATAATCAGTAAGATAACACCATCGTATGAACATATGGCGCATTTCAGCCGTTATGAACTGACAGACCTCGGGGCAAGACCGTCGGGACTTCTGAGAATAATCGTTCTCGTCAGCCGCGTCGCTCTTTCAGATACTCGCTGGGCGAGAGGCCGAAGTGGCGCTTGAACGTTCGTGTGAAATGCTGGGGATACTCAAACCCCAGCATTTCTGCTGTTTCGGTGATGGTGCGACCGCTGGTGAGCAACTGCTGGGCCCGCTGCATGACGAAGCGGCGGATGGCCGACGAGGCATTGTCGCCCGTCATCTGGCGGATAAGGTCGCCGAAGTAGTTGGGCGAGAGAAACAGCTCCTGGGCGCAGTATTTCACGGTGGGCAAGCCGTGTTGCTGCTGAAGATTGTTGTCGTAGTATTGGCGAAGCAGTTGCTCGAAGCGCAGCAGCAGGTCGGAGTTGGTGGAGGTGGCCGATGTAGACAGCTGTAGGGAGTAGTAACGGGCAATGAGTTCCAGCACTTGCTCTATCAGTGACGTGACGATGCGCAGCGTGTGGGCATCCTCCTCATGCTGCAGTTCCTGACGTATCAGCTCCAGCAGGCTGACGATGCTTTGCCGCTGTTCGTCGGTCAGCAGTAGGGCCTCGCTGACGCTATAAGAGAAATAAGTATAGCCATGCATGCGCCGGCCCAGTTCCGTGTTGCGCAGCAGTTCGGTATCGAAGAGCAACGCCCAGCCCTTGGTCTGGATCTCCTCGCCCACATCGGTCTTGCCGCCTATCTGCCCGGGAGACACGCACATCAGCGCGTGGCGGTGCAGGTCGTACTGCAATTGCCCGTACGACAGGTTTTCTAATTCTTCGTCGCCGATGAACATGGCATAAACGTCATAGCTGTTGAGCGAGTGGCGGCAGTGCTCCAGCTCGTCGTAGTGGATGACCGAGACGAGCGGATGCAGCTCCGGCGCTCCGATGTAGCGCGCGTAGTCGTTGACGTGTTGTACCTTCAGAATCTTTTCCATATGAATGCAAAATTATAAATATTTTCAGAGAATCCGTAAAAACGGTTGATAAATCAGTAAATCATTTAAGTTATGTATGCAGAATTCGCCATAACTTTGCAACCGAATTCAGAAACAAACTTAAAAACAGTAAAGATATGAGTAAGATTGCATTAGGAACCTGGGCCTGGGGCGCAGGAGCATTCGGAGGCGACTCCGTGTTTGGAAGTAACACAAACGTTGAGAACCTGAAGCCCGTGTTCGACGCAGCCATGAAGGCTGGCCTGAACCTGTGGGACACAGCCACCGTCTATGGCATGGGCGAGTCGGAGAAGATTCTCGCCACACTGGCCAAGGACTACCGCCGCGACGAGGTGCTGATTTCCACCAAGTTCACACCGCAGCTGGCTGAGGTCTATGACAACTCGGTAGAGAAAATGGCTGAGGCCTCACTGGAGCGCATGGCACTCGACTATATCGACATGTACTGGATTCACAACCCGATGGATGTGGAGCGCTGGACTCCCGGACTGATTCCCCTGTTGAAGAGCGGCAAGGTGAAGCGCGTGGGCGTGTCGAACCACAATATCGCAGAGATTCGCCGCGCCAACGAGATTCTGGGCGAGGCCGGCTTCAAGGTCTCTGCCGTGCAGAACCACTTCTCGCTGCTCTACCGTTCGTCGGAGAAGGGTGGCGTGCTGGACTACTGCCGCGAGCAGGGCATCGAGTTCTGGGCCTACATGGTGCTGGAGCAGGGTGCGCTGTCTGGTAAATATAATAAGGAGAACCCGCTGCCCGCCGAGAGCGACCGCGGCAAGAAGTACAACCCCGTGCTGCCGCAACTGGAGGCACTGACGGGCGAGATGGCGGCCATCGGAGAGAAATATGGTGCTTCGTGCTCGCAGGTGGGTATCGCCTGGGCCATTGCCAAAGGCACACTGCCCATCATCGGTGCCACCAAGGAGCGCCATGTCGTCGAGGCTGCCGAAGCCGCCAAGATTCAACTGACCGCTGAGGAGGTGGCCCGTCTGGAACAGCTGGCCGATGCTACCGGCATCGACACCCGTGGCGGTTGGGAGCACTCTATGGAATAAGAGCCCCCTCCCTGACCCTTCCCGAGGGGGAGGGGAGTAGCCTCAACCCCAGACGCCTCTCGAGAGGGAAGTAGATAGAATGAATATGAAAAGAATTAGGACTATGATAGTTGCAACGACAATTGCAACAGCCACCATGGCGCAGGGTGTGGTGGATGTGCACAGCCACATCATCACCCCTGAGTTTGTGTCTGCTCTGGAGAGTGAGGGCAGACTGATGGACGAGGGATTCCCCCTGCCCAAGTACGATGTGACGAATCATCTGCAATGGATGGATGAGGCCGGCGTGCAGACCTCGGTGCTGACACTGGCGGCGCCACAGCCAGTGGCACAGTCTCTCACTAAAAAGAAGGGGAGCCGTTACTCGGTTCTCCGGAAATGCAACGAGGCGGCTGCCCGCATCAAGCGCGAGCATCCAGGACGGTTCCTGTTCTGCGCCGCCCTGCCCTTGCCCGATGTTCAGCAAGCCATCGCAGAGGCAAGGTATGCGCTCGACACGCTGAAGGCCGACGGCATCAAACTGGCCACCAATGTGGAGGGGCAGTATCTGGGTGCACCCGAACTCGACCCGCTCTTTGATTTCCTGAACGAGCGCAAGGCCGTGGTCATCCTGCATCCCCACCGTCCGGAACCCGTGAACCGCGAGGTGATGGTGCAGACACCGCTGGCCATGCAGGAGTATCTCGCAGAGACCACCCGTGCCGTCGCCAACATGATCAGCCGCAACGTGCTGGCCCGCTATCCGCAGGTGAAGGTCGTTGTGCCCCATTGCGGCGCCTATCTGCCGCTGGCCATCCCCCGCATGAAGTCGCTCACTCCCGTGATGCAGAAGAACAACATGGTGGGCGAGATTGACTACGATGCCAACCTCCGTGCGCTCTACTACGACCTGGCGGGTGCTCACTCGCCCGAGGTTATCCGCATGCTGCTCACCATCACCACGCCCGACCACCTGCTCTACGGCTCCGACTATCCGTATGTTGCCCCGCAGGTGCTCACACAGAGCTTTCAGCGCATGCAGCAGTATCTATCCACCGAGTCCGACCTTGCACCGTTCCGCGAGATGATACTCAGCCAGAATGCAAGGAGGCTGTTCGAAGCCCCCCAATCCCCCACAGAGGGAGTTATGGACGGTGCAGCAGCACCCCCTTCTGGGGGCTTGGGGACTTCGGCTCTCTTCCGCCTGGCCGAAATCGAGGTCTATCCCCAATACCTGAAGGAATATCTCGCCGCTGCCGCCGAGATACAGAAGGCAAGTCTCGCCGAGGAGCCTGGTGTCGTCTGCCTGTTCCCCACCCAGACCAAGGAGGACTCCACACAGATCCGCATCCTCGAGATATATGCCTCGCAGCAGGCCTACCAGCACCACATCCAGACCGCCCATTTCCAGAAGTACAAGCAGGGCACGCTTCACATGGTGAAGCACCTGAAGCTGCAAGACCTCCAGCCACTGACACCAGAGACCGTGAAGATGATTTTCAAACGATAGAGCGCAAATCTTTTAAAGGTATAGATGGAAAAGAGATTCGGGAGGGCGACACTGAATTGCCAGCGTCGGCCTCCCGAATGTTTTATGCTCAGGTGAAAAGAGAATTCACCCCTTACAATTGCTTCTCCTTGAACTCTATCATCAGCTCATCAGCCAGATACTCGTCACTACGGCAATGCATGTCGGCCACGCCCTCACTGATGAGCATATACGTATCGGAATCGTAGAAAAACGCCAGTGCATCCTCCAGCAGCAGTCCCGACTTCTTGGCAAAGATAGCTACTATCCTTGCATACTTCATCTGCAATATTGTCTTGTTTGCCTCCATTGTCTAAACCTTCTTTGCTTCAATGAAATGAAGATGTCTGTCAAGCATCTGCCCGTTCAGGATGCATAGCTGATGATTAGGCTTCTCATATTTCAATCGTCCAAGTGCTTCCTCCTTCGTGATGACACCTGCGAAATACAGATCAACGGTGTTGAATACCTTGTCGTTGGCCACGCCACCAGATACTGCATCAAACGTCTGGCCCGTCGGGAGACCTTTTCGGCAGAGAGCCACATAGTCGAGCCATTCCTCGTCGTAGCTTGGAAACGACTTTGTGACGAACTCCGGTGTTTCCTCGTCAAGTTCATATACGTTAATATAAGCCTCCTTTCCCCTCCGCGTAAAGCGTTCTGCATAGCGCACGGCCTGTTCGCGCATAGCAGTCAGGTAGAAGCCCCGTCCGAAGTCCAGATTGTCGCGAGAGTGCAACACGTCGGGCTTCTCAATGCATTGTGTCGATGCGTGATACAGTCTCATGCCAGCGCCCCCCTTTCTTTCAGAACCTCAATCAGTTCCGCCACGAGATAGTCCTTGCTGAACGTGTGCAGCACGTCGTAGCACGGCACGATATAATCGTTCAGCACGCCCGACGAGCGTAACGCACCATAAACCTGCGAAGCACTCTTATGAAGCGCGTCCGCCAAGCTGCCTACACAGAATGTAATGAAATCCAAATGCTCCGTTTTCATACTCTTAGTTTTTTCAATTACTATTTCTGCCCATTTCCCATCATGACAACTGTTTTATCTTTTATATTTAGGGCAAAATTACACAAAAATCTTCAATTCCATACCCTCAGAATGCAAAAATCATATAAAGTGTGATGAAAATCGGCACTTTTTTGTCTGCTATGCTCTGAATGAAACAAATATTGCTACCTTTGTTTTCATGCTGATTCCGTAAAAAATGGTAAATCATTCCGTAATCTGTTTATAACCCGTCAGCGGGAAAAGGAGTATTTTTGCGGTGTAATTCAAACGAATAGACAATGTGGCTTGGTCTGCTTTCGCATCGCAAGGCAGCGACACCCACGGCCGGCAGACCTACTTGTCATATCACACTGAGGGAGGGCGGGTTTACGCCCAGAAAGGTTGTTTTCTCCGAATTTGATAAAATCCCCCGAAAAATGTGTAAAAGCAGTTTCGGGGGATTGGCGTACCTTTGCAACATGAAATCCATCACACCGCAAAGATGCGCTCGCTGAATGGCATCATGGCGGCATGAAAAATAAACCAACTAAAAGATGAAGACAATGAAGTATTTCCTGGCATCGGCACTGTGCTTATTAGTGTCAACCGCTTGCAGCGGAAACAAAAAGAGTGAGGCAAACGTGAATGTGAACAAGCAGGCCAGTGAAGAGCAGGCTGCCGTGAATACCGACAGCAAGGCATTGGTGGTGTTTTTCTCTCATGCCGGCGACAATTATGCCGTGGGCAATATCAAGGTGGGCAACACGAAGATAGTGGCCGACTACATCAGCGAACTGACGGGTGCCGACCAGTTTGAGATTGTCACTCACAAATACGACGGCATGGCCTACAAACCGCTGTGCGACCTGGCCAAGGAGGAGCAGCAGAACGGCGAACTGCCCCCGTTTGAGGGTGAACCGCAGAACCTCGACCAGTATGAGACCATCTTCATCGGCGGTCCGGTGTGGTGGGGCACCTACCCCCAGGTGATGTTCACCTTCTTCAAGAAATACGACCTCTCGGGCAAGACCATCATCCCCTTCACCACCCACGAAGGCTCAGGCCTCGGCCAGTGTGTCGACGACGTGAAGGAAGCCTATCCGAATGCCACCGTCACGGGCGAGTTCTCTATCTACGGTCACGATGTGCGAAGCGGCAAGGCCCGCGTTGAGAAATGGCTCAAAGGACTGGGATTTGATAGATAATTGATAATGGATCATTATTCTGAAGATATTGACCATTAAGAGTTGTCGAAAGGTAACTACGAATATAGACATCTCTGAAAAGAAGATAGACCCTTTTCCGCGAAACAGCCATCTGTTCCGCGGATTTTTTTGTACCCGGTGGCGCTCAGCACTGGGAAAAGAGAAGAAAAGAAAGCTTTCCTTTTGCGTTTCACACGTTTTTGTTTACCTTTGCAGCCAAAATACGAGTTTTTTATGCAGAATCCTGCTATGCAAACTGGAATCGTGAGGATGCTCAGCCGCCTTTGGGTGGTGATGCTGCTGCTCTGTAGTCTGCCCCTGAACGGTGCAGGCGGTGAGTCGATTCATGGTGTTCGCGGCAAAGCGGACAAGACAGAATGCATAGCCAGTCATGACGGATGGCATAGCGACATGATGCAACAGCATCGGATGGCACTCGCCGGTACCGTCATTACCGCAAAAACCGGTGAGCGTGTAGGCGGCTCACGCCCCTCGCGCCTCATGCCGACCCACGGTGGCAAGCCCGGCAGGACGATAGGCCGCTGGGCTGTCTCCAGTTCGTTTCACCTTTCTACCATCTCTGCCCTGCTGCATCGCCATGGTTGCGGACTGCAAGTATGGGCTGCGTTTCCCCGCTATTATTATGTCATAGCGCTGAGACGCCTTCTTTGTTAGCGATGTGTTTGTTTTCCGCCAAACATGAAAGGAGGACAAACCATACATTATTAACAAAGAAAAAGAAATACAGAAATGTCAAATATCAAGAGTCTGCAGATGTGGAAAGACATCTGCGCTGATGCCCGTATCGGTATCAGTAAGTCGCTGTTTGGCCTGAAGACCACAGCTGTGTACAACCCGACGAACAGCATCATCGATGCACATACCATAGAATACACCCCTGAGGACGGCGACCGCATGCGCCGCATTCTCTCCGCCCCACGAGAAGAACTGGCCCAGGCCATCGGCGACTTCCGTCCGAAAGACGTCCCCAATGGCAATTACGTGCTGGAAGTGGCACGCTCGCGCGATGGCCAGTTTGTTGCCCTGCTCCTGCAGCAGTTTGCCCACATGAGCTACGAACCCGTCACCGAGACACAGTTCTTCGAGGGAGAAGAGGCTAAGGTGGTCAGCAGTATGTTCCAACCATCAGGCAAATAACCGTTATTCATCTTCCAGCGCATCAACCATAGAGTCGCTGGAAGGTATGACTTTCACTGCAGAAAGCATCATCCTCAACATAGAGGACCGATGCTCTCAGCGGTGGAAGTCATATTTTTTTCAGACGTTTTTCAGGCGTTTTTCTTGCGTGCCTCGCTTTTTGTTGAGGCAACCGACAGGAGTACCGACAATAGCAGTACACCAAAAATGACGGCGAGGCTGACAGTCGTTGGTATCTCTACATGCGAAACGCCTATCCATACTGCCGTCATCTGCAAGGCCTCCTTGACATTCACCTCATGCTGTCCTTTCCTGCCAAACATTTTCAGGTCGGCATACAGCATGATGAAAACAAGTACATAAAAAACGATCCAAGCCCAAAGGGGCATTCCCATAAAAGCCATCATTTCAACTGTTTTTTTTATGCAAAGGTACGGCAGTTCTTCTCTTGTGCCAAGCAAATCATGTTACGATGCGGTTACAAAACACTCAAAACCTGTTGTCATTCGTTGAAGAATCAGCCATGAGAGGCATTTTCGGTATAATGTGTAACAAAAACCGCCATTTGTGTAAAAGCAGATGGCGATTTTTTTGTATCTTTGCACTCATCATCATAATGACAGAGTTGGCAAGATACGATTGCCCGACAGAAGCTCAAAGGCTTTATTAACCTTTAACATAAAAACAACAGATTTCATTTATGGAGTATATCAGATTAAGCAATGGCATTGAGATGCCGCTATTGGGCTACGGGGTGTTCCTCGTCTCTCCCGAAGAGTGTGAGCGTTGTGTGACCGATGCGCTGAGCGTTGGCTATCGGTTGATAGATACCGCCCAGGCCTATCAGAACGAAGAGGGCGTGGGCCGCGCCTGGAAAGGCAGCGGACTGAAACGCGAGGAACTGTTCCTCACGACAAAGGTATGGATATCGAACGCCGGCGAGGAGAAAGCCGCCCGCAGCATCGACGAGAGCCTGCGCAAGTTGCAGACCGACTATATCGACCTGCTGCTCATCCATCAGGCCTACGGCGACGTGTTCGGTTCGTGGCGCGCCATGGAGAAGGCCTACAAAGAAGGCAAGGTGCGCGCCATCGGCGTGTCGAACTTCCAGTCGGCCCGTTTCTTCGACTTCGCCCACTATGTCGACGTGAAGCCCATGATCAACCAGCTGCAGTGCAATGCACTCATCCAGCAGCGCGGCATCGACCCCGTCCTCGACGAGTTTGGCACGAAGATGATGGCATGGGGTCCCCTAGGCGGACAGGGAGTCGACGGCGTGGTGAAGAGCAGTCTGCTGGCAGCCATCGGCAAGAAATATGGCAAGTCGGCAGCACAGGTAGCACTACGCTGGCTCACCCAGCGCGGCATAGTGGCCATCCCCAAGAGCTCGCACAAGGAGCGTATGGCGCAAAACTTCCAAGTCTTCGACTTCACGCTCACCGACGAGGAGATGGCTCAGATAGCCACACTCAACCAGCACGACGCCGGCACCATCAACTTTGCCGATACCAATTTCGTGAAGTATCTCATCGAGACCTACGGATAACGGCGATACTGCCGTTCTGACCCGTCCCGCCCGATTCGGGATGATCGCAAATAAGAAGGGGGAAGAGCCAGCCGGCTCTCCCCCCTTATCTTTTGCTCCCTTGTTCAGGCCACAAGCTCAAGGATCAGCGCTTTAAGTATTTCCTAAATTCCGCAGCACTTTAGTTTAACTTTCTTTATAAGTACCTGAGCAACAAAAAGTTGCTCAGGATTTTGCCATGTCAGATTTTTCACTTACCTTAGTGCT
>Ga0256407_10012295_pt1 | contig 11677 bp, 14 predicted proteins | sample RumenRJG_04DNA_FD_193489 | JGI IMG/M metagenome (GOLD analysis project Ga0256407, IMG submission 193489) | Bovine rumen microbial communities from Lethbridge, Alberta, Canada - RJG_04 | ecosystem: Host-associated > Mammals > Digestive system > Stomach > Rumen | place: Canada: Alberta... | reverse complement strand
TATTAAATTCTGAAATTCTAGAAAAAACAAATATAGAAGAAAAAAGATATGCAATTAAATTTAATAATTTTAGGATAAATTTGTATAAAAGACTTCCAAAATTTAAAAATTATGATACAATAAACAATACTAAGAAGATTAAATTATTTTCTAATTTTTATTTACCAATTGAAATTCTTACGGATACTTATTATGAAATAAATCCTGTACCTAAAACTTATACTATAGAAGAAGCAAAACAAATTCTTACTAAAAAAATTGAAAGTGAACTATCCGTAGACATAGAAGATAAAAGTAGCATTATTAATAAACAAATTAATACAAATGAAAAAGATGGTTATATAGAAGTAGAAGTGATATATGAAGTATTAGAAAATATAGGTACAAAGGAAAAAATATTAAATTGATAGGGGGCTACAAATGGAAGAAAGAAAATTGAGAGTATATGATACTAATAAAACTTTTTTTTCAAAATTAACAACAACAATTAGTAAATTATTAGTACCTACTAAACTTGGAATTAATACAGTATTAATAACAATAAAAAGAAATAATATGCTAAAAGCATATGAAAATACAGTACAAATTAATGAAAATAATCAGCAAAATAATGATGCTATTATAAAAAAATATGAAGATATCTATGCATTATATTTAGAGTCCATAGATAAATATATTATGGATTCTGTTTATAAAAAAGTAAAGAATAGAACGGCATCTTCTTTTGAAGAAAATGCATTATCTAAATATTATACAATTATTCAATTAAAAGAAACTCAATATTTAGAATATAAAAATAGAAAACAAAAATATTTAATAGAATTAGATTATGAAACAATTATGAATATAAATAAACCTAAATTAGTAGAGAGATATAAAAAATTTTATATTTCTAAAATGGATGTATTATATAAGGGGATTTTAAAAACATATTCAATAAGATTAGCTGATAATATGATAAGTATACAAGAAAAAAATAAAATATATGATCAAATTTTTGATACATTAGAAGAATATATTACTTGTATTTTACCAATAAAATTAGAAGAAGAGGATAAAAATACATATAAAGAAATTTTAGATGAATATGATAAATTTAATAAATTTCTAGCTGGTAAATTAGACAGAAGAGATCAAATTGAAAAGAAAATGATTTTATTAGGTATTAGTAGGAAATTATTTACACACAGCTTACCATTAATTGTAGCAGAGCAATGTTATATAAAATTATTAAAGGATGTAAGACAATTAATTATAAGTACAGCCAATGAAAAGAAAAGAGAAAAAATATATCAAATGTTAATTACATTAATTGAAGATTACAATATTAAATTATTATCGACAAAAATTTATTGGGACAAGCCAGATTTAAGAGAAAAATATCAAAAATTCTGGAATAGTTATCAAAAATTAGATAGCAAAGATAAAAACTATAAAGAAAAAAAGGAAATTCTATTTTTAAAAGAAGATTTAAAAGCTTTAAATCGAAATGAAAAAAAATACAAATTTATTATTAAATTTGAAAAAAATAAACTAGTGCAATTAGGAGCAATGAAGCAATTTAAAAATGCTTATTATAGTAAAGGAAACTATAAAAAAGTTGTTTCAAAAAAAGCTAGCTAAAGGAAATAAGATGAAGAAACAAGTTGAGATTAATTATAAATATATAGAAGAAAAAGAAGAGTATAATAAAATTATTATAGAAGTATTAACAGAATGTTTTAAAGAAGAAGAATTAAATGATACACCTATATATATTAGTATTACTTTAACGACATTAGAAGAAATTAAAAATATAAATAAAGAATATAGAAATATTGATAAACCTACAGATGTATTATCATTTCCAATGTTTGAAAAAGATGAATTACATGAATTAATAACGAAAAAGAAAATATTTTTACCAGATGTTTTAGGAGATATTATTATTTGTATTCAAAAGGTTAAAGAACAATCAATAGAATATGAACATAGTTTTGAAAGAGAATTAGCATATATGTTAGTACATGGATTTTATCATCTTATGGGATATGATCACATAACAGAAGAAGATAAGAAAGAAATGAGAAAAAAAGAAGAAGTAATATTAAACAAATTAAAAATACAAAGATAAAATTTCTAGAGGTGTATACATGAAAATAAAAAAAGAAGATAAAAATGAAAAAACAGAAAATAAAAATTTTATTGATGCGTGGAAAAATGCAATAGAAGGAATTATTTATGCAGTAACAACCCAAAGGAATATTAAGATACAATTAGTAATAGCAGTAATAGTTATATTGATTAGCCTATTATTTAATTTGAATCGTGCTGAATTTTTATGCTTAATGTTTACAGTTATTTTAATTATTGTTGCAGAAATGATTAATACAGCTATAGAAACAGTGGTGGATTTATATACAGATTTATATCATCCAAAAGCAAAAATTGCAAAAGATGTAGGAGCTGGGGCAGTAGTAGTTTCAGTACTTAATGCAATAATAGTAGCGTATTTCCTATTTTTTGATAAAATTAGTGAAATAGGATTAGCATTTATAGATAATTTAGTTAATTCTCCTATGCATTTGGCATTTATAGCGGTTGTTTTAACAATAATTGCTATTTTAACAATAAAAGCATTTAATACGGCAAAGAAAAATAAAAAAACTTATTTTATTCCAAGTGGATTTACAGCTGTTGCATTTTCTAGTTTAACTATTATTTGGATTAGTACAAGAAATATTGTTGTGATGGCATTATCATTATTAATGGCTTTTATTATAGCAGAAAGTAGAATAGAAGCAAGAAGGGCTGGTATTGCTGAAATTATTGTAGGTGCATGTGCTCGGAATATTAGTTGTTATTTTTATTTATGGGCTTGCAACAATATTTTTGAGTTTAAATTATTAATAAGGAGAAATAAAAAATGTCAAGAAAAGAAAAAAATATGAAATCAAAAAATAAAAAAATAATTATATTAATAGTAATAATTGCAATTTTATCTATAATTGCAGGAATAGTAATTATTTCTACTAAACTTATAAAAAAAGAAGATAATACAGATGAAGTTATATCTTTGGGAAGCGAAAATGGTAGAGAGCAAGAGAAAAAAGAAAATATAAAAATTTATAATGGACAAGATAGACCTATTGCTGTAATGATAGATAATGTTGATGGAGCAAGACCACAAGCAGGACTTAATGATGCTTATATGGTATATGAAATAACGGTTGAAGGAGGTCTTACTAGATTAATGGCTTTGTTTAAAGGAGTAGATTTAGAGAAAATAGGACCAGTAAGAAGTTCAAGACATTATTTTTTAGATTATGCATTAGAAAATGATGCTATATATGTTCATTATGGATGGAGTCCTCAAGCAGAATATGATATTTCTGCATTAAAAGTTAATAATATTAATGGTATTACTGCAACATCATCACAATTTTGGAGGGTATCTGATAAATTGTCTCCACACAATGCAGTAACAAGTACTAAAAAAATATTAGAGGCTGCTAAATCATATGAATACAGAACTACATCTGATACAAAAAGTATACTAAATTATACTACTAAAGAAGTTAATTTAGACTCAGAAGAAAATAGTTTAGTAGCTAATAAGATAAACATACCATACAATAATACAAATGTAAAATATAATTATAATACAGAAACTAAAAAGTATGAAAGATCTCAAGATGGAAAAGCACATAAAGATTGGATAACATCAGAAAATATTAATACAAAAAATATTATAGTTACATTTGCACAAAATGTAGATTTGAATGATGGAGAAAATAAAGGAAGACAAGATTTAAAAAATATAGGAACTTTAGAGGGATATTATATTACAAATGGAAAAGCAATTAAAATTACATGTACCAAAAATTCTAGAACAGAAAAAACTGTATATAAAGATTTGTCAGGCAATGAAATTGAGGTAAATGACGGTAACACTTTTATACAGATAGTACCTATTAATACAAATATCACTTTTGAATAAAAAATATAAGAATTAAAATAAAAAATTATTTTAATTTCTAAATTCTACAAATTTTATATAATTTATTTATTATAATTTAACGAAAGGGATAGGTTATAAATTAACCTATACAGGAAAAATGGAAAACTTTAAATCAGGATTCGTATCAATTATTGGTAGAACAAATGTAGGTAAATCTACTCTGATAAATGCACTTGTTGGAGAAAAGGTTTCAATAATGGTAAATAAGCCACAAACTACAAGAACTGCAATAAAAGCAATTATTAATAGAGAAAATTCTCAAATAATTTTTATAGATACACCAGGAATTCACAAACCTAAAACAAAACTTGGAAGTATTATGGTAGAAACAGCTTTTGGTGTAGTATCTGATGTCGATGTAGTACTATTTTTAGTTGAAGCAACAAGTAAAAAAATAGGAAAAGGAGATCAAATTATTTTAAATAAATTAAAGAATACGAATAAAAAGGTAATTTTAATTATTAATAAAATTGATTTGATAAAAAAAGAAGAGTTGCTAAAATTAATAGAATTATATTCAAATGAGTATAACTTCGAAGCAGTTATTCCTTTGTGTGCAAAGAAAGCAGATAAATTAGATATTCTATTAGACGAAATCGAGAAATTGTTAAAAGTAGGACCACCGTATTATGATAAAGAAGAATATACAGATCAAACAGAAAGACAATTAGTAGAAGAAGTTATACGAGAAAAAGCATTAAAGTTGTTAGACGACGAAGTGCCACATGGATTATATGTAGAAGTAGAAAAAATGGAATTAAAAAGAACAAAAAAGAATGAAGAAATATATAATATAGAGGCAACAATTTTTTGCTTAAGACAATCACATAAAGGAATTATTATAGGAAAAAATGGAACTATGCTAAAAAAAATAGGCACATATTCTAGACAAGATTTAGAAAAAATGCTTGGAATAAAAGTAAATTTAAAAACTTGGGTTAAGATAAAAAAAGATTGGTTTGAACAAGAAAGTATTATAAAAAAATTTAAAATAAATTAAAAGATTTATAGTATAAAATTAAAAAAAATGCCAAAGATAAGATTAAAGGTAAAAAACTACTTTTAATATTTAGGAGATGATTGCATATGATAAAACAAATTGCTTGGAATACCTTTAAAAAGACAGGAAACATTAATACGTTTTTAGAATTAATTGAAGTAAGAAATATAGAAAAAAATATTAGTGAGGAGCAAAATGGGACTAATAAAAACAAAGGGAATAATTCTATTAGAAAGTAATATGGGAGATTATGATAAAATGTTAACTATGTTAACACCTGGATATGGAAAAATTGGGTGTTCAGCAAAAAATGCAAGAAGACAAAAAAGTCTTTTGCTTGCTGGCACTCAATTTTTATGTTTTGGAGAGTACATGATGTACAAAGGAAATAATATTTATCACATAAATTCGTGTGAGACAATAGAGATGTTTTATCCAATAAGAACTGATTTAGATAAATTAAAGTATGCAGTATATATTTCGAAAATAGTAAGTGATGTAACTAATGAAAATGAAAATAGCTATAAAATATTACAATTATTACTAAATACATTATATATAATTTCTGAAACTAGTTTAGATCTTAATTTAATACTTTCAATATTTAAATTAAGATTAGCATATATATTAGGATATATGCCACAAATACATAAGTGTGTATGTTGCCGGAACAAATGAGAAATTAAACTATTTTAGTATAAAGGATAATGGATTTAAATGCCAATCTTGTGGAATAATAGATAAAAGTGCTATAAAAATTTTAGAAGGAACAAAAGATGCAATTAGATACAGCATTTTAGCTCCAGCAAAAAAAATTTTTTCATTTCAAATAGCAGGAAGTTGTATAAAAGAATTGGAGATGGTTTCAAAATTATACTTGAATCAAAAATTAGAAAAAGAGTATAAATTGGATAATATTTTTTAGTGTAAAAATATTGAAAAATAATAAATAACAATATATAATAATATGGCAATTAAAGCAATAAAAATGAGAGGAGAGGTTAGTTATGGATATAAAAATAACTGGAAAAGATTTAAAAGTAACTGATTCAATTAAAGAATATGTTGAAAAAAAATTAGAAAGAATTGAAAAATATTTTGATGGAGAAGGTCAAGTAAATGTAACAGCAAAAACAGAAAGAAATATGCAAATTGCAGAGATCTATGTAAATGCAAAAAATAATAGCTATAGAGCAGTAACAGAACACAAAGATCTATATGCTTCAATAGATAAAGATGTTGATATACTAGAAGGGCAAATTAGAAAAATGAAAACAAAAAAAGATAAACAAAATAAAGAATCATCTATAAAAGAAACTATGTTATCAATGAAAATGCCAGAGATAGAAAACGAAGTTATTAAGACTTCATATTATGAAATAAAACCAATGGCTGTTGAAGATGCAAAATTAAGATTGCAAGAAAGACCTACTAATGTATTTTACACTTTTATTAATGTAGATACGAATAAAGTAAATGTAATATTTAAATTGAAAGATAGTAATAATTATGGTTTAGTAGAGCCGGAAGCTTAAGAAAAAATCACTCATTTTATAATGAGTGATTTTTTCTTATTAGAATAATTATAACAAATTATTTGCAAGAGTTTCTAGTGCTACTATATTTTCTTCTTTTAAAGTTGATTTTATTGTAATAATGGGTTGCTTTATTTCTATATTTTTACAATCTTTAAGTAATTCTGCTATAGTTTTAGCAGCAGAAGGAGCCCATGATCCATTTTCTATTATACCGATAACTCTATTTTGATAGTTTCTATGACTTAAATGATTTAAAAATTGCTCCATTGGAGTAAATACTCCGCCATTATATGTAGAAGCGGCAAGAACTAATTTATTATAGCGAAAAGCATCTTCAATTGCTTCTGACATATCACATCTTGCAAGGTCAGATGTGATTATATTTTTAGTGCCTTTTTCTTTTAAAATAGAAACTAGTTTGTTTACTACAGTTTTTGTATTACCATGAATAGATGCATAGGCAATAACAATACCATCATCTTCAGGAATATAGCTACTCCAAATATCATATTTATTAATATAGTATGATAAATTTTCTTTTAAGATTGGTCCATGTAAAGGACATATTATTTTAATATCTAGGTTAGCAACCTTTTTTAATAGTGCTTGTACTTGAGCGCCATATTTTCCAACAATACCGAAGTAATATCTACGAGCTTCACATGCCCAATCTTCCTGAGTATCAAGTGTACCAAATTTTCCAAATGCGTCAGCAGTAAAAAGAATCTTTTCAGTCTGTTCGTATGTGACCATTACTTCTGGCCAATGAACCATAGGAGCTATAAAAAATTGGAGAGTATGTTTGCCTATATTTAAAATATCTCCATCTTTTACTAAAATTTTTCTTTGCTCTAGGTTTTCGATTTCAAAAAATTGAGATAGTATTTTAAAAGTAATTACATTTCCTATAAGTTTCATCTTAGGGTATTTTTTAGCAATTAAACCAATATTATATGCATGGTCTGACTCCATGTGTGAAATTACAAGATAATCTAGAGATTTTCCATAAAGTTCTTTTTCTAAATTTTCTAACCATTCAGATGTTTTATGTTCGTCAATAGTATCAAGAGCAAGAGTTTTTTCATCATTAATTAAATAAGAATTATATGAGATTCCGTTAGGAACAACGTATTGACTTTCAAATAATCTGATATCTTTATCATCTGCGCCAATATATTTTATATTTTCTGAAATGTATGTATCTTTCATTAGATAAGACCCTCCTTATATTAATATAAAATTATATTAACACAAAAAGTTTAATTTTAAAAGTAAAATAGAAATTATATAATATATTTTAGTATATTTATTTGTAATACATAAAGGCAGGAACTCAATTCCTGCCTTTATGTATTACAAATAAATATTTGAATATCATAAAATCAAGAAAAAAATTCCTGCGATAAAATATAACTTAATAATAAATATTAGAACAAAAACTATCTATTTATCATATTGTTTTCAGCTTGTTGAATTAATTTTCTAACCATGTTACCACCGATTTTACCAGCATCCCTTGCAGATATATCACCATTATATCCATCTTTTAAGTTAACTCCAACTTCACTAGCTACTTCATATTTAAATTTATCTAAAGCAGTCATAGCTTCTGGAACAACTTTTCTATTAGAATTATTACTTGTTGCCATTTTTTTCACCTCCTAGGATAGTTTTAATTTTATTCGTGAAAAAACAATTTGTTCTTTCAAATATTATGATGCACATTAAAAGAAAAAATAAACTAGAAAATTTTGTCAAAAAAATAAAAAATTTATTGTAAAAAAAAAATAATAAATGTATAATAAAGTGTCGAATTAAAGAAAAGAGGTTTTTGGATTATGTATAAGCTAATTGCAATTGACTTAGATGGAACACTATTAAATTCTTATGGAGAAATTTCGCAAAAAAACAAAGAAACCATAAAAAAAGCTATAGAAAGAGGCGCACAAATTATACTTGCTTCTGGAAGAATGCCAAGTTCTATAAAAAATTTTTGCGAAGAAATTAATGCAAATCGCTATTTGATTGCTGGAAATGGAACTTTGATCTACGATACAAATCAAGAAAAAATTATATACGATCGTTTTATGGAAAAACAAAAAGTTTTAAATATTATTAATATATGTGAAGAAAATAGTATCTACTATAGTATATATACAGAAAATTCAATAATTACTAAAAGTTTAAATTATAATGTTTTATATTATCAATATGAGAATAGCAAAAAACCAGAGTATAAAAAAACAAAAATTAATATTGTAGAAAATGTTTATAAATATATTGATGAGATTAATACTTTACCACTATTAAAAATGACAATTTGCGATGACAATAAAGTAATATTCAATAGTATTATAAAAAAACTAAGACAGATACAAGATATAGATGTGTTAGATATAGAGCATATGTCAAAAAAAGTAATTAAATCCGGTACTAAGGATATAAAAATAGAATATTTCTATACAGAAATAACTAATTTAAATGTTAACAAATGGAATGCTTTAAAAGTAATTATTAATAAACTAAAAATTAAACCAGAAGAGGTTATGGCTATAGGAGATAATATAAATGATAAAGAAATGATACAAAATGCTGGAATTGGTGTAGTAATGGGAAATAGTGCATTAAGTTCAATGAAAATAGGCAATAGTACAGTATCAGATAATAATTCAGACGGGGTAGCAGAAGCTATTGAACAATATATATTACAATAATATTACAAAAATATTATTTTTGTATGACACAGAATAAAATCGTTGTTTTATATATAAAAATGATGTAAAATAAATTTAAATATAGATATTTGTAACGATTTTAATTTAAGGAGGAATTATTATGGCAGTAAATCCAATGCAAAGGAAAGCAAGAAATTCATTTTTATTAGGAATGGTAATTACAGTAGTAATTACGGGAGCAATTATTGCATTTTTACTATTACAATTAATGAATATTAAGAAAGAACAAGAACAAACAACAAAAACAGTTTATATTTTAAATAAAGATATAAATTCAGGAGATGCTATTACTATGGCAGATTTAACATTAAAAGAGATAAATTCAGATGCTGTGCCAATAGATTTCGCTGGAATAAACAATATAAATACTGATACAATAGCTAGAATTTCTTTAAAGTCAGGAACAATATTAACTCAAAGTATGTTAAATACATTAGGAGAAAAAGTAACTAAAGATCAAAGAACACAAGAATATAATATGCTTACATTGCCAACACAATTATCAGTAGGAGATTATATAGATGTGAGATTTATGCTACCATCTGGACAGGATTATGTAGTTCTATCTAAAAAAAGAGTACAAAATGCTAATTCAACTACTATATGGATTGATTTAACTGAAGAAGAAATATTAGTTATGAATAGTGCAATTGTAGAATACTATGTAATCACAGCTTCAAAATTATATGTAACTACATATACAGAGCCGGGAAATCAAGAAGTAGCTACACCAACATACGTACCTAATAATAATGTATTAAATTTAATTAATGATGATTCTAATATAGTGAACATTTTAATGTCAAGATATGATGAAAAATACAAAGCAAGAAGAAATACAGACATAAATGCTACGTTAAATCAATATTCAGAAACAGAGCTTACTAGTAAGGAAGCAAAGATACAAGAAGAAATTACAAAATTACAGGAAGCGAGAAAGCAATATTTAGATTCTTTAGATGTTGCAAAATAAAATAATTAATATTAAGATTGGAGAATAAAATGAAAACGATAGCTTTTATAGGAGCGTATGATAAAATAGATTTGATATTATATATTGCTAAATTAATAGCTACCATGAAAAAAAAAGTATTAGTTATTGATGCGACTATAACTCAAAAAGCTAAATATATTGTTCCAGCAATAAATCCAACCAAATCATATGTAACAGAATTTGAAGGAATTGATGTTTCTGTTGGGTTTTATAATTATTCTGATATAAAAAATTACTTAAGTTTATCAGATACTCAGAAGCTAGATTATGATGTTATTTTAATTGATGTAGATAATATAGAGGCTATAGATAATTTAAATATAAAGATGGCAACAAAAAAATATTTTGTAACAAGCTTTGACCTATATTCTTTGAAAAAAGGGTTGGAGATTATTAGAGAAATAAATGATTCTATAGAATTTACAAAAGTTTTCTTTGCAAAAGAACTTTTAAGAGAGGATAATGAATATTTAGATTTTCTATCTGTAGGACATGGAATTACATGGTCAGAAAACAAAATTTTTTTTCCATTAAATTTAACAGATCAATTAGTTATAATGGAAAATCAAAAAATATCCAAGCTCAAATTTAAAAGATTAAGTGAAGAATATAAATCAAATGTAATATATATGACAGAAGAGATACTTACAGATATAACATTAAATGAAATCAAAAGAGCGTATAGAATTATAGAAAGGGAAGAATAATATGGCAATTATTACACTTTGGAATCCAGAGAGACGACAGTCAGGACAAACTATGTCAGCTATAGCTATAAGTACATATTTAGCTATTGAAAGTAATAGTAAAGTACTATTACTTTCAACAGAATGTAATGATAAAATGCTTGAGAGTGCATTTGATTTAAAAGGTATTAGTAAATCACTTATAGCATCTATTGTAAAAGACAACAAGATAAATCTAGATTCTGGTGTAGATGGATTAGCAACAATTTCATATAGCAATAAATTAACTCCTAAAATTATTAGAGATTATACAAAGGTAGTATTTAAAAATAGGTTAGAATTAATATATGCGCCAACTAATACGGAAAGAACTGAATATGAAAAAATTTTAAGCAGTTATAAAGATATATTAAATTGTGCAAATCAATATTATGATTATGTAATAGTAGATTTTAATAAAGGATTTCATCCACCATATACTGAAACAGTTTTAAATATGTCTGATGTTATTATAATTAATTTACAACAACGAATTTCTAAGATTAATGAATTTGCGAATTTAAAAAAAAGAGAAAAGATTTTGAATAATAAAAAAAATATGTTATTAATAAATAAATATGATCCAATTTCTAAATATAATAAAAAAAATCTATCTAGATATTTAGGAAAAAAAGACAATATTTATGTACTACCTTATAATACACTATTTATGGAAGCTAGTGAA
>Ga0256407_10012294_pt1 | contig 11679 bp, 8 predicted proteins | sample RumenRJG_04DNA_FD_193489 | JGI IMG/M metagenome (GOLD analysis project Ga0256407, IMG submission 193489) | Bovine rumen microbial communities from Lethbridge, Alberta, Canada - RJG_04 | ecosystem: Host-associated > Mammals > Digestive system > Stomach > Rumen | place: Canada: Alberta | collected... | reverse complement strand
CAAAGCCTCTAACAGTTTAACAGCTTGAGATTCAACACTTTGTTTAAAAAAAAACTCCGCATGGGCAAAATTCAAAAATTTCAAAAGTCTGAAAGCATCAAACCAAACAAAAAAACGTTTGTAAAAAGTTTTTTCACAAGCAGAATTTTCTTTCATCTCCTTTAATGCGTCAAAATAACCGTTTTTGTCAAGAAATTCTTTCATAACAGGTTGAATTTCATTGTTTTGAAAAAAACTTTTCAAGACAAGAAAACTTTCAAAACAATAAACTCCGTATTCGTTATTGTCCATTTGTTTCAACGAAATACCCGTTCCAAAAGGCACTCGCGTGGAAAAACGGATTGAAGGAAAAACTTTTGCAGTATTCAACGAAAAGAAATTTCCCCTCGGAATAATTTTTTGCAAAAAATAAAAATCCTCCCCGGCTTGTTTACGATTCATTCCGCCCTCCAAACAATATGGTTTTACTCTTACAGCAAAAGCCGAACCTACGGTCTGAAAAGCATAGGGAAACCCTGCAAAACGTTGAGCAGCAATATAATACCGCATATAAAGTTCGTATTTCGTAATAGCTTCACGAGATTCCACAGAAAATTTTTCGTCCTCAACATCGTGTTCAAAACCTATTGAAACGCCCTCAGCTTTGGGATTTTTTAAGAAAAATTTCTCTATTTCCGACAAATAATTTTTGCTGCAAAGACAATCCGCATCAAGACTTATAATAATTCCGTTCTGATTGTTAATGCTACAAAAACGCCTTACAGCCTCATCCATGCCGATTTTCCGGGCGAAACCTACGCCGGCGTGTTTTTTCGGCAAATTATTTTCTTCCAAATAATAAATTTTGATTTTATCAGAAAGATTTTCCCTTTGAATTTCTTGAATTTGAGAAACTGTTATGCGGTTTTGCGCTAAAATTTTTTCCTCAGTATTTTCTTTGGCATTAATAACGACAATTATTTCAACAGGAAAAACTGTCGGAAAACAATTCAAAAGTGATTTCAACGTCCACCGTATATCGGGTTCGTCATAAGAAGGAATCACGACAATAGTCTGTAAATCCTTATCAGGCAAGGTTTTAATATGTTGTGGTTTAACAGGATAACGTTGAAAATATGTTTCAAAAAAGTTTTGCATCGACATAAAAAAGGTGAGAGAAAAAATGAAAACGGCGCATCGGAAAAAACCGACACACCGAGTAAAAATAAAACTAAACCAAATTTATTTTTTTGCTGTCGTATCAGAAGGCTGGGTGCTTTCTTTTTCAGAAGCTTTCTTGTTGTAACGTGAGTTCAAGGCTTTGAGAATTTCCTGAGTTACGTCCATTGAAGGATCTGCATAAAGCAAAGGAGCACTGCCTTGAGTACTGATAATCATTTTGTAACCTCTTTTCTGATTGAACTCTTTGATGTAGTTTTTGATAGAATCACCGACACGATTCATAATTTGAGCCTGATCGTCAGCAAGTTCCATAGACTGACGGTCTCTGAGTTCCATAAGTTTCTGCTGTTCGGCAGCTAATTGCTGCTGAATTTCCTGAGCACGGGTCGGAGTTACAAGTCTTTTTTCATAATTTGACTGAAGTTCCATAGCTCTGCGTTCGAGAGATTTTCCTTTTGATTGAAGTTCTTGCTCGTACTGATTTTGTTTTGCCATAAACTTGGTAGACTCATCATTGTAAAGGTCATAACCGTTAACAAGGCTGTCAATATAAACGAAAGCAATATCACCGGTTACGGAAGAATTACCGCCGGCAATTTGAGAATTGTTAGAAGACTGCCGTCCGTTGCAACTCAACAGACCGGTCAATGCTAATGCACAGGCTAAAGCCTTTGTAATTGATTTTTTCATCGTTTTTTATTCAATTTTAATTTTAATGTCAAAAAATTCCGGTGCAAAGATACGTTAATTAAATTTTAGTTGAAAGTTTTTTTTTTGGAAAGTATTTATTTTTTTTAACTTTGCAGCCTAAATTATGAACAACAAAAATTACACAAAATGAGTTTAAAAGGAATTCTTTCGATTGTTACATACCCCGGTTTGTACAAACACGTAGCTCAAGCTAAAAACGGCTTGGTTATAGAATCAATTGCAGACGGCAAACGTTCTTTAGCGTATGCCACTTCAAGAATCAGCGCATTAGAAGATATTTCGATATATACTTCTGACGGTGATACCAAACTTTCTGAGGTTTACAAAAACCTCTACAACGAATTAGGCGGTAAAAAAACCCCGTTCAACCCCAAAAAAGCTTCAGAAAAAGAGCTTACGGATCTTTTTACGAAAGCTTTACCCGATTGGGACAAAGACAGAGTTTATCTCTCTGACATCAAACGTGCTTACTCTTGGTACAATCTTTTGGTAGAAAAAGGTTATATCGACGGCAAAGACGAAGAACCCGAAACTACTCAAGAGCAACCCGCAAAAGAAGAAGCTGAAAAAGAGGCTGAAGCTGCACCAAAAACAAGAACAAGAAAATCAAAAGCCGCAGCAGAGGCTAAACCCGCAGCAGAAGAAGAAAGCGGAGAAATCACCGTAAAGAAAAGAACCCGTAAGAAAAAAACTACTGAAGAAAAATAATTTTTCTTCCCTCAAAAAAATAAATATGGCATTTCTCTAAAAAAGATTAATGCCATATTCATTTTTTTTCTAATTATTCCAAACTTTCAATTCGTTATAAAAAGTATCACGCTCAACAGGAATCAAACCCGTTGATTTTATTAAATTTACAAGTTGTTCCACCGTCATTACGGGTTTTCCCTCAACGCCAGCCATAGTATAAATTTTTGTTGAATCATTGACCGTTCCGTCAATATCGTCAGCACCGTACTGAAGAGCAAGCGAAGTAACCTCTTGTCCTGACATCACCCAATAAGCTTTTATATGCGGGAAATTGTCAAGATAAATTCTTGAAATGGCATAATTTTTAAGGTCTTCCGTTATTGAAACCTCGCCTAAAGAGGACATTGAATTGTTTTCTTTTCGGAATTTCAAAGGAATAAACGCCGAAAAACCTGAAGTCTTGTCCTGCAAATTTCTTAATCTTTTCAAATGGTCGATTCTTTGAGCATAACTTTCTTTATGACCGTAAAGCATTGTTGCATTGGTCGGTATGCCAAGTTCGTGGGCTGTTTGATGAATTTTCAACCAATTTTCGGAAGAGGTTTTTTCGGGACAAATTTCTTTCCTTAAATTTTCGTCAAAAATTTCAGCACCGCCGCCCGGAATACATTCCAAACCGTTATCTTTCAATTTTTTTAGACCGTCATAAAGCGACAAACCCGCTTTAGAAATCATATATTCGATTTCAACGGCAGTAAAAGCTTTAACAACAATTCCCGGAATTATTTTTTTGACGTTTTGCATCAAAGAACAATAATAATCAATATCTCTGTCAGGATGGACGCCGCCTACAATATGAACCTCCGTTGCATTGGAATTTTTGTAATATTCCACTCTTTTCAAAATTTCTGACATTGAAAGTTCCCATGCCTGAGCATCACCTTTAGGCTTTTTATAAGAACAGAATTTGCAATTATTAACACAAACATTAGTCGGTTCAATATGGAAATTCCGGTTAAAATAGACTTTTTGTCCGGTTTTTCTCTTTTTGATTTCAAAAGCTAAGAAACCGAGCAGGCTGAGACCGGCTCTCTCAAAAAGGATTAACGCTTCATCTTCGTTAATGCGCTTATTATCAATAACTTTTAGCGCTATTTTTTTTACGTTGGTGTCCTCTAAGGAATTTTGTATAAAATTTTCCATTTTCGTTTTATTACCAACGGCAAAGGTAAATGATTTTTTAAGAAAAAACAAAAAAATCCACCGTCCAATTTTTCTGTCAATGCAGATGTAAAAGTAAAAAATGGGCGATAAATTAATCTCGCCCAAGTATTCTTATTTCAGCTGACTTAATAAGCTACCATTAGATATTGTTTGTATCTTTTTTACAAAACATGCACAAAACGAACCGAATATCCAGCATCATTAGAGCTTACTATATCGTGACGAATTCTTCCTGAATTGAAAACCATAAGGCACATTTCGTCGGTGTTTTTAGCTGTAGACGACAAATAGTAGCCATCATCACCGTCAAACATAATATCTGTTTCGATGCGATAACCAGCAGCCGGAAGGAATACCGCTCCTGCTGATTCCATTTTTGTCCATTCTTCTAATGATAATAAATTTTTAGTTTTGTAATATTTGGAATCCATACCTATTGCTACTCCAATATTGAATGTAACCCCTTCCGGCAACACCCAATCGTCTGGTAAAAGTACTAAACCCTGTACTCCATTTACCTCTGCTACACCATATTTCGATTTTTTATCACGATCAATCAAGTATTCCCATTCTTCTTGACTGAGAATGTCCCATTCTGCATCTGAAATCACAGTGTTCTCGTTGTTGATGCTATATATCGGATTCCCGTCTTTTAGTTCAAATAAATCAATGATATTATCACCATCATTACCTACATAATCCCACTGATGTTCGGCAAATTGAAATTGTTTTGTTTCCATATTCAACTGCAAATTACCTTTGGAAAAATTTATTTTTTTGTTGTCGGATACAGAAAAAACACCAGAAATACAATTATTGACGCCTCCTAATTCTGATTTGTTATCGTCGTCATTTTTGTTGCACGAAAAAAATGTTAGCGCAAAAAACAATGCAACTAACATCAAAATGTTTAATTTTTTCATTTGGTTAAACTTTAATTATAAAAAAATCTCTTTCGGTCAGTGCGTTTTAACACTTTTCCACAAGGGACAAGAAAACTATCATTTTAAGTCAAAGTAAAGTAGGAAAGATTTTTTATCCCTTCTACTTAATTTTTATACTGTATTATTTATTTTGATTATGTCCATTTTTTTCGTTACTGTTTTTTACTTTAAAGAGTAACAAACACAAAAATTTTATAAAAAAAATTTTAGATTTTTTGGATTTCGTCAGATGTTAAGCCGGAATATCGCATGATTTTTTCAAGCGGTTCGTTGTCGGCTTTCATCATACGTGCCATTTCTATGGCTTTTTGTTTTTCGCCTTTTTCAATGCCAAGTTTTTCACCTTCTGCACGACCTTTTTCAAGACCTTCCGCACGACCTTTTTCAAGACCAAGTTTTTCGCCTTCTTCTTTTCCCTTGAAAAAGCCTTTTTTTTCTGAATCTTCCATTGCGTTGGTTATGTCCCACAAAGCGTTAAGACTTTCCTCGTATTCAAGATGCTCAACCTCTGACATCATCGAAATTTCCGCAATTTCAAAAACACGTCTGAAAACTGCCTCCTGTAACTCTTTCGGTCTTTCCATAAGTTTTGAAAGGTTTTTCAAAACAAAAAGCCATTTGTCGTACATCGTAACAAGTTCTTCGCGTGTCTTGTTGAATTTTGGCATTTCAAGATAACAATAAACCAATTTGTCATAAAAAACTTTTCCCGTGATTTGGTCGGTCAACATTACGATATGCAACAAATCATCGTCGGAAAATTCGTTCAAAACTTCGCCTTTTTCGTCCTTTTTTTCGTTGTCCTTGAAAACAAAATTCAAAATGCCGACAGTATAAACCGCTTGAAGTTCATAATTCCAATGTTCGCCGTCCTTGTCTTTTTTTGCCATGTCGCGAATCGGAAACGACGAATAATAAACGCTTCTGTCCTTGAAAAACTGCTGAAAAACATTCTGCATTTCAACAATGAAACGGTTGCCGCTTTTGGTTGTACAATAAACGTCAAAAATTGCCTTTCTGTCGGCGGCTGTGCGTCCGAGTTGCTCGGAGTTCAAATAAGTTATATCCGTAATTTCGTCGTGGGGAATCTTGGGATTCTTCTCAAACAAAGCGTTCAAAAAACTGATCAGCAGGTCTTTGTTAAGTTCCGTGCCGAAAAGTTTTTTGAAACCAAAGTCAGTATACGGATTGAAATATTTTGACATAATGAGGTTTATTTTGTGTGGCAAAAATAACTTTTTTAGAAGAAAAATGCAAAAATATTTTTTATACAAACAAAAACAGCGAAACCGTTATTTCTAACGATTTCGCTATTTTTTTGTTCGGAGATATGGTTAATCCTGCACAACCCGCACCAACCGAACCGACTGTCCGTGGTAACGGGGGGCAGGAATCAAATTTGCACGCTCCACATAGAAACCAAAGCGAAAGGCGCGCTCGGGGTTGTAAACCGTAGCCGACCAATAGCCGCTGCCATTGCCCCTCATACAGAAGCCGTTGGCGTCGACATAGCGCCAGCTACCAGCGGGCAGTAACACAGCTCCCGCACTTTCCATTTTGTTCCATTCTTCGATAGTGTAGTCATTTACATCGCCAAAAGATTGGTGTCTATAATCTTCTACAAAACCGCTATTGAATGTAACGTCGTTAGGTAATGTCCACTCATCAGGCAATATTACAAAACCTCCATGAACGCCAACTTTGGCAACACCGATTTTTTTGTCGCTACGCTTGATTAAATAATCCCACTCGTCTATGGAGAGAGTTTCCCATCCTTCACCAATAGCGGAAGTTCCAATGAAGTTTTTACCGTCAGTTTCTACATCGTATTGGCGATAGTCATAGTCGATTTGTAAAGGATCTTGTCCTTCAAGCCATGCCCCAAAACCGAAAAGGTCGATATAGCCGTCGTAGCTTGCGGAGATGAGGTCGTTATAAATTCCGATACAGTCATATTGATTATCAGCAAAACGCCAAGTTCCATTTTTGCAATGGTACTGCAAGTTGCCACCGCTAAAACGAACTTTTTTAGTAGGTGATACTGAAAATACGCCTGGTAATAAAACAGCATATTTTGCTTTCAAATCAACATCGGTAGTTATTGCTGTTGAAAAATCAAATTTGGTATCTCCATCGTACCACCCCATAAACACATAGTTTTCTTTCTCTGGTTTGCTTTCTGGCTTGGTGACTGTTTTGCCTTTTTCAATTGTTTGAGAGGCAAATTTACCCGAGCCACCGTCGGTGTCAAATTTTACGGTAAACGCTTTCACCCAAACAGCAAAAAGTGTTACTTCATTTTCGGTTGCGGTATATTCTGTAATGATTTCACCGTTTTCCGTTAAACTCCAACCTAAAAACTTATAACCGTCTTTTTTCATGCTTTCGCCTAATGGCAAAGTGATTTTTGTACCTTTTTCAACGGTTTGAGGCTCAACTGCACCCGTGGCGCCGTCGGTGTTAAAAATTACCGTTACTTTTTCTGAAGTAACTTCCGAGTTTCCCAAATTGTTTTCAATCGCGGTCTTTTCGGAGTCGGTATTATCATCGTCGCGCTTTTTGCACGAGGAAAATGTTAGCGCAAAAAATAATACGCTTAATAAGAAAAAATTTAATTTTCTCATATCGTGATTCATGTATTAAAATATAGCATTAAAAAAAAACATAAGAGGCTGTCTAAAAAGGCAGCCTCCTAAAAAAGTAATTAAATTATCGTGCAACCTGAGCACGGCTTCAATTGTTTGAAAAAGTCGTTGCCCTTGTCATCAACAAGGATAAACGCCGGAAAATCTTGAACTTTGATTTTCCAAATTGCTTCCATTCCGAGTTCGGGATATTCAACACATTCAATTGATTTGATGTTGTTTTGAGCAAGGATTGCAGCCGGACCTCCGATTGAACCGAGATAGAATCCGCCGTGCTTTTTACAAGCATTTGTAACAGCCTCGGTACGATTACCTTTCGCTAACATTATCATAGAACCGCCGTGATCTTGGAACTCATCAACATACGGATCCATTCTGTTTGCTGTTGTCGGACCCATTGAACCACAAGGCATTCCCTCAGGTGTTTTAGCCGGACCTGCGTAATAAATCGGGTGATCTTTCATGTATTGCGGCAAGTCTTCACCTGCGTCAAGTCTTGCTTTGAGTTTTGCGTGTGCGATGTCGCGGCCTACGATGATTGTGCCGTTTAGTGAAAGTCTTGTTGCAACGGGATATTTTGTCAAAATCTTGCAAACTTCGCTCATCGGCTGATCGAGGTCGATTTTAACAGCGTTGCCTTCGCCTGCTTGACGGAGTTCTTCGGGGATAAGTTCGGTTGGATTATCGTCCATTTTTTCAATCCAAATACCGTCTTTGTTGATTTTTGCCTTGATGTTACGGTCAGCAGAGCAACTAACGCCAAGACCTATCGGACAACTTGCGCCGTGTCTCGGAAGACGGATAACTCTCACGTCATGAGCCATATATTTACCGCTAAATTGTGCGCCAAGACCGATTTTATAAGCCTCTTTCAAGAGTTCTTTTTCGAGTTCAACATCGCGGAAAGCGCGGCCTGTTTCATCGCCGGTGGTCGGGAGTGAGTCGTAATAATGCGTTGAAGCGAGTTTTACGGTCAAGAGGTTTTTCTCTGCTGACGTTCCGCCGATTACAAAAGCGATATGATAAGGAGGACAAGCAGCCGTTCCGAGAGATTTCATTTTTTCAACAAGGAAAGGAACAAGCGTTCCCGGATTCTGAATCCTTGCTTTGGTCTCTTGATAAAGATATGTTTTGTTGGCCGAGCCGCCGCCTTTGGTTACCATCAAAAAACGATATTCCATACCTTCGGTGGCTTCGATGTCGATTTGAGCGGGGAGGTTACAACGGGTGTTTTTCTCCTCGTACATACTCAAAGGCGCGTTTTGAGAATAACGCAAATTGTCCTGAGTATAAGTGTTATAAACGCCTTTTGAAAGGTATTCTTCGTCGCAAAAGCCTGTCCATACCTGCTGACCTTTTTCGCCGTGAATAATCGCTGTGCCGGTGTCCTGACAAAGCGGCAACTGACCTTTTACTGAAACTTCTGCATTTCTTAAAAATGTTAAAGCAACGTATTTATCATTTTCAGAGGCTTCGGGGTCGCGTAAGATTTTTGCAACTTGAAGGTTGTGCGAGCGGCGGAGCATAAACGATACATCGTGAAAAGCCTGCTGAGAAAGTTTTTCCAAGGCTTCGGGGCTAACTTTTAAAATAGGTTTGCCTTCAAATTCGCTTACTGAAACGCCCTCTTTTGAAAGAAGATAATATTCCGTTTCATCTTTGCCCAACTGAAACATCGGGGCATACTTAAATTCAGGAATGTTTGCCATATCAATTTTATATTTTTTGATTGTTCGTAATTTTTTTCTCCGCAAATGTACAAAAAAAAGTAATTCAATACGCTAAAAAAAATTAAAAAAACAGCGGATTAAACTTTTACTCCGCTAAATCCGCCTAAAATTAGCGTAGTTATTTTTTTATTACTTAACACATTCTCATATTTATTTTCTATAACGACAACACTCAATAAATAACAACTGCATAAAACATTTTAGTTCCGTTTTACACCAACTTGTATCCTCGGTGCATTAAAAATATTCCGTGCAAAATCTCTGATATCAAGTTCAAGTTTTTCCGAAGTAAAATCAGGAACATTATAAGAAAAAAATAAGTTTGAATAATATTCCTCTGGATTTTTTTGAGGCAAAAGAAATGGTTTTGTACAATGCCCGTTTTCGTCAATATTACTAATAAACAACAAATTATTAATTCTATCAATTCTACGACTATTAAATACAAACCAACGCGAATTTGACGAAAAATTATGAAAAGTTTCTGCAAAATCAGAATTTACCTCCGTAAGATTCCGCATAGTATTATCCTCAAGATTCAAAAGATATAAATCTGATTCTTTATGGTGAATAGGAAAAACACTATAATCCGCCATACAAAACATCAAAAACCTGCCATCGTAAGAAGGACGCGGATGTGTAATACTTTTTTGTATTTGCTCCGCATTGATTAATGTATCAAAGTCAGAACCTATTTTGCCGATTTTATCATCAAAACTAACCTTTATAAGACTATAACGCATTTTATCCAAAATTCCGGACTTTACATACGGTTTTGATGAACAATAAAACAACGTTTTACCATCTGGGGAAAAAACAGGGTAACTTTCAAAGTCTTCCGTCATCAATTTATCGTACAAAATAAGCTGATTTTTATCAACGTCCATTATCAAAGCATCAGAAGCATTATCATAAACCTCAATATATTTTGTTGTATCCTCAAAAAAAGTTTGATGAATAAGATTGAGCGAATATGCAATATATTTTCCCGAAGGATGCCAATACGCATACATACAATTAGCTATAGTAGAATCTGTTGCAGTCTGCAAATACTTTTCTTCACCGTTTCTACGGACAAAAGTTGCCGAATGTCTCCCGCGAACATGAAGTTGAAACTCTTTTGGATTGGCATGGTTAGGAACATGACAATTCATACAATCACCTTGTATTGCCATACCATCCACTACAGGCTCTTGTTCAAAATTATGTATATTCCTCTGATAAATACCGATATGCGCAAATGTTTCATATCCGGGAGGTATCAAACGGAAAGTAAGACCATAATCATTAAGAGAATCTTTGCTAACGTAAATATCAAAATCTTTAAATTTTTTCCATTCATCTAAAATTTTTGCAGTAACAGATACTGTAATCTTTCCTCCAATATTTTTTTGAGTAAGTAAATGCCACTTTTCTATATCAAAATCCGCATATTCGCCTTCAGAAATCAATTTTTCTCCATTGCCCGAAAGTTCAACATATACGTCTTGAGAATTTTTAACGTTAAAATTAAGCGGTGCAATATTAACCGGCACTGTTACCCCGAGATAATCGGGGAAAATATCAGGTAAAGAATCTACATTTTTTACATTTTCAGGCTTCTGACCACACGAAAACATAAAACAGAACAAAAACAATATAATATAATAAAAATTTTTCATAACAAAAAAAAATTAATTTCCGAGCAAATAATATTTCCAATATGTACCGGCATATTTTCCAGTCTTAAAAACTTTGCTATTTTTATTTAAAAGATAAGCTGTATCAAAATCTCTGAAAAAACTAATTATTTCCGGCGAAATAAAATTAGGAATTCTGTCAATAGAATAACCGCTTTGAACACATGCGAGCAAAAACGCTTGCTGATAAATTTTCGGTATCTGCGAAGTCCCGAAATACTTTGTATAATACGGAAAACTTTCCACAAAAGATTTTAAATCCCTTTTTACCAAAAACGATGACAAAGCATAATCCAAAGCCATACGATTCTCACCTCCCATCATAGAAAAATACATAAGCATTTCTCCTAAATGCGGATTAGAGAAATTTAAGCCTCGTTTTATCCGAATACTATCCAAACGCTCCCAATCCGGATTACTTTCAATATTATGTGTATTACAAATAAAATCCTCCGTTTTTAATGCCCAAGCACGGTAAAACAATGTTCTTTTAAGTTTGTTAAGATAACGCCTTGCAACATCATAGCGACCGTTCAAAATATAAGCCTCAGCAATACGTTTAGTAAAACGTCCGCTATAATTACAATTCAAAATTGCCGACTGCAAATCAAAATTATATCGCAAAACAGAATTAACAAGTCCCAAATAATAACAAGCCTCTGCCGTTACAGTACACGTAAAAGAGTTATAACCGAAGGTCGATAAAAACCCCTCGTTACTGGTTTGATTAAACTCAAACAAACGGTCAGGCATTTGTCCCGTCATAGCTAAAGCAAGATTTACACCCGTTGAGGCAAAATCGGATTGAAGATTATACTTTTTGGCAAAATCCAACAATTTTTCCCATTCTTGATTTCTAACCATATAATCAATTTTATAATAACTATAACGGTCA
>Ga0256407_10012292_pt1 | contig 11680 bp, 7 predicted proteins | sample RumenRJG_04DNA_FD_193489 | JGI IMG/M metagenome (GOLD analysis project Ga0256407, IMG submission 193489) | Bovine rumen microbial communities from Lethbridge, Alberta, Canada - RJG_04 | ecosystem: Host-associated > Mammals > Digestive system > Stomach > Rumen | place: Canada: Alberta | collected... | reverse complement strand
TTCTTGCGTCCCGTTGGTAGCAAGCGTCCTTCGGCCGAGCGGAACATTGACCATTATTTGCTTCCGCCGTACCATTCTCCTTTGAGGTGAGGCTCTTCTCGATGATGAACTGCGTGAGGTCGCTCTTCTTGGGCTGGCGCTTCTTTTGCGGCATAGCCGTGTTCCAAAGGGGCAGTCCCATCTTGTTCATCGTGCGACAGATATCCGTCATCAGCGTCGGACCAAGGGTGACATGGGCAGTATGGGCCACGTCCAGGACCACACGCAGACCACTCTTGATGCCTGCCAAATGGTTAGCGGCAAACTCGCCGACACGATAGCCCATAGGACTCTCGTTCATGTCCATCTGACGAATCAGGTGGGTTAGTTCGCCCGTATTGATCTTCATCGGACAAGAGGTGGAACAGAGGCCATCGGTAGCACAGGTCTGGTCGCCATAGTATTTGTACAGTTTCTTCAGCGTGGCAAGGCGCGCTGCGGCTGCCATTCCAGCGGGGGAACCGCCGGACGCACGGACAGCGGCCCCTAAAGCACGAATCTCACGCTGCACGGCAATGCGCATCCTCGAAGAGAGGGTGAGGCCACACGACATACAGTTGACCTCGCAGAAGCCACACTCTATGCACTTATTGGCACGCTTCACCTGCTCGATGGTCTCCTTGGCAGTAGAGAGCGTAGGATCCATCAGATGACGGCCGCCATCGGGCACGCTGGCATAATCGAAATCGAGTTCAGGCAAGGGTTTCAGGCACTTGATGAAGCAGTCGGGATCATCATTGAAGATGACCCCACGGTTCAGGAGCCCGTCGGGATCGAAGATGGCCTTCAGTTCCTTCATCGCCTCGTAGGCCTTCTCACCCCACTCATACTTCACAAACGGTGCCATGTTGCGGCCCGTGCCATGCTCGGCCTTCAGCGAACCGTCGTAGTCCTCGACCACGAGTTTGGCCACGTCGCGCATCATCTTGGCATAGCGGGCCACCTCGTGCTCGTCGGCAAAACTCTGGTTCAGGATGAAATGGTAGTTGCCCTCGAAGGCATGGCCGTAGATGCAGGCATCATCATAGCCGTGGTCGGCAATCAGTTTCTGCAGTCTGACCGTGGCTTCTGGCAGGCTCTCGATGGGGAATGCCACATCCTCGATGAGACACGACGTGCCCACAGGACGCGTGCCACCCACGCTGGGGAAGATGCCTGAGCGGATGGCCCAGTACTTGCCATAGATGGCAGGATCTTCAGTAAACTCGGCAGGGACGTACAACTTAAACTCTGCCAGACAGGCCTTGATGGCAGCAATCTTCTCGACCAACTGCTCGTGGGTGATGCCCTTCGTCTCGGTGAGGATAGCCGTGAGGTTATGATAATCGCCAGGCTCCACACCCGCGATGAGACCAGCATCCACACCGGCCTTGTACTGCAGGAATACGGGGTCGTCAACTGAACTGAGCGACTTGTAGTCCAGCATTTCGGCACTCTTCACCATCAGGTTCTCAGCACTCATCTCAAGGTCTTCCTTGCCAGCCTGCAGTTTCTTCATAGCCACCACAGCCTCGCAACTCTCCTTCATCGTGAGGAAATAGACCATTGCTGAAGCCTTGAAAGGATAGTCCTTCAGCGTGCGCATCGTCACCTCTGAGAGGAAGGCCAGCGTGCCCTCGCTGCCTACGATGGAATGGGCAATGATGTCGAACGGGTCGTCATAGGCCACCAGCGGGCGCAGGTTAAGGCCCGTCACGTTCTTGATGCTGTATTTCTTGCGGATACGCTCAGAGAGTTCCTTGTCGGCACGCACCTTGTCGCGCAGGGCTACGATCTTCTCCAGAAATTCAGGATGCGAACGGGCAAACTGCTCACGGCTCTCGGCATCGCCCGTATCAAGGATGGTACCATCAGCCAGGATGAGACGTGCAGAGATGAGCATGCGGTCGCTGTTAGCATGTACGCCACAGTTCATGCCCGATGCGTTGTTCACCACGATGCCACCCACCATCGCACTTCCGATGCTTGCAGGATCGGGCGGAAACACCCGTCCGTAGGGCTTCAGTATCGCATTGACACGAGCGCCCACGATACCTGGCTGCAGGCGGATAGCCTCTCCCTCGGAAGAAGCCATTACCCACTTCTCCCAATGCTTTCCTGCCACAATCAGCACAGAGTCCGTACAACTCTGACCTGAAAGCGACGTACCAGCAGCACGGAAGGTGAAGGGCAACTGGTATTTGCGACACAGGCGCACGATCTTGCTGACTTCCTCCTCGCCGTCACTACGAATGACGACCTTTGGAATCTGGCGATAGAAACTGGCATCCGTTCCCCAGCCAAGGGTACGGAGCACATCGGTATAGATGCGGTCAGACGGCAATATCCGTCTGAGTTCGCTTAAAAATTCATTTATATTCATGGCGGTAGCAAATTTTTCACTTTTCACTATTCCCTTTACCCTTAAATCACGTGTAATCCCAGGAACACCATCAATCCGTTCATCAGAATCCAGAAGATGGCAAACGGCATCGTCTTACGCATTATATCGCCATCCTTGCCCTCCATGTTACAGGCAGCCGTAGCAATAGCGATAGACTGTGGCGACAGCAGTTTTCCACCCTCAGAGCCAGCACAGTTGGCTGCAGCAAGCCAGTTGGTCTCGCTGCCACTTACACCAAAGAACGTGCCTTGATTCACCAAGCCGAGGTCGCTGGCAGCCGTGGCCTGCAGTTTGCCAAAGAGGATATTGGCATTCGTGGCCGAGCCTGTCACAAAAGTGCCGATAGAACCAATGAGCGGGGCGAAGAAGGGGAACAACGAACCCGTCAGCGCCACCAGTCCCTTCGCAATATCGTTGGTCATACCAGTATTGTTCATCAGCATCGCCATCGCCACCAGACAGCAGATGGTGACCACCGTTTTATGCAGAGCGACGGTGGTCTTTGCCAACATCACCATCAGTTTCCTGAAACTCAAGCCCTGTATCATGCCGCCAATCACGGCTCCAAGGAATATCATCAGACCAGCATTGGAGAGCCAGCCAAACTTAAAGGCATTGCCAATGACGGGGATATCGAACTTCGTCACCAGACTCTGATTCAGCAGTTCGTTGACGGGCGGCACTATCTTACTCGATATAAGGATGAAGAAGATGATCAGGCCATAGACGCTCCAGGCCTTGAGCGACTTGAGCATACCAAACGATTGCTTCTCGACATGAACCGCATCTTTACTGGCAGGGTTGTGCAAGAACAGTCTGTTGTAAATCAGCATGGCGCAGATGGCTGCCACAGAACCAAGGATAGCGGGCGTCTCAGGACCAATGAAATGGGCACAGCAGAACTGAACAATGATAGAACAGGTGCCTACAAACAGCGCAATACCGATATTCTTCAGTATCTTCTTGTGGTCGGTCAGCATCAGGATCAGGAACGGCGTGATATAAAACATCAGCGACAGTTGCAGGATAATAAAGGTGGCCACCTCACAGAGTTCCTCTGGCGTAGCCGCACCACTGGCCGTCACCTGGTTGGCCAGCGTTGTAGCAGGCAGTCCCACAGCACCAAAGCCCACCGCCACCGTGTTGGCAACAAGACAGATCACAGCCGAGAACATCGGCTTGAAACCAAGACTGATCAGGATGGCTGCAGGTATAGCCACTGCCGTGCCAAAGCCTGCCATACCTTCGAGCACGCCACCCAGGCCCCACGTCAGCAGGAGTACCAGCAAGCCCTTGTCAGAGGTCATCTGGATAAACTGCGTCTTGATGGTCTCTATCTCCTTTGTCTCACAAAGAATGTTATAACTGAAGATGGCAAAGATGATGATGAGGATAATGGGGAAGCACGCCTTGAGCAGGCCCTCCACCACAGACCATAGCGTGACGTCATAGATGGACGTCTCAGCATATTTCTCTGGCATGATACCCATGGCGGGCACAGCGAATAAAGCCAAGACAACGGTGACAATAAGCGTAACGATAGCACTCCTGTAGCCAGAGACCTTGAATCCCATCATCAGTACGATGAGCAGCAAGATTGGGATAGCAGAAATAATAGCAGTCATAGCAGTTTTCTTTTTGGTTAATAGTATCTATTGGTATATCAGGACTGCTCCCAATAAACGATAGGCTTTGTTTTCGCAACAAAGATAGTAAATATTTCTGATATTCTCAAAAAAAGAGAAAAGAAAAATTGCTTTTCTGTATTATTCTGGGCGTTTTCCCAGTTCCCAAAAGGCAACGGCAGCAGCGGCAGCCACATTGAGGGAGTCAACACCATGAGCCATTGGGATGCGCACCACATAGTCGGTAGATGCTATCGTCTCCTTGGGCAGTCCGTCGCCCTCGGTACCCATCACGATAGCCAAACGGGGCTCTTGCTTGAGCACAGGATCAGCAAGCGAGATGGAGTTATCCGTCAGGGCCATCGCCACTGTCTTGAAGCCCAGCGCCTTCAGGTCCTCATAACTGTCGAGCCACGTCCAAGGCACGAGGAACACGGAGCCCATAGACACACGCACGGCACGACGGTTCAAAGGGTCACAGGAGTTTCGCGTGAGCAGTACTGCCTCGATGCCCAGGGCTGCTGCCGAACGGAAGATAGCACCGATATTCGTGGTATCCACTACCCCATCGATGACCACCACGCGACGCGTATCCTTGAGTACCTCCTGCAAGGGTCTGGCCTGCGGACGGCGCATGGCACAAAGCACGCCACGCGTCAGGGTGTAGCCCGTCAGTTGGGCCAACAACTCACGGTCGCCCGTATAGACAGGAATATCGCCACAACGGGCAATGATATCTGCAGCATCGCCTGTGATATGACGGCGTTCACAGAGTAAAGAGAGCGGCTCGTAGCCTGCATCGAGCGCCACACGTATGACCTTGGGGCTCTCTGCTATGAAGATGCCCTTCTCTGGGTCGAGCGCATTGCGCAACTGGGCTTCAGTCAGGCGACCAAACACCTCAAGTCCAGGTTCACATAAAGATGTTATTTCCTTTGTCACACAGATACTTATGATGTCACATGAATAATAATATTATCACACGGCGCTCGAGCTCCGCTCGCTTGCTACCGAAGGGACGCAAGAAAGCACAGAAATCACAGAAATATTTACCAAGCAAAGCGACTGAAAGAAATTTTTCACTATTCACTTTTCACTATTCACTTTTCCCTTCTATTGCGCCTCGCGATATTTCCCCTCCTCTTTATCACCAAGCATCGAGAGGTACGACTGATAGCGGCTCTCTGCGATATAATGTTCCTCTACAGCCTTTATCACAGCACAGCCAGGCTCGTGGGTATGAGTGCAATTAGAGAAACGGCAGTCTTTTGAGAAGTGGAAGATATCCTTGAAATAACCTGTTATCTCCTCAGGTTCCATATCGAAGGTGCCAAAGCCCTTGATGCCTGGGGTGTCGATGAGGTAACTACATTGACCATTGACCATTGAACATTGACCATTATTACCTACCGCCTCCGTTTGCGCAGCAGAATGGTCAATGGTCAATGGTAAATGGTCAATGGTCAATGGTGAATGGTCAATGGGTATCATCTCGCTAAACGTGGTGGTATGCATACCCATATTATGGGCATCGCTGATTTCCGCCGTGCGCAGATTGGCACCAGGCACCAAACAGTTGATGAGGGTCGACTTACCCACCCCACTATTGCCACTGAGCAATGTGATCTTGCCATCGAGCAAAGGGCGCAGTTCTTCTATCCCCACACCCGTCTCAGCCGATACCTGACGACATTCATAGCCGATGGTCTCGTAGAGGGTGACCATCGCCTGCTGGTAGCGTAACAGGTCATCATCGAGCAGATCGGTCTTGTTGAACACCAGGACAACAGGCACGCGATAGGCCTCAGCAGAAGCCAGGAAACGGTCGATAAAGGTGGTAGAGGTCTGCGGATTAGTCACCGTAACAATGAGGAATGCCTGGTCCACGTTAGCCGCAATGATATGACTCTGCTTCGAGAGGTTGATACTCTTGCGGATGATATAGTTACGGCGATCCTCTATCTCTGTTATGAAGGCTGTTTGCTGTTGGCTATTGGCTGTTGGCTCCTGACAAACCACAGAAACCCTGTCGCCCACGGCAACGGGGTTGGTGGAACGGATGCCCTTCAGGCGGAAGTTACCCTTCACCTTACACTCAAGCAGTTGGCCATCGTCCGTACGGACGGTGTACCAACTGCCTGTATTCCTAATGACAAGTCCCTTCATATATTAAGGTAAAAGTGAATAGTGAATAGTGAAAAATTTGCTGCCGCATCTAAACATGTAACTGAGGAGCGGTAGCAAATTATTCACTTTTCACTATTACCTATTCCTTTAAACCGTCATAATCTCCTTGTTCTTGGCCTCAATCAGTTCGTCAAGTTTCTTGATATACTTGTCGTGGAGTTTCTGAAGTTCCAGTTCGGCATCCTTCTCGTTGTCCTCGCTGAGACCATCCTTAATGGCCTTCTTCAGTTTATCCTTGATATCGCCACGCACATTGCGCACCTCGACCTTGGCTTTCTCAGCAATCTTGTTGCATTGCTTCACCAAGTCACGACGGCGCTCCTCCGTGGGCTGAGGGATAGCCAGGCGAATCACCTCACCATTGTTCTCAGGCGTGATGCCTACATCGCTATCCATGATGGCCTTCTCAATGTCGCGAATCTGCTTCTTGTCCCAAGGCTTGATGGCGATGGTACGGGCATCAGGACAGTTGACGGTTGCCACCTGGTTGAGGGGCACCCTACTGCCATAAGATTCCACACGAACGCCATCGAGGATGGCCACATTGGCACGTCCGGCACGAATACGGTTGAGTTCTTCCTCAAGAAACATGGCTGCCATCTCCATGCGTTCTTCCGCACTTCTTAATGTCTCTTTTACGTCTATCATAATGTCATGTTTTAAGTTTCTGCTGACAAATTTAGTGCTTTTATTTGAAATAAACAACAAAAAGAAGAATTTTTTCTCAAAAAGTTACAATTTGTCCAAAGCCTGACGGATGTCGGCCAGCAGATCATCAACATTCTCGATACCCACAGAAAGACGAATCAGGTCTGGTGCCACGCCTGCCTCAAGCAGTTGCTCGTCACTCAACTGGCGATGGGTATGGCTGGCAGGATGGAGCACACAGGTGCGGGCATCAGCCACATGGGTGACAATGCAGATGAGTTGCAGGGAATCCATGAAGCGGATAGCCGTCTCGCGCGTACCCTTCAGTCCGAAGGCAATAACGCCACAAGAGCCATTGGGCAGATATTTCTGGGCCAGTTGGTGACTCTCATCGCCAGGCAGACCACTATAATGTACCCAAGCCACACGACTGTCAGCCTGCAAGAACTCTGCTATGCGCTGGGCATTCTCGCAATGACGCTGCATGCGCAGATGGAGTGTCTCCAGGCCGATGTTCAGCAGAAAGGCATTATGAGGCGAGGGAATGCTACCCAGGTCACGCATCAGTTGGGCCGTGAGTTTCGTCATGTATGCCATCTTGCCAAACTTCTTCGTGTAGGTCAGTCCGTGGTAGGACTCGTCAGGCGTGCAGAGGCCTGGGAACTTCTCTGCATGGGCATCCCAGTCGAAATTGCCGCTGTCCACGATACAGCCTCCCACTTGCGTGGCGTGACCGTCCATATATTTCGTCGTAGAATGTGTCACGATGTCAGCGCCCCACTCGAAAGGACGACAGTTGACGGGCGTGGGGAAGGTATTGTCCACGATAAGGGGAACGCCATGCTGATGGGCGATACGGGCAAACTTCTCAATATCCAGCACCTTACAGCCAGGGTTTGAGATGGTCTCGCCAAAGAGTGCCTTCGTGTTGGGACGGAAAGCGGCAGAGATTTCCTCTTCCGATGCCTCAGGATTGACAAACGTGCACTCGATGCCCAGTTTCTTCAGCGTCACGCCAAAGAGGTTGTAAGTGCCGCCATATATCTCGTTAGAGGTCACGAAATGATCGCCAGACTCACAGATATTGAACACGGCATAGAAATTGGCTGCCTGGCCACTGGAAGTCAGCATGGCACCCACACCGCCTTCAAGGGCTGCTATCTTGCGCGCCACGGCATCGTTGGTGGGGTTCTGCAGACGAGTATAGAAATAGCCCTCCTTCTTCAGGTCGAACAGGTCGGCCATCTCTTCTGTGTTATCATACTTGAACGTGGTGCTCTGGTAAATAGGGAGCACACGCGACTCTCCGTTTTTAGGTTCCCACCCAGCCTGCACGCACAGGGTTTCACGGCTCAAATTCTCTTTCATTGCTTGATAAGTTTTAAATTTTGGCTGCAAAGGTAGGAAATAATCACGAAATATCTACTTTTATGCCGAATAAATTTCATTTTGATGACAAAGAATTAAAAATTATTCGTATCTTTGCACCATGATTTTCGTTTTGACAGCCATCGTCGATTTCGCCCTGATTGCAGCATTGACTTTTTTGGCCATGAGTTATCTGAAGAGAAAAAGGATAGCCCAGCGGCTGAAAGAGAAGTGCACCAGAGAATTCAAGCAACAGGAGGAAGACATGCTGTTACGCTACAAGACCATTTTCAACACGGCCTTGTCTGACATGCTCTATTCCGATGCAGACGGTGTACTCAGAAACCTGAACCAAGAGGCCTGTGACACTTTCCACAAAACGAAAGAAGGGTTGACCAACGGCGAACACACCATCGATGAGGTGCTGGGGCCAGAAAGCAGGAGTGACTTTGAGTATTTCTATGCCACCCGTCTCCCTGACACCCCTGACGGCATGTACTACGAACAGCAAGTGGTGCCCATTCGCAACAAGGAGCAGCAACTGATAGGTTTCTTCCATACAGGCCGAGATGTATCAGAAGCGGTACACTTTGCCCACCAACTCACCGCAAGCGGCAAGGAACTGGCCCAAGCCAATGAGAATCTGCAGACCTATATCCACAACATCAACTATGTGTTGCAGGTGGGAGGCGTCAGACTGGCCCTCTACTCTCCAAAAGACCACACCCTGACCATCTTCAAGGAGAGCGACACGGTCCTGTTCACATTGACGCAGTCACGATGTATGACGCTGCTCGACGAGCCTTCGAAGCGCAAGGCCATGAGAGCCCTGAACAACATGGACAACCTCGTCCAGAAGCCTATCGACATCCACCTGCGTACCATCGTTCGACAGAAGGACGGCCTGCCCCTCCATCTGCACCTGCTGCTACACCCCACCTTCGACGAGGACGGTCAGGTGGAGGGCTATTTCGGGCTGTGCCGCGATGAGAGCGAGATCGTGTCAAAGGAACATCAACTGGCCAATGAGAGCAAGAAGGCTCAGGAGGTGGAGCATGTGAAGAACGTGTTCCTGCACAACATGAGTTACGAAATACGCATACCCCTCACGTCGGTCGTTGGCTTTGCCGAACTGCTCGAATACAGCAGCGATCCTGAGGAAGAAAACATGTTTATCGAGCAAATCAAACAAAACTCGACACACCTGCTCAACCTCATCAATGACATCCTGTTCCTCTCGCGAATCGATGCCGACATGATTGAGATCAATGAGCAGCCAGCCGACATTGCCGGGCTCTTCGGCAGTTTCTGTGAGAACGGATGGCTAAAGCACAAGAAGGAAGGCGTCAACTACATCGTAGAGAACAACTATCACCATCTGGTCGTCATCATTGATGCCCCTCATCTGAACAACATCATAGCACAGATCACCGCCAATGCTGCCCAACATACTGACGAAGGCAGCGTGACTGCACGCTATGAATACATGAACAACAAACTGGTGGTGGCCATTGAAGACACAGGCTCTGGCATCAGTAGTGAAACCCAGAAGCACCTGTTCGACCGCTTCTCGTCAGACAAGACTGGCGGTACGGGGCTCGGACTGCCCATCTGTCAGGCCTTGACGACGAAGATGGGCGGCAGCATCAGCATCAGATCAAAACTGAAGAAAGGAACTACGGTATGGATCACCATACCCTGCAAGGCTATTGAAATAGACAGAAAGAAAGCAATATGATCACCGAATCCCTCACAACCATCATCCTCGTCGCCGTTGCACTGGTCCTAGCCATTGCAACAGGCATCCTATGGTGGCTCAACAGACGGCTCCAAAAGAACATTGACAACAAGGACTCGCTGGTTTCTACGGATTTGGGGACAGAGGAACTGGAGAATAACCGACAGAGGTATCAGCAGATATTCAACACGTCGCTCGTCGCCATGTCGTTATACAGCAAGGACGGCATGCTATTGGACTTGAACCAAAAGATGCGCGAACTCTGCGAATTCGACGAACAGGGGGAGAAGTTCTTCAGAAACACCTGCTTCTTCCACCTGCCTGGCTTCGACACCGACTTCGACCCAGAGAACAACGATGTCTTCCACGTTTGTCAGAAGATGGCATATCCAGAAGCCGGCTTGGATAAATATATCGAATATAAGATAAGGAGTATCAGGGACAATCAGGGACAAGTGGTCTATCACGCTTTTTCGGCACGCGACATCACAGAAGAGCGTGAGATGTATCTGAGCCAAAGACAGCATGTCAAGGAGTTGGCCAAAACCAACAAGCAGATCTCCAGATACGAAGACGAACTGCACTATCTGCTCACCAACAGCAAAATGTTTGTCTGGACCAGCAACATAGACACCCGCACCATCACCTTCTCCACAAGACTGAGCGAGATAGACGTATCCATCACCTTCGATGACTACATCGATACGCTTTGGGGGGACGAGAAAGAGGCTTCGCGCAAGTTCATGGACAACTATGCGGATCATCACCACAACCTCTCCATGATTCACCATTTCTCCTATACAGCCATCAGCGACGAGCCTGGCTGGTATGCCATCGCTGGCATGCCCATCCACGACAAGCAAGGACGTTTCACAGGACATTTCGGTGTGATGCGTGACATCACTCATCTGATGGAGGTGCAGGAACGGCTTAAGCGTGAGACACAGGACGCCCAGGACTCTGGCAAGAAGAAGAGTGCCTTCCTGGCCAACATGACCCACGAGATACGTACACCCCTGAACGCTATCGTGGGATTCAGCGACCTTATTAATACCGTGGAAACGGCTGAAGACCGTCAGGAGTTTGTCCGCATCATCCGCAACAACTGCGACATGCTGCTTCGACTCATCAACGACATCCTGGAAGTGTCAGACATCAAACAGGCCGCTCAGGCTATCTCGCCAGAGCACATAGACTTCTCCCAGGCCTTCAACGACATGTGCGACACGCTGGCTCAGCGCGTGGAAGCCCCCAACGTACAGTTCATCGCAGAAAACCCCTACGAGTCATTCCATACCTGCATCGACAAGGGACGCATGCAGCAGGTAATCACCAACTTCGTGACTAACGCCGTCAAATATACTAGCGAGGGACACATCAAGATAGGCTATCGCTACCAGCAAGACCCCAAAGAGGGTAAGCGCTATGGCATATACATGTACTGTGAAGATACAGGAACCGGCATTCCGAAAGACAAGCAGGACAGTATCTTCGAACGGTTCGTCAAACTTAACGACTTCGTACAGGGCACGGGCCTCGGACTCAGCATCTGCCAGTCCATCGCTGAACGATGCAACGGACAGATTGGCGTCAACAGCGAAGGCCTTGGGCACGGCTCTACGTTCTGGATATGGATTCCCTGTGAACAACTTACGACATACAATAACTGACACCTAACCATAAACGCCTATG
>Ga0256407_10012289_pt1 | contig 11683 bp, 8 predicted proteins | sample RumenRJG_04DNA_FD_193489 | JGI IMG/M metagenome (GOLD analysis project Ga0256407, IMG submission 193489) | Bovine rumen microbial communities from Lethbridge, Alberta, Canada - RJG_04 | ecosystem: Host-associated > Mammals > Digestive system > Stomach > Rumen | place: Canada: Alberta | collected... | reverse complement strand
CAGGTATGTCCCTGCCTTCCCGGCCTCTGCAATACTAAAAAATCCCGGCTCCGCATCATGCGGGCCGGGACTTTTTCCGGAAATGGCATTACCACATGTTCTCATCCGGAATATGCTCGATCGTCGGGTCGATAGGCTCCTCGCGCATTACGGTTCTCATGTACTGGCTGAACTCATCGCGGATGGCCTGACGTGTGTATACACGCGGATCGCAGAGATCGTGGCATACCCACACTACATGGATGCCTCTCTCACGCCCCTGCTCCTCGAACATTCCGTGCATTCCGTCGAGGGCTTTGCATGACATATGCTCCCACATCATGACCATGTCGGCGTTCATCTTCTCGCAGAACTCCCACAGTTCATCGACCAGGACCTTGTATCCGCCGTGCGTACGGTTACGCATGATCATGTTCTCATTGAGCCATGCCATGTCGTAGTATGCCTGCTCTCTGTTCTCAGGAGTATCCTCGTCTGCGATCATTCTGGTGTTGACCATCGACAGCATGTCTGTCAGAGGAACTACGCCCCAGCAGTTCATCATCCAGTAAAGCATGTGGATGTTATACTGCGGCTGAACGCCCCAGATGATGCATCTGTGCCTGTATTCAGGCGCCATCATTGTCTTTCTCTTGTATCCCTGGTATACCAGCTTGGTGATCTTCTTGTCGATCGGCGGGAACAGAGGCGATCTGCCGCAGTTGCCCATGTAGTTGGTGTCATTGTACAGGGAGAATACCGAGCCTACGAACTGAGGATAGTAGGTGCTGTTGATGTCCAGCCACTCCTGTCTCTTTCTCGTGGCATCGTTGACTCTCTTGGCGCATTCGAAGTAGCGGTCCCAGTTCCATTTCTCGCCTGCGTGATCCTCTACGAATTTTATCGCCGCCTTGATGTCCTCTGCTGCATACTTCTGTACGTCATCCTCTCTGTGGCGCATCGGCGCTGCCAGCTGGAATGTAGGGATGCCGTATTCTCTCTCAAGTCTGTGAGCTATGACTCCGTTGCCCATCAGCGAGCCGTCGCAGGTGGTGTTGACCTGTACAGCGCAGCATCCGAGTACGGCAAAGTCATCATCGATCGAGATACCGGCCTCAGCTTCAGGCATAGGGCACACATCGCCCGGCAGTCCGAATTCCTGAGCTACGTCGAGGTAATGCGTTGTCGAGTTCTGTGTCAGCAGGTTGGCTACGAACATCGTAGGAACCTCTCTGAGGATAGCCTTGGTCTCGTCAAAGCCCATCATGAACGCGGTCATGGCGTTCTCGTCTGTCAGTACGCAGTGCTTCGAGAACTCCTCATCATTGCCGGTCCTGCGGTCACCTTTGAAGATGTTGTCCATCGTTTTGGCTACATCGTAGATGACGAAGTTCATCGCTGTATGAGTAATACGGAGCGGCTCGTCACGGAGTCCGAGCGTGAACTTGTCCATCATGTGAGGTACAGCGAGGTAGTTGGCCATCCATCTGTAGCGGAACATCGCTTTGATGTTCCTCGGCTTGGAGATGAATCTGGCTAAGATGGACATGATGTACAGCCATCTGCTGTAGTCATACAGTGTATCCTTAACGCCTCTCCACTCACGGCGTCTCATTACCTTGCTCTTGCCGTTGGTAGGATAGAGGTGGCCGAGAGTCTGCTCGCCCTTGCGCCTCTTCGGATTATCTATCTTTTTGACTTTCTTGAATGCCATTATTTTTCACCTCCCCGAAGCTTCTTGATCTCGATGCTCTCAACGAAGGCCTGCACTCTTGTGCGCATCTGCCCTGCGCCGGAGGCAATATTGTAAGGTCTGTCTACCGACAGAACAGGAAAGCCGTAGTCTTCTCTCAGCATGTGCGAGCCGAGCATGCGCTCGTACGCCCATGGGTCACAGAATTTGACCTGCTCGTAGATGATGCCGTCTGCTTTGTACTCCTTTGCGAGATCTGCTACGTATTTCTTGCGGCCGTATACCTTTTCCATGTTCATCATGCGAGGGCAGTTGCCCCAGTATACGTAGTGGCGGCAGACCTGCGTCAGTGCATCTTCGTCTGAGTCAGGATCGATCACGATCGGTTCCCTTCCCGGGAATCCGCCGAAGCAGTATCTGTCGGCACATACATAAGTGCCGCAGTCCTCGATGAGCTTGATGAATGCCACATCGTCAACTTCCGAGCCTACGACCATGACGCGTGCTCTCCACTTCTTCCCGTCAGGCTCTCTGTGTTTTACTTCTTCGAGTGTCTCTTCCAGTTTATCGATTACCAGATATTTAGGTGCAACATATGTCGCAAGCGTCAGAACAGCAAGCTCATATCCCGTGATCCTCGGATCATCCTCCTTACGGAATTCCCCGAGCTCTCTGATGAGTCTGCACACGTGATTGTGCTCTTCGACAGCCTTGAGAATCGCCTCATCGGAAATATCTATTCCGTACTTCTCATGCAGCGGTTTAAGGATGTGATTCTTGCACTGCAGAACGAGAAGCTCTACTCCGTTCTCATCCGCCTTCAGCGGGATCTCCATGAACTCGTAGAAGAAGTTCTTCTTTCCCTCGTCCATGGTATGCAGCAGATGCATGTTCTCAGCTGCACGGTTCATCATTGTACATCCGTCAGCGGCTATCAGGCAGTCGGCAAAATTAAAGCCTCCCTCGACAGCTCTCTCCAGCAGCGCACGGCTCGTCTCACACAGCAGATTGGTCATATAGTATGTCGCTATGTCCAGTGAGCCGGAATTAGGCGCAAAAAGACGAACTGAGAACGCATTGCCGAGGTTCATCAGCGGTTCCGGCAGGTTTTCACACGTGAAAGCTGCACAGATCCTGCCGTCGGCCTTGGCCTGTTCGATCAGTTCGTTGTTCGCAGTCTGCAGGAGGTCTTCGAAGTACAAAAGATGCTTAAGATCTTTCATAGCTACACCTCTTTCTTATTCCCTCTCCTAAGAAAACAGAAAAGTCCCCGCCTCCGCTTATGCGTGAGTATGCGGAGACATGGTCATTTCCGGTACCTTTGTTAAAAGTGTAACTCTGCCATCTTGTATTTTCAAGAACTTACGGTACACATCCGCGGTTTTTTATAACATATGGTTACTAAAAAAGAGGTTTTCAGTGTCCTTCGCTCGAGTCCTCGGAAGTGCATTTAATACTGGCAGCACTTCCTGCGGGATTCTCGCTCCGCACACTGAAAACCTCTTTCGTTATATGCTTATTGATGTGCTTATTGTCCCATCATCTCCGTGAACTTCTTCATGACGCCCGGGATGTCGATCTGCTGCGGGCAGACCTTTGCACAGGATCCGCATCCGACGCAGGCCGACGGCAGCTTGTCCTTCTCGAAGGCCGCAAGTGCCATAGGTGCGATGAATCCGCCGCCTGAATACGAGTGCTCATTGTAGAGTGACAGTATCCTCGGGATGTCAAGACCCTGCGGGCAGTGAGTCGTGCAGTATCTGCATGCTGTGCAAGGTACTGTTCCGGCATTCTTGCCTGTAGTCTCGAAGTGAGCTGCAGTCAGAAGTGTCGCGATGTCATCATCGTTAAGCGGCTTCTTCTCATCGAAAAATTCTATGTTCTGCTTCAGCTGTTCGAAGTTCGACATTCCTGAGAGTATCATCGTTACTCCCGGCACGGATTCAAGGAATCCGAATGCCCAGTTGGCCGGTGTGTAGTCAGGGTTGCTCTTGGCGAGCATCTTCTCAGCACCGAGGCAGGACTTTGCCAGCTTGCCTCCCCTGAGTCCTTCCATTACCCAGATAGGCATTTCGAGGTTGTTGAGTTCCTCGACCTTGCTCCTGGCATCCTGGAATTCGAAGTCGAGATAGTTGAGCTGGATCTGGCAGAACTCAAGGATCCTCCAGTACTTCTTTATGAATCTGTGCATCGTCTCGAGAGAGCCGTGGCAGGAGAATCCGAGGTGTTTGATTTTTCCCTCTTCCTTCTTCCTGAGGAGATAGTCCGCCAGACCAATCTCATCATCGAGATACTTGTCTATATTCATTTCGCATACATTGTGGAAGAGGTAGAAGTCAAAATAGTCCACCTTGCACTTCTCGAGCTGTTTCTCGAATATCTCCTCGATATGATCGAAGTTCGAGAGGTCATAACCCGGGAACTTGGATGCGATGTAGAAGTCCTTGTGGTCATACTTCGACAGAGCCTGTCCGAGCACAGTTTCACTGTTGCCTCCATGGTATCCCCACGCCGTGTCATAGTAGTTGATGCCGTTGGCCATCGCATAATCGACCATCTCCTGCACAGCCGCAGCATCCGGTTTTGCATCATCACCGTCGATCACCGGCAGCCTCATGCAGCCCATGCCGAGACCCGACAGTCTGATATCCTGAAAAACGTTATAATACATCTCATTCCTCCTCTTGTGGCACCGGGGATGATCCCTTCTGACACACTATTTCACTATGATAAAGTTCTCAGTAAGATCGATCTGCTCAAGGGTCCCGTCGAATGTCGTGCGGATGCCCATGATATCAGTAAACACGATCTTTCCATCTGCGAATTTGATGTCTGCGACATTCTTCGCAAGAAGATTGCTGTCATCAACACTGTTTCTGTATACATTTGAAAGGCACATGGCTTTTCTCCTTTCTGCTACTTGCTGTATCTTTTTCTGATCTCTTCCCAGTCGACCCTTTCTTTTTTATAGAAATATTCGCGGTCACGGTCGCCTATCTCGCGCATCACCCTGCACGGGTTGCCGACCGCCACAACGTTGGCAGGGATATCCCTGGTCACCACGCTGCCTGCCCCGATAACTGACCCTTCTCCGATGGTAACGCCCGGGAGCACTGTCACGCCTGCGCCCAGCCAGGCATTCTCACCGATATGGATGTCCTTGTTGAACTGCAGCACTGTGCCGTATCCGGTGCGGAGTTCAGGCAAAACAGGATGTCCTGCGGTCGTAAGTGTGACGTTAGGACCGAACTGAGTCCAGTCTCCTATATAGATGTGTCCGTCGTCAACAAGCGTCAGGTTGAAGTTGGCATATATATTCGATCCGAGGTGCACATGTCTGCCGCCCCAGTTCGAATTGACCGGTCCCTGAAGGAATGTATTCTCACCACATTCAGCGAAGATCTCCTTCATCAGCTCCTGTCTTTCTTCAAATTCAGAAGGTCCCATATGGTTGAATCTCCACAGGGCGTCCTGATACTGCATCTGCTCAGGCATGATTTCATCCGATCCGCAGTCGTAGATGAGACCGGCTTCCATTCTTTCTCTTTCAGTCATTCCTATATTCTTTCTGCGATGATCGCTCTGTCAAGGCCTGCGAGGTCCCTGATCTTGTGTATATCGGTGAATGTCTTCGCCTTGCCGAGTATTCTCTTGACCGAGCCGGCCTGATCATACCCTATCTCCATGACCAGTACGCCGCCTGTTCTCAGGTGCGCGCCTGCGTCCCTGGCAATCTTCCTGTAGAAGTCGAGTCCGTCCTTGCCTCCGTCGAGAGCAAGTCTCGGCTCGTTCTCTCTGACCTCAATGCTGAGTCTGTCGATCTCACCGGATTCGATATACGGCGGATTGCATATGATCATGTCATACTCTCTGTCAGGAGGCAGTGCGTCAAACATGTCTCCGAGGAGGAATACGCACTTGCGGTTGACTTCGTTGAGCCCGGCATTGTTCATCGCCGTCTTCAGCGCCTCTTCGGAGATATCTGTCATTGTCACGATCGACTCAGGCGACCTGACCGCAATGCTGACTCCGATGGCTCCGCTGCCCGTGCACATGTCGAGCACGTCAGGATGTGCCCAGCCCTTCTGCTCTATTATCTTCAGCGCCTCTTCCACAACGACTTCCGTGTCAAGCCTCGGGATCAGGACGTTCCTGTTGACCCTGATAGGGATGCCCATGAAGTCCTGCACTCCTGTGATGTACTGAAGCGGAGTGCCTGTAAGGCGGTCCTGGATCCTTCTCTCATACTCTTCAAAGTCATCCTCTTTCATGAGTTCCTTGCTGTGCGCAATGATCTCAGCCTGAGTCAGACCGGTTGCATACGAGAGGATGATGCGGGCCTCGTTCTTGCCGTTCTCTATCATGCTGAGAGCAGCCTGTCCCCACTGAAGGGCATTTTCAATTGTCGTAATGTCGTTGGTGAATCTCTTCTTCAGGGAGCGCTGCTTTGCCTCCTCCTGGAAGTGGTCGGCGATTCCCTGTGCAAGCGAAACGCCCTCTTCATCACCCGTCTCCACTATGGTGTATCCTTCGGAATCGAGCTCGTTGAGGAATTCAATGGCCTTGTTGATGCCCTCTTCTCCGTTTTCCTCTTCTTCTTCGATATCCTCTTCCGGCAGCTTTTTGCTCATTACTTCCGAGCCCGGCTTCCAGAATGTATCTCCTATCATGTTGCCGTCCTTGTCGACGAATCCGTCGATGACCGGGAAGTCCTTGTCCACCAGGACAGCCTTGAGTGAAAGGATCGCTACTTCAAGCTGCTCATTCGTCGGCTCAGCTGTTGTGAGCTTCTGAAGCATGAGTCCCGGATAGCTGAGGATCCTTACCAGTCTGCCGTCCGAGCGTCCCGCCCATTTCAGCAGTTCATAGCTGATTCCGGCGATGACCGGGATCAGAACGAGTCTTGAAATGATCCTGAGTGCAAGATTAGGCCATCCGAGCAGGCTGAAGAGCAGGAGGCTGATGATCAGCACGAACATCAGAAAGCTCGTTCCGCACCTCGGATGCAGTGTGTAAAACTGCTGGGCGTTCTCAGGCGTCATCTCGAGATTGTTCTCGTAACAGTGGATCGTTTTGTGCTCTGCCCCGTGATACCTGAACAGAGTCTCGATCTCTTCCATCTTCCGTATCAGCAGGATATATCCGATGAATATGAGTATCCTGAGCACTCCCTCTATAAGGTTCAGCACTATCGCGTTTTCCACCCACTTCCCGAGGAAGTTGACGACCCATGTAGGGAATATTACGAAGAGCGCTATCGAAATGACTATGGCGAATATAAGAGATGCCGACATCAGGATGTTCCATGCGGCTCTCTCTCCGAATCTTCCGTTGACCCACTTCTCGAATCTGCCCTCTTCCTCTGCGTACTCCTCAGGCGCATACTTTTCGAGTATGTCTGCGGATTCCATCAGTGTGGACATTCCGTTGACAAGTGACATCGCAAAAGCAATGATGCCTCTGATGAACGGATACTTCATCGCCTTAGGCTGCTCCTTTTTGAGCTTTGTCTTAAGGTAAAGCTCACCGGAAGGAAGGCGCATCGCGATCGCAGTCCTCTCAGGGCCCTGCATCATGACACCGTCCATTACAGCCTGTCCGCCTATCGAAGTAGGACACGCTTCCTTTATGAAAATTTTACTGTAGTCCAGTTTTGCCATTTCCTCTGTATATATACCCCTTTTGAACGATATGCTCCGTCCCTCTGTACATATCTATCTCATTTTCTTGAGCATGAAGTTCACAAAGTCCGCATTGCTCCTGGTGCTCGAGAGGTTGTCGATGATCTCCTCAGTGACATCCATGACATTGCCGGATGCCATAGCTCTTCTCAGCATGAACATCACCTGATATTCCTCCTGCGACAGCAGCAGGTCCTCTCTTCTTGTTCCGGACTTGTTGAGGTCGATCGCAGGGAATATCCTGCGCTCGCTGAGCTGCCTGTCAAGGTGCAGCTCCATGTTGCCGGTTCCCTTGAACTCCTCGTAGATGACATCGTCCATCCTGCTGCCTGTATCAACAAGTGCAGTTGCGAGGATTGTGACGCTGCCGCCTTCCTCGATATTCCTTGCGGTTCCGAAGAACTTCTTAGGCGGATGCAGTGCGCCCGGATCAAGACCGCCGGACAGGGTCCTTCCCGAAGAAGGCACCTCCATGTTGTATGCTCTTGCGAGCCTTGTGATCGAATCGAGCAGGATCACTACATCCCTGCCGGACTCAGCAAGCCTCTTGGCTCTCTCTATTACCATCGAAGCTACCTTGACATGGTGTCTCGTCTCCTCGTCGAACGTCGAGTAGATGACCTCGGAATGCTTCAGACTCCTCTTCATGTCGGTTACTTCCTCAGGTCTCTCGTCTACTAGAAGCACGATCAGCTCGATATCCGGATACTTATCCTCGATCGAAGCCGCGATCTTCTTGAGCAGCACCGTTTTGCCAGCCTTAGGCTGAGCCACTATGAGACCTCTCTGACCTCTGCCGATAGGAGCGACGAGGTCCATCACTCTTGTCGAGAGGTCGATACTTGAATTCTCAAGCACGATCTTTTCGTTAGGGAAAACCGGTGTCAGGTCGTCAAAATGCGGGCGTCTCTTCGACGCGCCCGGGTCCATCCCGTTGACAGCCTTGACATACAGGAGAGCACCGAATCTCTCCCCTGCGCGCGGCTTTCTTGTGATGCCGAGGATCTTGTCTCCGGTCCTGAGACCGAATCTCCTGATCTGGCTGTTTGAAACATATATGTCCTTGTTCGATGTGAGGAAGTTGTCGAATCTCAGGAATCCGAATCCGTCATCAGCGATCTCCAGAATACCTTCGACCTCAGGCCTTTCCTCTTCATTTTCATTTGCAGTGTCTTCTTCAGCGCTTTCTGCAGCCTCAGCGGGTTCTGCGTCAGTGATTTCAGACACAGCAGCATCTGTAACTGTCACATCTTCAGCAAGCGCCTCCTCCATTGCCGTTTCTGCAGCAGCAGTTACAGCGCTGGCGGCTTCCTGCTCGGCGGGCTCTGCATTCTTCTTCACAGCCCTGCGTCTTACAGGCTTCTTTTCGATAGTTTTCTTTTCTTCAGACATAGAACACGTCCTCCTCTTTTAGACAGGGTTCATTTAAGAATGGATTGAATCTATAAGATATGCAGCTGTGTATTTTTTTACAGCTTACAGCTCCTCATTTGCTCCTACTGTAGTCAGGATCTCCTCCTCAGACTTGTCGACCTGGCTGACTTCAAGCTTCTCTATATCATCAGGGTCGACCGCCTCGTTCAGAGCGAGCAGTGTAGGCGACAGATATACCGTTGACAGCTGCTTGCCGTTGAGACTTATTATCGATCTCTCTGTGAAGTTGCTGCCCCTGATGTAGTACCTGTCTCCGATCTTCTTGATTTCCTTGATGGAGATGTCCTTGTGTCCCATCTTCATATCCGATGGCTGATACGGAGAATTTCCGCCGAAGACGTAGTTCTTGCCGTATAGCATGTCGTATGCGATGGCCTCCATGTCATCGAGGTATGCAGGGTCATCTTCAGATACCGTCTGCTGGTAGTCGAAGAGTATTCCTTCATGTGAGAGGCCTGCATCATCAAGCAGGATCGCCCCGCTCTGATAGGAAGCGATATTTCTGTCCTCCTTCTCAAGACCGATGTTGTCCCAGATGACATATCTCGTCTCATACAGGCTGTCCAGCTTGTAGTTCTCTTCCTTGACATCAAGCGCCGGGATGTGGTCGCCGTATATTATCATGACCGTAGGCTCGTCAGCCTCGTTGATAGCATCTATAAGATCCCCGATGAATGTGTCCATCTCATGGCATTCATTGAGGTAGTACTCATATTTCCACTTCAGCTCTTCGTCATCGCAGGTGACTGTTGTATACGGGTTCTTGAAGACACGCTCCGTCGGATATGCACCGTGTCCCTCGACAGAGATCACATGCAGGAAATCTCTTGCCTCGGAGTCCTTCATGATCTCCATGATCTGATCTGTCAGTACGGTGTCCTTGCACCAGTTGGTCGGTGTGAAGGTCACGTTGTTCATGTATTCGACAGAAGTGAAGGTGTCAAAACCCATGTTGGCATATACTTCGTTTCTGTTGTAGAAAAGTGCCCTGTGGTCGTGAAGAGCGCTTGTCTCGTAACCGTGACTCTTCGTCACATATGCCATGTTCTCAAGGGTCTTCTTGCGCAGCTTGCCCTTGTACGGATACTCGCCCGGTCCGAAGAACTTTGCACTGATTCCGGTCAGCACCTCAAACTCGGTATTCGCCGTACCAGCTCCGCAGGCAGGCACCATGAATGTGCCGGAGGAGTACTCCTTGCTCAGCTTGTTGAAGACAGGTGTAGGGTCCCTGTCAACGCTGATGTTGGCATAGTCCTGTGCCACTGTGAACGACTCCATCTGGAGCACGATGATATTCGGATGCTCAGTACTGTCGTCTTTGCTCTCAAGGACAGTGTCGGTGCCCCGCTTCGTCTTCTCCTCAAGAATGGACGCCATCATTTCCTCAGAGTATCCCCTCGGCCTTGATATTCCGGCGTTGGCGGAAGTCATGATGAAACAGTACGGCATGCCGTAGTCTCTGTAGGCGTAGTTGAGGTTTCCGAAGAATGTGCCGATCACATTGGTCCTGATAAGGCCGACCGTTGCTCCGCATGTGACCGCGACCGTGAGGAGTATCGCTGCGATGCTCTTGCCGTAGCGGATGTTCTTCCACTTCTCGCTCCTGATGAAGATCATGACTATGGCCATGACTCCGAGAACAATGACGATAGCTCCGAGAACGATCTGCCACATGCTGTAGTATGTGGTCATGATCGTGAGGCCGTCTGCAAAATTCTGCAGATCGTACAGTGTGAAAGGTGTCATTCTCGAGAGCAGGATCGCTCCGTTGACAGAACCGATGATGATCCATACGAGCGATATGATGAACCATGCGAATCTCCTCCTCTTGAAGAGAAGCGCGAATGTCATCGTCGCAAATATGATCAGCATGTTGTAGAGGAAGATGACAGGATGCGTCACCGTCCATCTGAATCCTTCAAATATGCCTGTTGAAAGGCGCGCAAAACATTCTATGTACAGGTTGATGCCGAATGCATACAGCAGCATCCACAGTACATATTTGAACTCGTGGCGGTCAGCGTCGAAATACTTCGCTGCACGCCTCGGGAATATTTTAAGAAAAACTCTGCCGATCCAGCTTCCCAGCCTCTTGAAAGGCGCTGCAAGGACAGCCAGGACCCATTTCAGAATTTCAAATTTATCCTGCAATTATACCTCCTTGAGGGCGTCTGCCAGTGCGGCAAACTCCTCCATAGTCAGACTTTCGGCTCTGCGCTCATGAGCGATGCCGGCTCTGTCAAGAGCATCTGCTATCTGTGTTTTTTCATAGTCCCCCAGCGACATGAGTGAGTTGAGAAGCGTTTTGCGCCTCTGTGAAAAACCCGCCTTGATGCAGCGGAAGAAGAGGTCCTCGTCAGCAGGGTGAACCGGACATTCGTCCCTGATGTCCATTCTCAGAACCACTGAATCCACCTTCGGCACAGGGTAAAAGCACTCTCTTCCGACCGAAACTATGCTTGTTACATCGGCATAGTAATGAACGGAATATGTTATCGCACCCGAGAGCTTGGTCCCCGGCTCTGCAGCGATCCTGTCGCCGACCTCCTTCTGCATCATGGCTGTTATGCTCGCTGCTCCGGTATCTGCCTCGAGAAGCTTCATGATGATCGGGGTTGTTATGTAGTACGGCAGATTTCCCACTATCCTGACCTCTTTGAGGCCGTACTCTGCGAGTTCCCTGTCTATGAGCTCCCTCAGATCGATCTTCAGGATGTCCTCATGTATGATTTCGACATTACCGAGGCTGAAGGTCTTGACCCTGAGTCCCGGGATGACTCTCTCATCCAGCTCGACAGCAACGACTCTTCCTGCTCTTTCTGCGAGAGGCAGTGTAAGTGCGCCGGTTCCCGGGCCGATCTCGATGACCAGAGTGTCTTCTGTGACGCCGCTGCCG
>Ga0256407_10012286_pt1 | contig 11684 bp, 13 predicted proteins | sample RumenRJG_04DNA_FD_193489 | JGI IMG/M metagenome (GOLD analysis project Ga0256407, IMG submission 193489) | Bovine rumen microbial communities from Lethbridge, Alberta, Canada - RJG_04 | ecosystem: Host-associated > Mammals > Digestive system > Stomach > Rumen | place: Canada: Alberta... | reverse complement strand
TGATGAATTTGGTGATAGATTTACAAAAAGATTAAATATTTTAAATATTAATGATAATTCATTAATAAAAAATATAAAAGAAACTAATTTAGAAAATAGTTATAAAATAAATTATAGAATTGAAAATTATTTAAAAATAAATAAAATAATTCATATTGCTTTAATTGTTTTTTTGTTATATTAATACTTAATTTTATTAATAATAAATAATTTTCATTTCCAAGAAAAATTGCACAATCATATCTTTTAACATTATTATATTTAAAAATAAACAAACTATTTTCATTCATATTAAAATTATAATCTATTTTTTCTTTATTAAAAATACTTTTAATTTCAAAAACATTATCAATATAATAATTCATAAATAAATTTTCATTAACTAATTTATTAATATAAGAATGTTCAAAAATCCATTCTTTTTCATTTTCTAATAAATAATCATTTATTTTAATTTGAAAATTAATTGTTCTGAATAATTCATTAATAACAATTTTAACTAAAGGATAAAGATAATTAACTTTTTTCAATTCATAATCTAATAAAAAATATTTAATTGGTTTAGTTTTGTTAATAAAATTTTTAAATTCATTTAAATCTAATTTTTTATTTATCATATATTTAATTTGTCTTATATTATCTATAATCAAATGATTATTATTATTATAAAATTTTTTTATTTTATCTTTAATTTTTTTTTTTAAAACATTTATTATTTTTTTATTTAAAATATTTTTCATTTGATAATATCTTGGAAAAAATCCTAATAATTTTAAATTATTATTTTTTTTATCTTCCTCCTTTATATAATCTTTATAATTTATAATATAATTTTTTAATTCATATAATGGCATATTAATATCTTTATTATGAAACCAATTTTTTAATAAACTTTCTTTAACTCCTTTATAATTAATTGAACTACATACTATCAAAAAAAAATTATTTTTTTTTTTTATAACATTTCTTAGATTATTTAATTCATTTTCTTCAATATTTCCATTATTTCCAAATTTATATTGATCAAATATAATAACATAAAGCTTAACATATAAAGTTCACAATCCTACATTAGATATTTCAAAATCAACAAAAACAAAAATTTGGTCTATTGTAACAATAATAATTTTTGGTTTTGCATATTTAATATTAATAACTGGATATAATGCTTTAAAAAATATAAATAAATACTTTTCTAAATGTATTGCAAGTTTAAGTAATCAATTAATGTTTTTAATATTTTGTTATATTATTGTTATTTTAATTTATACTTATGGAAGTTTTGATTCAATTCCTTTGAATTGGGAATATTTTATTGCTGGAATTGCAATTTTTATTTTAGGATGGATTTTATTTAATTTTTATCTTATTGTCTTATCTTTTTTTGTTATTAGAAAATGGGAAAAATTAGAAAAAAATTCTATTTCTTTTACTGAATTAAGACATGATTTTGATGTAATTGTTAATAAAAAATATGATGTCAATAATAAAAATAAATATATAGAATCAAGTGAAAATGATATTATTGAATGTTTTGAATATTTAATAATGAAAAGATTCTTTTTTATTCCTTTATTTCCAGTTTTTAAATCATTTTCTTTTAGAAAAGAAATGAATTTTAGTATTTATTTAAAGAAATGTTTAATTGAAAAATTAAGATTATTTTTTAAATTTTCTTGGACTTCATGGATTTTATTATTAATATCAATTATGTTTTGGAATGTTTTCATATGTGATAATTCAGTTAAAAATACTTTAATTTTCTTAATGATAATTCCATTTTTGGGTTTATTATTTTCATTTTTATTATTTTTATACACAAAAAATTTTTATAGAAAAATAATAGAACCAATTAATCAAGATAATATATCAGATTTTCAAGATGTAGATTATAATTCTAATTCTGCGTTTCAATCAATGGGTTATCCAAAATATTTATTAAATTTAATTCAAGATGAAAAAGAAATGGAAGATTTAAATAAAAATGTCTCTTTCTTACATATAAATTTCCATCAAAGACCTCCTTCAATATATGAAAATTTAATGATTTTTGGAATTTCTGGATTTCCATTTTTATTAAATTTAATTCAATCTATTTGTATTATTTTTATTGCTTGGAGTGTAATTACTTTTAGTAAACATTTTAATAAAATAGAAGATAAATATTCAAAATTATCATATATTTTTCTTATTGGAGGATGTATTATTTATTTTATTTTACAAGGTTTTTTAAGTACTCTTATATTAAAATATTATACTATTATTGATTCAATTGAAATGAAAAGAAATGAAAAATGTGTTAAAAAAATGGTAAATAATCACTTATATCATAGTGGAAAAATTTCAGAACAAATATTTAAAAACTTTAAAAGAATATATTTTGATATGAAAATAAATGCCAATCATGAAATTTTAGAAGATCAAATCTTTAATAATATTAATAATGAAAGAGAAAATGAATTAAGTTTAACTTATCGTCATTTGCAAAATATGATTAAAACATGTGTTTATAGATATACAAAAAAAAATGATGAAAATGCAGTTATTGATATTGAAAATGATTTAATGCCTTTTTTAAAAACTTTAGGTAATAATTTAACAAATAGTGATATTGAATTTTATGCTTTATTTAATTCAAAATTTTAAAAATTTTAAAGGTAAATTAACAATAGAAAATTTATCTGATATTTATGGTGCAATATTACATTTTAGAAAACTAACTCCTTTACAAATAGTAAATTTTGTTTTTGATAGTTTTTATAAAAATAATCCTCAATATTTTAGAGAATCACATTTTACATATCAAAGTATTGAATTATTTATTAATAATTATCATAAGTTTTTTAATGATGAACAAATTGAGTTTATTAAAGAACAATTTAGGTATTTGGGAGAAAGTTTTATTTTGGATTCATTAATGATAAATATAATATCACTTAGACAATTTTATGCATATTAACATTTACAAAAATTACAATATAATATATATATTTATTTAGTTTTATTTTTATATTTTTTCCATATTTTTTTTTATATTTTTTATTTATTTTTCTTTATTTAATAAAGAATTTTATTTTCATTAAAAAAAACAATTTATACTCTATTAAAAAATATTTTTTGAAAATTATTTATATAATTTAAAAAAAATATATAAATATTATTAAAAAATGAATGACTGGGATAGATTAAGACAAGATAAAAATTACAGACAAAAACTTCAAAACACAAAATCAACATTACCAAAAATAATATACTCAAACAATTCATCAGTACAAAAGAAAAAATTAGAATCAATGGCAAGAAATTTAAATTTATATTTACCACAAAATAAAACAAGTAATCGTCAAAATCAATTTCAAAAAGAAAAACCAAATCAATTTCAAAAACAAAGTCAATTAAAGCAAGTATTAAATGAATTTGGTTTATCACAATATTTAAGAAAAATATATGAATTAGGATATGATGATAATAATTATACTAAAATTGGTTTATTATCAAGAAGAGAATTTGATGAATTTGTAAGAAATATTCATTTGTATCCAGGTCAAATGGTAAAAATGGAAAGTTTTTATAATCATTTAAAACAAATTAATATTGATAAACAAAATTTTTTAAGTAATCATTATATTAATAAACCTAAATCTTCAAGTGGAATTAAAAGAAATGTTAATTATAATCATTTAAATAATAATTTTGTTAGATCTAATACTACTAATATTTTTAATAAAAATAATACTCAAAGGAATTTTAATCTTTATCCTAATTCAAATAATAAAATTGTTAGTTCTTTTGCTAATGGAGAATTTGGATTAAATTTTTATTTAAATGATAATAATAATAATAATAGTCATTATTATAATCATACAGAAGGAAATAATATCAATAATAATTATTATGTAAATAAATTTAATACACAATTATATGATAATAAATTAAAGAATAATAATAATAATATTAATAAAAAAAAATTAAAAGAAGAAGAAATTGAAGAAAAAATGAACAATGATGTTGAAAATATGTTGAAATATTATATGACACAATTAAATGAAAAATTAGATGATTCATATCATTCAATTGAAGATTCTACCATAAGTAATATTAATATTACTTCAAGTTTAAATAATATTGATTTAAGTAAATTTGAAAATCAGAATTTAAAAAATAAAAAAGTTGATAATATTAATAATAATACAAATAATATAACAAATGCAACAAGTTCAAACAATTCAATTGTTAATACAATTTAAATCTTTATTAGAAGAAATATGTAATATTATAAATATCACAATAACAAAAATATCAACACCAAAAGAATTATTTATTTTAGATTTAATGAATCAAAAAAAGCAAAATGAAAAATTAAAAGATTCGATTGACCAAATATTCTATTTTATAACCGACAAATTAAATACATATAATGATATTTTTTATAATAAAAAAATAAAGTCATCAATTGAATTAAATACAATAGAAAGTATCAATGATGACTTTACAGATTATTATCCACTGGCAGAATATGATAAAAAAGGAAGATTAATATTTTATTATGATCAAATAAAGGAATTAAATAAAAATTATTCTTATTTTCAATCAAATGGCTTTGAGTTAGAAAAAGAAGTTGAATTAAATAAAAAAGAAAATAATATATTATATATTGAAACTCTTCCATTAATTATTGCAGATTTTATACAAGAAAATCCTGATTATAATATAATAAATAATTACTTTAATGATTTCAATTTAAATAATGAAGTGAAAAGTTTATTTGATGCTGATATATTAAAAAAGATGGATATGAATAATGAAAATGAAGACATTAATAAAGATTTAAAAGAAGAGAGTTTAAATGATTTATATAATCAACATACAGCAATTAAAAATAGTATTTTAATGTATAATGAAATATTAAATGATAAAAAAAAACGAGTTATGATTTAAATTATATACAAGACTTCTTAAAGAATTTAAATATTGAAAAAATAAAATTAGAAAAAAAAATAAAAATTGAAGAAAAAAATCCTAAAAAAAGATATTTTCTAAAAAACAATTCTTCAAAATTAAAAATAAGTAATAATATAAATCAATTAACAAAAGATCAAAAACTAGAAAATAATTTAAAAGAAATATTTAACTTTTATTCAAATCAACATAATCCAATGGAATCAGCACCAACATTTGATGAAATAGCCTTTAGACAAATAAACTTAGACTTAGCAGAATTTTCAAAATTTTGTATAGAATTTGAAATTCCAATAACAAAAGCAAAAATAGTAGAATTATTTAAAAAAAATGCTTCAAATAGAAGAGATATGTCATATAGTGAATTTAAAAATTCTTTAGAAAAAATTGGACAAGAAATGAATAATAGTAAAAAAGAAAATTTACAAAAGAAAATTAAATTATATAATGAATTATTATTTAAAATGGATGATATTGAAAATAGTGTTCAAGATTTTAAAAGAAAAGGAGTTTATGAACATTTTAATGATTTAGATAATCCTAATAAATTTAATATTAGAAATTCTCATCGTTTAAATACAAAAAAAGCAATTGTTATATATGATAATAAGAAAAAATCATATGAACATGAATTAAAAGAATGTGAACTTGAATTAATTAAATTAAATCATTTTAATAATAAAGATATTTTTGATGAATTTATTAATTTTATTGGAATTAATCAACCTAAAATTTATAGAAAGAAAATGAAAGGTTTTATTATTCCTTTTCATGATATGACTGAAAGAGTTTTACAATATAATATTGGTGGTTATAATCAAAAACAAAAAAAAATTGAAAGAAATGAAATTATTGAAAAAATGAAAAAAGATTTAAAAAAAATTAATTATGGAATTAATAGTGATAAATATAAAGAATATGCACAAAAGAAATTAAGAGAAAAAAAAGAAAAAGAAGATTAAAAAAATGAAAAGTATAAAAAGAGAATGAAAGATTTTTTAGAAAGTAAAAAAAAGGAATTAAAATTTTAAAAGATGAAGAAATTTTTATAAATCAAAGAAATAAAAGTAAAACTTTAAATAAAAAAGATATTCAATTTCAACTTGAATTAGAAAAAGAAATTGAAGAAGATGAAAAACAAATGCAAGAAGAAATAAAAAGAAAAGAAGAAGAAAGAAAAAGAAAAGAAGAAGAAAAAAGAAAAAAACAAGAAGAAAAAAATGGAAAAAGAACTGTTTTTTCATATGATAAAATTGAAAAAAGTAAAATTAAAGATATTGATTTAAATGATTATGATAAACAATTATTTTATGATGATAATAGTGAAAATTCAGATGAAGAAGTTTTAAATAATTTAGGAAAAAAAATTGAAAGAAATGAAATTGTTGATGATAAGATAAAAAAAGAAGAAATTCTGAAAAACCAAATTCAAAATTCAAATGAAGAAAATAATAAAAATAAAGAATTAGAATATATAAATGATGAAGAAATAGAAGAAAACATAGAAAAAAAAAACAAACGAAATTCCAAAAAGAGCAAAATATTCTTTAAATGAAAATTATGAAAGAGAAATAAATAACAACATAAATGAAAATATAAGAGCAGAAGAAAGATATACAAAAGAACAACAAATATATGATAATATAAGATTAACAAAAAGTTCTGAGGTGATTATATTCATCAAAATACTGAACAATTTGATATTGAATATATGTGTAGATGTCTTGGTTTAGCAATAATGAAACATTTAGAAAATGGAAAAGGAAAACAACACATAAGTGATTTAATGAATTTAAATGAAAATTTTACTTTTTTTAATTCTTTATATAATTCAAATATGGAATTTTTATTTAATTTCTTTGATAAAAATAAAAATTTTTCTGATGAACAAATTAGTAATTTAGATAAATTAGAAAATAAATTAAATAGTGAAAATAAAAATTATGTTAATGATATTGATAATTTATTTATTAATGATAAACCAATATCATATGTTCATCATTTTAAAAATAAAAATGATGATGAATTAATTAAAGAAAGTAATAAATCTAAATTACATGGTATACAAGAAATTGAAAAAGATATTAAATTCATTGATGAATTTTTTTCAATGGGAAGAAAACAAATTAAAAATTATCAAAATATTTCTGAAAAAAGTAAAAATGTTTTAATTAAAGATTTAAGTTATATTGGTGAAGTTGATAGTGAATTACAATATTCAAAAATTAATGGTTCTAAAATTAATTCTTCTAATAAAGAAAATAAAAATGAAGAAAATAAAAATGAAGATAATAAAAATGAAGATGATAAAAATGAAAATGATGATAATGATGAAAATGATGAAAGTAAGTATGATGAATTTGAATATATGGAAAATGAAGAAGTTGATGATAAAAATAATAAAAGATTATCTGATTCAAAAGATGAAAAAAATAATGATAAAAAATCAGGGGATAATGAAGAAGAAGATAATAAAATGGATAAAAAATCAGATAATGAAGAAGAAGATAATAAAATGGATAAAAAATCAGAAAATGAAGAAGATAATAAAATAGATAAAAAATCAGAAAATAAAGAAGATAATAAAATAGATAAAAAATCAGATAAAAACTCAGAAAAAAATTCAGAAAAAGAAGACGAATATAAAATAGATAAAAAATCAGAAGAAAACTCAGAAAAAAAAATCAGAAAATGACATTAAAGAAGAAGAAAAACAACAACAAAAACCAGAATCAAAATTTTCATCTCTCCCCAAAAACTATATACTTTCTTCAGAAATAAAAGAGCAAATTCCAAATGAAGAAATAGAAAAAGAGAAATTTGAAAGTGGAACAATGGAATCAGATTACATAATAGATGCATCAACAATAGAAAAATTAAAATCATACTTAATAAAACAAATAGAAATTTTTGATGATGATTACAATTACATATCAGAGCATATTCCAATAAGAAAATATGTTCCTCCGCCTAATCCACAAACTATTTTTGAATTTTGTGCAAATATTATGATTTTAACTAAAATGGAAAAAGAAGTTATTATTATTTCTTTAATTTATTTAGAAAGATTTATTTTTAATACTGGTTTATTATTAACTTCTAGAAATTGGAGAAGATTGTCTTTTATTATTATGGTTATTGCTAGTAAAATTTGGGATGATGATTCTTTTGAAAATAATCATTTTGCTCAAGTTTTTACTCATTTGAAAATTGGAGAAATTAATTTAATGGAAAGAACTTTTTTAGAATTGATTAATTATAAAACTTATATTAAGTGCTCTGAATATTTTAAATATTTTTTTATTATTAAAAGTATTGCTCTTAAATATAATTATAATGGAAGTATGTTAGTTCCTATTTCTGATGAAAAAATGATGAAAATTCAAGAATATGCTTATATTATGCAAAAGAAAATGAGGAAAAAATATTCTTTGAATAATTCTGCTCAGTTTTAAATTATTATATATTTTTATCTTTTTATTATTTTTTTTATTTTTTCTTTTAAATTTTTTTTATTTGATAAATTAAAATTATTTTATTTATTCATTTATTGTATATTTTTATAGAGAAGGTTTTTAATATTTGTACGAATCTTTTTTTATTATATTTTTCAATATTTGTTTGTTCTTTTTTTTATTTTTATGAATGATTGAGGGTAAGTTATTTTTATTTATATATTTTATTAATATTAATAAAATATTAATATTTAAATATCTAAAAGTAAAAAAAAAATGAAACCTTCTCCAACTGCAGAAAGCATTAATTATAAATCAAAAGAAGATATAAAAATTAAAAAAGAAACATTTAAATTAAATAAAGATTCAATACACCTTTATAATTTAACAATAGGAAGTGAAAATTCAAAAATAAATATTTTTGTAGAAAAATTAAATGATTTTCCAATATTGTATTATGAATTAAATACTTCTTTAGAAGAATTATATGAAAAAGATGAAAATTTAAGTATTTTTAACTCAATAAAAAGATTAATTCATGGAATTAAAACTTGTTTAGAATCAGAAAAATATTCTTTTTCAGAAAATGAATTTAATTTTATTTTAACAATTGAAAATGATTTTTTTGAAGATAAAAAACAAATATAGAAATTCCAATAAAAGAACAAGATTTAAAAATACAAATAAATTCTTTAACTAAAATAATATCAGAATTAAAAAAAGAAATAAATGAATTTAAAATGAATAAACCAAATAAAGAATTAAAGATAAAAATAGCAAAAGAGTCAATAACTAATTCAGCTTTTTTAAATGATGAAGATAAAGTTTTATTAAGTGAATGGATAGATCCAGTTAAAGTAATAAGATTTTCTTTATCATTTAGTACAAATCTAGAGGGTACAAGTTCATCTTCAACTTTTCATTGTTATTGTGATGGTGCATTTCCAACTATAACTGTTGTTTATGATACAAATGGTAGAAAATTTGGTGGTTATACTTCACAATCTTGGAGTGAATCTAAAGTAGGATCAAGTTATTGTAGGGATGAATTTGCTTTTATTTTTAATTTAAGTAATAAACAAAAATATGAATTAACTAATAAATTTGATGCTAGTGCAATTTATAAATATAATAGTTGTGGACCAACTTTTGGAGGAGGAAATGATTTGTGTATTGCAAATAGTTGTACTGGGAATACAAGTAGTTATGTGAGTAAAAATAGTTATAATACTGGAAATTATAATCTACTTGGTGGGAGTAGTTCTACTAGTTTTCAAGTTAGATATTATGAAGTTTATAAAGTTATTTTTGAATAAAAAGTTATAAAAAAAAAGAAATTTTTTGATTTTATTCTATATTTTTTTTTATTATATTTATATTATAATATTTTTTAAATTTTTATTAATATAAAAAGTTAATTCAGTAACATTTGGAAGTATAATATTTAATTCAATAAATTTACTAAAATTAAAAATTGATATATCAATTACTTTAACTTTTTTAAAAATTTCATTTTCATTTAAATAGTTAAAAAATATCTTCTCAATATTATATTTTAATGAAAGCTTATATATTTTTTTATTACATAATTTTAGAAAATTATTCATTTTATTACATAATTCAAATTCATCAGAATGAGTTTGAAGATAATCGAAATCATATTTTTTTATTTTTTCAAGCATATTATTATATCCAAAATTATGTAAATGATTCCAAACTATATCTAATCCTTTTTTAATTTTATCATTATTCACACTATTTAAAACTTTTTCTAATATATTTGAATTAATTATATCAAAATAAAATTTATAAAATCCTTCTAATTCTAAAAAACCATCAATTGAAAGATAAGATGAAAATAAATTCAAAATTTATTTTTTTTTCTTCAATATTTTTAAAAGTATTGGTAATAAATTCATTTATCTGTGTAATATCCATTTTTCCATTAATTGAAAATATATCAAATATTTCTTTTAATATTATTAATGTTTTATCTGTTAATTTATTTTCTTTTATTAATAAATATCTTGCTAATATTTCTTTTGTTAAGTCATTTATTTCTATTCTTAAATTATTTTCAAAATAAGAATTATTATTTATTAATAAATTAAAATCTTTATCTGATAATTTTAAATGAAAAAATTTTCTTTTTTTGATAATGCATAAAAAAATAATTCATTTATTTCTTTTTCTTTAATTATATTTTTTAAATCATCTTTAAATTGAGTGAAATATTCATTTATACCATTAAAATCATAATATTTAATTTTTTCTCGACAAAAATTTCTTTTTATATTAAATAGAATATTTAATCTCTGATTATAATATTTATTATTTTCGATACTTTTAAATTTTAATTCTTCTTTAATAAAAGAAAATAGTTCATTTAATCCAATTATTGAATGAATTTTTGGTAATTTCATTTATAATATTTTATTTATATAAATTAATGTAATAAATAAAGATTAAATAGTTTATTTTTATTTTTTTTATTTATATTTATTGTTTAATAAATTATTTATAAAGATGATAAAAAATATTGAAATATCTTTTATATTAGAGAATTATTTTTTTTGAAAATTTATTAAAAATTATTTATTTTAAATATGAATTTTTTATATTTATTTGATTAATAATGAGGATGGGGATTGGGGATTGGGCCCAATCCCCAATCAAAATACTCAAAATAAAATCATAAAAGATATTATTTATAATAAATATTCATCTCTATAAATTAAACTAGGACAAAAAAAATAATATATAAATTTTTTTAATTCAGTATAATAATCACCAATTGTAATATTTACAATTTCAACAGATGAATTTCGACTTGATGGACTAAAATTAACATATTCCATATGAAATTCCTTTAATCCATATAATATTTTTTCTCTAAATTATGCATGTAATTTCAAAATTATTCTTGTTGTTTCAGCACCAATAACAACACCAGGAATAAAATTATTTGAAGGATGTGGATAATAATAATATACAAATAAATAGAAAATTTAATATAAATATAGAAAAAGAAAATGATTTATATTATTTCAATACTATATTTGATAGTGAAATAGAAGAAATTTTTAAAATTAATAATATAAAATATTTTTACACAGAAAAAATTACTTTAAAAAAAAATAATAATCATAAATCATTTAATATAACTTTGTATTTAAATGAAATAAATAAATTTAATATCTTTTTAAATGAAAATATCAATCAAACTTATTCTTTTGAAATTTTATTTGAAAGTTATAATCCAAATTTTTT
>Ga0256407_10012285_pt1 | contig 11685 bp, 5 predicted proteins | sample RumenRJG_04DNA_FD_193489 | JGI IMG/M metagenome (GOLD analysis project Ga0256407, IMG submission 193489) | Bovine rumen microbial communities from Lethbridge, Alberta, Canada - RJG_04 | ecosystem: Host-associated > Mammals > Digestive system > Stomach > Rumen | place: Canada: Alberta | collected... | reverse complement strand
TGGGCACACCGTCTATTACATATAAAGGTGCTGTTGAACCGAAAGAACCGATACCACGAATTCTGACGTTCGGGTCTGCACCCGGCTGACCGTCAGAGGTAATCTGAACACCGGCAACTTTACCTTCAAGCATTGTAGAGATGTTGGAGTTTGAAGCTTTTTTCATTTCATCGGCATCTACGATTGCCACAGAACCCGTTAAATCAACTTTTTTCTGTGTACCATAACCGATAACGACAACCTGTTCTATTTCTTGATTGTCTTCCTGCATTGTGATCGTTCCCATCTCAGAACGTCCATTAACATTAATCTCTTGCGAGGTGTAACCCATAAAAGTAAACACCAAAACAGCGTCAGAAGGACAAACAATAGAAAAATTACCATCTATGTCAGAGATAGTACCGATTGTCGTGCCTTTTACATAAACCGAGGCACCGGGAAGCGGACTACCCTGTGCATCTACCACCTTACCCGTAACATTTATATTGTCATAGGGTGAAGCAGTTAGGGAAATACGGCTTGAAGCTTGAAAAGCTGAAGCCGCTGGCGTTAATGCCAACATTCCGCAAAAAACTAAAATTACCTTTCTCATATTTATTTAAATTTAAGTATTAAAAATGTACATTGTTTTAACATTGCAAACTTACGGTTAAATTCTCGTTAAGCGGTGGATAATATCAAAAAATAGGTGGACAAAAAAGATTTTTTCCTATTTTATTTTTTTACCCCAAATCGTAAAACCTTGATTATCAATACCGGTAAAAAGCAAAGTTGTTTTTTGATTTTCCCAATCGTGTCCAACAAAAATTTTCACACCGGAAATTTCACTTGCAATATTTTTCAAAGTAAAAACACCGTCCTCAAAATCCTTAACATTGTCTTGGTTCAATGTTAATTTTAATGACTTATTAATTTCTTCTTCCAAAAGAGTATTAGACTGCCCCGTGCCGCCTAAATCTTTCTCCTTGTAATTATCTTTAATAGTGATAATTTCGTATTCACCATAAACGTCTGATTTTTGGAGCGGAGTTTCCTCTTCGCCCGCATAACGCTCAGGCGATACCATAGGCCAACCATCAGAGCGGAAAAACAAACGTCGTACATGAAAATCCATCATCATATTATCAGGCGAGAGTCTGCCCTGCGATGCCAAAAACCATTTGCCAGAGCCGTCGTTAAAAACGGTGCAATGCGCAAGACCAGCCCAACCCGTGTGATTTTCAAAACGATAAGGCGCAGTCAAAACGGGTAAAGTATTAACCTCGCCCCTCGGATCTACACCAAAATAATCTCTGTACGGCCCCTCCGGAGTATCAGAGACAGAAACCCTAACGTTATATGTCGTTACCAAAGGACCATAACTTACAAACAAATAATATTTTCCTGTTTCGGGATTGTATACAACTTCGGGAGCTTCCATATTATCAACCGAATAGTTAGCACGATGAGCAACCAAATGTCCCTGATCGCCTTCTTTTAAAGCTAAACCCGTTTCTTTGTTTAATTCTAAAGCGAAAAGACCGCCAAAAAAAGAACCGTAAATCATCCATTGTTTTCCGCTTTTAACATCGTCCACAACGGTCGGGTCGATAGCGTTCATAGGGGAAGAATCATCGGTTTTAACAACACAACCTTTTGATTGCCAAGGACCTAACGGCGATTTAGATTCTGCCAAACCAATATAAGAAATTTTTTTGCCAAAAGTAGACAAACAATAATATAATCTATAAGTGTCGTTGTATTTCAAAATGAAAGGAGCCCAAAGTCCGCGGGAAGTATGTTCTTTACTTTTAGGATAAACCCAATCCCAAGCATCTTGAGGAATGGAATCAAACGCCCAACCTTCAAAATCCCAGTGTACCAAATCTTTAGATTTTCTGACTTGAATATTTCCCATTTTAGGAGGTTGAGAGTTCTGAAGATTTTCCCTCCGAACAGGCGGCCACCAAATAGCATCGGTAGAATATGCGTAATAAGTGTCGCCAAATTTTCTTACGACAGGGTCATGGACATTGTAAGTGCCCCAAGATGAACGGCTTTCATAATCCGCAACATCTTTATAATCATCTGACCAAGGATTAGGAGAATCTACGGGGACGTAAGACGGTTTCGGGGCCTCCCCACACCCCGTTATCAATAGTCCAACCGCCATTATTAACAAATAACCAAAATCTTTCATATCTTAATTTAATTAAAAGTTTGATTGTGTATTTTTTTTGAAAATTTCGTTAAGGCAAAGTTAAGCACAAAAGAAAAAATCGAGGTGGACTAACAAAAAATTAAAGTGGACAAAGGAAAAAAATGCGTTCTTTTAAACTTTTCAAAAGGTGGACAAAATAAATTTTAAGGTGGACATTTTTTTCGCATTTTATCTTAACTAACTCAAAATCAAGCACTAAGAAAATACACCATAATACTTTTAAAAAAAACCTCAAAAAAAATTTCTGAATATAAAATTTAATTTCTAACTTTCGCTATCAAAAACAATCACAATTCTATTAATTAAAAACATATAAAAAATATGGACGCATTAACAAAAAAATTGGTAGCTGAATGTATCGGAACATTCACCTTAGTATTAGGCGGCTGCGGAACGGCTATTTTTGCCGGCGGCTCAGTAGGATTTTTAGGCGTTGCAATAGCTTTCGGTCTTACCGTTGTTGCAATGGCTTACGGCATCGGTCATATCTCAGGTGCACATCTTAATCCGGCTGTTTCGTTCGGAGCATTCGTGGGCGGAAGAATGAGCGGAAAAGAATTCGGCTTATACTCTTTGGCTCAAATCGTCGGCGCAATTTTGGCAGCAGCAGTGCTTTTCCTGATTGCTAAAAACTCTTTGGAATCTATCGGTACTTTCGCCGCTAACGGTTTCGGTGATGAATTTTACAACAAAGCACCCGGTTATCAAGATTGCACACTTCTTGGTGCTTTCGTAACTGAAATGGTTTTAACCTGCATTTTCTTAATCGTAATCCTCGGTGCTACCGACAAAAACGGTGGCGCAGGCAACAACGCAGGTCTTGCAATAGGTTTGACTTTGGTACTTATTCACTTAGTAAGCATTCCTTTAACAAATACCAGCGTAAACCCCGCCCGTAGTATTTCTCAAGCTCTTTTCTCTGAAAACGCTTTAGCATTGAGTCAATTATGGGTATTTATCGTTGCTCCGTTATTAGGCGCAGGTTTAGCAGGATTGATTTACAAAAACATTTTCGCAAAAGAAAATAAATAATCCGAAAAAAAATAATTAAATACAATAAAGAAAAAGAGATTGCCTTTTTGTTTTAAGACAATCTCTTTTTTTATTTTTCGTTTTTTCTTTTTTCTTACAAATTGTTTTCGATGAATTTAATCATTTTCTTATAAAGATGATACGTAGTATTTCCACCGTAAATTCCGTGATTTTTGTTAGTGTACTGCATAAATTCAAATTCTTTATCAGCCTGAACCAAAGCTTCACAAAAAACCATTGAATTTTGAGGGTGAACGTTATCGTCAGCACTGCCGAAAATCAAAAGGAATTTGCCCTGAAGTTTATCGGCATAATATATCGGAGAATTTTTAACGTATCCGTCATGATTATCCTTCGGCAAACCCATATAACGCTCGGTGTAAATATTATCATAATATTCCCAATTCGTTACGGGAGCTACCGCAATGCCGATTTTATAACTGCCAGCACCTCTTGTCATAAGGTTTGACGCCATAAATCCGCCGTAACTCCAACCCCAAATGCCGAGCCTTGAACCATCAACATAATCCAAAGATGAAAGATATTTAGAAAAACTTACAAGGTCTTGGGTTTCAAGATTGCCGAGTTGTCCGTAAGTGCATTTTCTAAATTCAGCACCCTTTCTGCCTGTGCCACGGGTATCTGTACAACAAACCAAATATCCTTTTTCAACCAAAGCGTTGTACCACTGAAACTCATAACGATCGTTTACAAGATTATAATTCGGACCGTTGTAACCAACCACCAAAACAGGATATTGTTTTTTTGCATCAAAATCTTTCGGTTTTATGACAAAAGCATCGAGCGAATCGCCCGAAGAATTTTTCCAAGAGAAAAACTCTTTTTGTATGCCCGCCAATTTCAAACGCTCTTTAAGCGCGGAATTATCTTCAAGAACTCTCAAAATTTTGCCCTTATTGTCATTAACCGTAATATAATACGGTTCGTCTTTTGAGGTATGAAAATTAATAAAATACTTATAATTTGAAGAAAATTCCGGAGTGTTCATACCGTAATCCTGAGAAATCGTTTTGCGATTTTTGCCGTTTAAATCCACTGAACAAACAACCTCCTGATAAGATTTTTTGCCCACAGAGGTAAAATAAACTTTCTTTGTTTCCTCATCAAATCCGAGAAAATCCACAACCTCGTTTTCCTTACCAGAGGTTACTCTGCTTAAAAGTTTTCCATCCAAAGAATAATGATAAATATTTCTAAAGCCTTCAGTATCAGAGGTTATCAAAAAGGATTTTCCGTCGTTTAAAAACGTAACTGACGGCATCACCGATTCTTCCAAATATCTGCGGTCAGTCAAAGTGAAAAACGTTTTTACAGCTTTGCTTTTCACATCAAAAGAAAGCAAATCCAAATGGTTCTGAAGACGGTTGAGACGGCAAATTGAAAGTTTTCCCGTTGAGGAAATCCACGTAATTTTAGGAATGTAAATATCATCGTTATCTCCTGTATTGACTTTGGTAGTCTCAAGCGTGGAAAAATCAAAAACATGAACTGAAACCTTTGAATTTTCTTCGCCAACTTTCGGATATTTGTACTCATAAAGCTGCGGATAATTTTTTTCAGGGTCATATTGTTCGCTGACAGGACTGTAATACTCCAACGTATAACTTTTTACGGCTGTCTCGTCAAATTTTATGTACGCCAAATAATTTCCGTCAGAAGAAAATTCAAACGCCTTATTAAAAGCAAACTCCTCCTCATAAACCCAATCCGGCAAACCGTTCAAAATGAAATTCTTTCTGCCGTCAAAAGTGATTTGACGTTGCTGCTTGGTTTGAAGGTCTTTGACATAAATATTGTTTTGATAAACAAAAGCTACTTTCTTGTTGTCAGGCGAAAATGTTGCAAGTTGCGTATACTCAAATTCAGAACTCAAAGGCTCAAATTCCTTATTCTGAATGTCATAAATAAAAGTTTTAGACAAATATGAGCGTCTGTAAATCTCCGTATAATCAGTGTTAATAATAATTTTTTTGCCGTCTGAAGATATTTCATACTCGTCAGGATAATAATCCCTGAAAGAAGAAAAATCAACAAGCGTATCTTGAACACTCCCCGTTAAATACGAATACTTAACAATTGAATTATTTGTCAAAACGGTGTAACTATCACCGCCACTCATCGGTCTTATTCCGTAAACTGATTTCTGACGGAAACGCCCGAATAGAATTTTTTCTAAAGTTACCTCTTGGGAATAAACCGAAGAGGTAACTAAAGTAAATAACAATAATATTATTTTTTTCATGGTCATTTTTTTATAATCTTCAACTCATACCTACGATTCTTCATACGGTTGGACTCTGAAGTGTTAGGAACTAACGGCTCAGTAAACCATTTCGTAGTACAACGAATTTGTTCTGCCGGTACTCCGCGTGAAACCAATTCCTCTTTGATATATTCAGCACGGCGCATTCCGACTTCTTTGTTCGCCTCCACAGAACCTATATCGCAAGTATGTCCGACAGCCTCCAACATAACATCAGGATTCTCTTTCAACAAATTAGCCAATTTGTCAATATCAACAATCTGTTTCTTACGGTTCTTAGGATTCGTCTGATTGAACTCACAAGCATTTGTGTTAAGATTCTTTATCAAACTATTGAGCTCGCCCGTAATGTCTTTTTCAACAATCAGATCCTCTTTTTTCGGCTCTTCTACGACTTTAACCGTGTCTTTCGGTTCTTCTACGACTTTAACCGTATCTTTCGGCTCTTCTATAACTTTAACCGTATCTTTCGGCTCTTCTACAACAACTTGTTTTAGAGAATCAACCTCAGGTTTTTTATTCCAAACGGTATCGCCTTGAGGTGTTATATAAAATTCCTCATCTTCCACTTGACGACGCTGACGTTCTTTTTCCGCCAATTCAATGGTGTCTTGTTTGCGGCGGCGGCGTTCGATTTCGTCATCGTCCAAAGCCTCCATCAAATTAAGGTCTTCGTCTTCGGTTTCTTTCAGACGGCGGGCTTTACCCAAAGCCTCGTCAAATTCAAGCGCAACAGTAGGATCTTTCTTACTCATTCTAAAACGTATACCAAAACTAACTCCCATAGAAACAAATTTAACGTCTTTTGCCTGCGTCGTTAAAACTGCATTATAAACAGGTTCGTATGAGGGAAACGTTTCGTCATCTTGCAACTCACATCCGGGATCAAAAATATGCTTGCCCGAATAATTTTTCATCGCTTTTATAAGACCGTAAGTGCCGGTAAAATTCATCGCAAGCTCCAATCTCGAATTAAGAGCGTAAAGCAAACCTATCTCACCTATTGCCGAAACCGTTACATCGTATTTATAATGCCCTCTGAAACCACTCGTATCATAAAGACTATAACGGGGCAAGTCATACGCATCAAGATGAATTTCATCATAATAAGCATGAGTTGAAATCTCACCCGATGAATTTTTGTAATTGTTAGTAATGTTAAAAAGATTTGCTTGAAGTCCCAAACCGATATTGAGTTTTAAGCGGCGTGCCAAAGAAAACTGCATAAACCATTCAATCGGAATTTCGGTCATTACAACGTTTTGTTTTTCTACATAATCATTATAAAACGTTCTATGCAAATATTCTCTCGGGGGCGTGTAATAGTCCAAAACACCGCTAATCTCTTGAACATAATTCACTTTAGCCTCGGCACTATAACTTTGAAACCTCAGAGCGAAACCTACTCCAAAATTCGGATGAAAATAATATCTATAACCGGCCTTTACGTCAAAACCGAAAACATCACTATTAACATCTCCGGGAACTAAAAGGTCATAATTCATGCCTTGAATACCAAAACCACCCTCCGCCGTAAGATAATGTCCCGTCATACACGGTAATTTCGGCTTTTGGGTCTTTGAATTTTCATTTGGTTGTTGTTCGTTTTGTGCATTAGCTCCCAAAAAAATCAGCAGCATCAACACTGTAATTAATCTGCGTTTCATTGCCTTATTTTACGATAATTTTAAAATTCAAAATTTTTACTCCGTCTTTTAAAACGACTCCGCTAAAAAATCCTTCATTCAAGCTTATTTCCGTGACTTTTTCAACATTGGAAAGCTTTTGTACTATGCCGCCCAACTGATTATAAATCAAGATTTCAACATCTTTATAATCCTCGTCTAAGAAATTTTCCAACTCAATAAAAAGCCTCTGACCGCTCTTTGCCGGATTAGGATAAGTATTAACTTTCATCACTTTGGCTTTTTGAATAGGCTCTATCGTGAAGTCATCACTCGGACATACCCTAAAACGGTATCCTTCAATGTCAGTAACCTCAACATAAAATTTATGAACTACTCCGTCTTGAATATAATTGAGAATGTCAAGGAACTGACGATTTTTACCATCCAATTCCACCATATCCAAATACCAATGATACATATCGGCAAGAAACAAATCCTTACTGTTATCAACCGCCAAAACATCGTTATAAAGTTTTATGTTGTATTGTGCAGGATAATTTCCGGGGAAAACAGCTATATCGTTTGCCTCATAACCGTCCTTATAAAACTCAACCGCAATTTTTTCGTTACCGCCGGCAAGCACATTTTCGGGAACTTTAAAACGCAAAGCCGTTCCTAAACTCTGCTGAGGAACTTCCAATTTGTTGATTGAAACATAATCCGCACTCGAATAATTCTCATCCAAAGAAAATGTTACCATAACAGAATCTCCGTCACAAAAACTTTCGATTTCCGAATCGGTCGGTTCTGAAAATCTATAATCGGTATTTATCTTAACGGTATAAGTAATATCAAGATTGATTTTCATTATCTGACCTTCATATTCTCCGGGAAGATTATCGTCCCAATACTCTTGGTCACCACATGGCGCAATATAAACACTAAGAATATTTTCTTGATCAGGTTTCAATGTTTCCAAATATGCTTTTTTTACGACAACAACTCCGCCGCTGACACTAAAATACTCATTTTCATCATCAGAATAACATGAGTTTTCACGCGTATCAGATACCGAGTAAATAGAATTGCCGTTAAGATTGATAGGAAAACTCATATCCTGACCGCCGTTTTTTGACGCATAATAATAAGGTGCAGATTCGATTGACTCCTCGTCAGAGTTTTCCTTAAATGTTGAAGGCTCAAAAGCTGTAAAAGCTACAACAAAAGTTTCAGACTTGTTGCCCGCAATATCGGTTGCCCGCAAATAAAGTTTTCCGACACCCGGCTTTATAGGAATACTTTCATTATTTTTAAAATCAAAAGCAGTGAAATCAACATTGTCCCAACTATATTCGGCAGTTTTAACACCGCTGGTCTTATCAACCGCTTCTTTGATGTCATTTGCCCTAAGTTCTATTTTTGCTCCTTGACGGAAATAATACATGTACATAAACTGATTAGGATCATCAGGCAATAATTCAACAGAAGATATTTCAACTTCTTGTGAATTTACGTATGCCGCTACAAGCGGAGTAGGTGCTGTTTTGTCAAGCAAAACAATGAATTCTTTACTATAAAGAATATCATCTTTGTCAGTTACAACGAATTTGACTTTATTTTCACCCTCTTGCTCTACAATCTCTTTATTTTCTCCGTTTACTGTAATAGACAAAGTGATATCATTACCGAAAATTTCCTTTACTTTATTAGTATAGTCTAAAGTACTTAAAGAAATATCTTCATTATACCATTTTCCACTTTCTATATCTGTTATGTCTGAATTAGAAACAACCTCTATACCAATACGATAAAACTCAGATTCGATAATGTAAGTTCCCGATTTTATATTATCAGTAGTTTTTATGTGAATTTTGCCGTCAGAGGCTTTCTCCATTAAAATTTCGGAATATTCGTTCTTAAAACTATTAACACTAACATCCCCATCCACATTTAATATCACATCAGCATTAACACCGAGAGTATACTCAGCTTTTTTTATAATTTTAGCATCGTTAATTATAATTCCAGAGTTTGGATCCATGTCAGTCAAGATATAATATTCAGCATTGTCATTGTCATTTATATAGATATATGCTGTTATTGTTCTTTGTCCTAATTCTTCACTATCATATAGGATTGAAGTAAATAAAAATCCTAACGGTGTTTTTTCACTTTTACCTTTATAATAAAAGTGTTTACCGCTACCGTCTATATAATTTTTAGTCCCTTTTTCGGTTACATAAGTATTTCCGTCGTATTCTTTTTCAATATCAACTAACGCTTTTACAATATCAATAGCACTAACCTTATATTTAACGGTAACTATCATATTTATTTCGTCATCACCGTCAGTGGCAACAATTTTATATTCGCCGCCTTCAATTCCCTCAGAGGTTTTAACAGTATATTTTTTCTCAGAGGTTTTAGTTATTGTTATTCCATCCGGTATAGTTGTGAATTTAAATGCATCAGTAGCATTATAAATAGTAACAGTTGCCTCGTCATTTTCACCGAGAAGTAATTTTGAGGGTGAAATTACAGGTTTTGCTTTTTTTACCGTAGCCTTTTTTAAGACTGTTTTCCCGTCATAAAGATAATCGTCAGTATTTAGTTTTACATATTGATTAGTTTCATTCGGAAAATAAAGCATAACATCATCAGCATCATAAAAAGCATATTGAACATTATTATCAGCATCATTTAACGACATTGTACCGTAGATTTGAATAACGGCAGCCGTTTCTCCTTCATACTTTCCTCCATATAAAGATATAGTTCCTTGACCTACTTGTAAACCGAAATTTTTCCCTTTAAACGTACCGCCTTTAACGGTTGCCGTTCCACTCGGTTCAACAGTTATACCACTACAGCTTTGACTACTTGAGCTTCCCGAAGCCGTAAAAGTTCCGTCTAAAACTTCCAAATCCCCGCCATAGACATAAACACCGTCATTCGTTCCCGTAAAAGTTCCGCCCGTAATTTCAACATTACCATTCTCCATATAAACAGCATCTTTTCCCGAAAAACTACCACCCGTTATTGACAAAGTTCCGCCGTTTATATAAGAAGATGTTGATGTTTTACCTGCGACAGCCTCTCTGCCGCCAAAAGTACCGCTTTCTATGGTTGTAGTACCTTTAGTGTAAACTCCGTACACGGGATAGTCAGATTCAGTGCTATTATATGAGAAATCACCGCCTTTTATTTTGAGTTCTCCGCCCAAATTTTCAACAAAAGCTTCATACAATTTTTTAGAACCGTCTACATTATATTGATTTGGTCTATACCTTTCTTCATCAACACAAGAAACAAAAGTTACAGAAGAACCAATCGTTGCTTTTGCTCCGGATTTTACTGATATTATAGTAGAAAAGGATTCATAACGTCCGGCATCCAAATCTATATCCGCACCGCTGTTTGCCACGAAAAAACCGTAAAGATTGGCTTTAGCAGCATTTTTTACAATAAATTTATGACTTATATTTAGAGTCAAAGTATCTTTAAAAGATTTTCCGCCCAAATCAAGTTCTACATCAAACGGAACATTTATATTTAGAAAAATTAAATAAGGTTCATCATATTCATCCTTAGCTTCTCTAGCATGTTCTGTAAAATACCGCTTACTACGGGCATAATCTTTCAAAAGTGTAATTTTAACACTCGAAGGCACAGAAGTTTCATCCGAATAGCTTGTAGATTGAAGTGCCTTTTCCAACGAATTAAAATATTTTTGTTTATCACCGTATTCCACTTTAAAATATGTTGCATCCACGGTTTTAACAGTATAAATATCTCCTTCAATATAATAGCCAGCCAGATTATCTTCAGTATTTTCATTAACTTTAAGCGGTTTGCCGTTTTCATCCGCAAAAACAAGCAAATCATTAGCCAAGTAAGCTTCATTAGATTTGACAAAAAATTTCCTAGAAGGAATAGTAAAAGTACAACCGGCTTCAAGATAAACATTCATATTATTATAAATCAAAGACTTTTGATCGTCATCAATCGTTGACGTTGAGCTTACCGTAATATCAGCAAACCTCATAGGACTGTAAGATTCAATAACCGGTGCATTTGAAGATTTAATTGTTCCGTTTTTAAATATAAATCCTGCATCGTTAGGAGCATTAATTTTTCCACCGTTCAGATCCAGCGTATGACCATTTAAATCAAAAAATTTCTCATCGCCTACGGTGCTTTCTATAGAAATATAGAACTCGTCAGCAGATTCAGCCGTATAATCTTTCGTCATAGTAATACTTATAATGGTAGTAATACTACAAACATCGGACAAAGATGTCAAATTCTGAGTTTTAATTCTTTTAGCTTCAACAACCTCACCCGGATCATAATATTTCACAGTAAACTGTCCGAATGAATTTTCCGGCACAGAAATCAAGAAAACAGCCGATAAAATCAGCATTTTCAAAAACCATAAAGAATTCATTTTATTCATAATCGTATATTTTTTTTGTTAATACTCTGATTACTATTTCATAGTCTATTAAAAAAGTACAAAATTATAAAAAAAGTTAAAAAGT
>Ga0256407_10012284_pt1 | contig 11685 bp, 9 predicted proteins | sample RumenRJG_04DNA_FD_193489 | JGI IMG/M metagenome (GOLD analysis project Ga0256407, IMG submission 193489) | Bovine rumen microbial communities from Lethbridge, Alberta, Canada - RJG_04 | ecosystem: Host-associated > Mammals > Digestive system > Stomach > Rumen | place: Canada: Alberta | collected... | reverse complement strand
TATAGTATTATATATATTATAATATATATAATACTATACCCTCTATACTCCCAAATTCAAAAAACTGTCATCTGTCATCTGTCATTTGTCATCGGGGGTAAAATATTTAAAATTAGGTAAAGATTTAGGGCAATTTCCGAAAAATCTCAATTTATTTTTGTAACTTTGCGCTTTGATTGAAGTATCGAAAGGACAAAGCAATGAACTTGGATAAAAAGATACGGCACAAAAAACTTGGGGTTATGACACCAAGACAGTTTGTTGACGCTTTAGAGCTCGAAGTCAGTTGGATAATGGATCCCAATACGTATCACAATACGGACGCGTTTAAAGATAGGGAGGAATTAAAAGAGTGGTGTATGAGTCATCAACCGTATTATAAAAAATACATTCCTGAGGTTGTCGACTACTTCGCTCAAAAATATGATATTCCCAAAATTGCTAAAGAAGTATAATCTTCTGCCCTGCGCTGCAACGATATTGAATAAAATATGTTTTACGAACTGATACGACATAAAAGAGACCAATGGTATGCCTCGCCAGCCTGTACGGTAAAGGATTTCATTGACTATATAGTGAGGAAGGGTGAAATGCGTGATGCCCAGATAGAAAGCATCCGCACGTATCTTTACTTGAAGATAGCCTGTGGAAACAAACCACTATGGAAACTATTTGCAGAAGGTGAGTTTAATGACCCAGACTACAAGTTGAACCCCGCAGAATATGGTTCAACTACTTATCAGACTATCATGAGTAATGCTGGAGCAATGGCTCTGATGCAGTATGCTCAGCCAGATCCCCAGAGTGACCCCAAACTCCCCAAACTGAAAGAACTTCTCCGCATCAAGGCCGAAGACATTGATTATGAGGCCGTGTTCAAGAACATCTTCTACGACGAGGACTATACCGACTATGTATTTAGTCTGCCGATGGGGGCGGGCAAGACCTACCTGATGGCGGCCTTCATATATATCGACTTGTATTTCGCGACAAAAGACGAGAACAAAAACAATCCTGTTTGGGCACATAACTTCATGATTTTTGCTCCTAGCGGCCTGAAAGCCAGTATTGTACCCAGTCTGCGTAATATCATGCGTTTCGATCCATCATGGGTTATCCCAGAACCTGAAGCATCCAAGCTAAGGAGGATGGTAAACTTTGAGATCCTCGACCAGCAAAAGGCGGCCAAAGACAGCAATCAGATAAAGAATCCCAATGCTCTGAAAATCAATAACCATCAGCCATACGACACGATGATGGGTCTGGTGGCTATCACCAATGCAGAAAAGGTGATTCTCGACAGAGTTGATAAGAAGGATGCTCAGCCCGAATTGTTTCAGACGGCAGAACAGAAAAAAGAATGGGAACAGATTAAGGTGGCCAACGAACTGCGCGACGTCATTGGCCGAATACCTAACTTAGCCATCTTTGTTGACGAGGTTCATCATGTGGTGGACAAAGACAATAAGTTGAAACAAGTCATTGAGAAGTGGACGGAAGGTAAGACGTTCAATGGCATGATAGGTTTCTCTGGCACACCCTATCTGAAGAAGCCCTACCGCATCACTATTGGAACAGACCAGCCGTTGAAGGATTCCAGCATGGCTACGGTGGTATATTACTATCCTCTGGCTGATGGAATCAAGCGTTTCCTCAAAACCCCGCGCATAGAAGATAGCGAGTTGCCCAGCCGCGAACTGTTGGATAAGGGCGTGCGCGACTTTCTTGATAACTACAAGGATGTCGCCTACGATATTGAAGGCAACGGACAGCTTCGCAAGGCCAAGTTGGCCATTTTCTGTCGCAGCATAGCCAATCTCGAGCGTGATGTTTATCCGCAGGTCAGTCAGATAGTGGCCGAATATGGCATGGATTCCAGCGACGTGCTGTTGCCTTACCATCAAGGAGGCAAGGAAGGCAACGAAACTTTCCCTGCCCCTAAGGATGCAGAACAAGAATTCCAAAGACTTGATGAGGATAGCGAGAAGCGCATTATCCTCCTAGTCCGCATCGGACAGGAAGGCTGGGACTGTAAGAGTCTGGCTGGTGTAATCATGCCATACGAGCCTGATGCCAAGAGCTCCCAAAACTCAGTGCTTCAGCGCTCATGCCGATGTCTGCGTCAAGCCGTTAAATTTGAAGACGAGACCGCACTCATCTGGCTCAACCGTGCCAATGCTGCTTATCTGGACCAGCAACTCAGAGAAGAGCAGAATTCGTCTCTCGCAGAAATCAAGGCTGCCGGGAAAAAAGATACTCCCACCTTCCAGCGCTATTCTCGCATGGGAATGCAGCGTGTGCCTGAGATTCCCTTCTACCAACTGGAGCTAAACCACGTAGAGAAAATCGACGAGTTGAAGCCAGACACAAAAGCCGTGCTTGAAAGCCCTGACTTGCTCATCAAGGCTAAACAATTCAATCGCAATACCAGAGAAGAAGATTTCTTGGAAATAAAGGACTCTACGTCTGACCTTGCGGGTAGGGAAGTGCCAATGACCTTCACCGAATGGTTCTACATGATTCTGAAAGAAGGCACGCATTTCCCCGATGAAGAAATGCTGTTGGAATACGAATCGCAGTTGAGAAACATTTTCAGCAGCATCAGCATAGAAAAGGAAGATGGTCGCTATCTGTCAGCAGAATACGACCATGAGGCTATCCGCGAGGCCATCAGGAAGGCTTTTCTCACAGAGTGCTCGGTGAAATACCGCAGGGAAGAGATATGCCGCGATGCCCACATCATGGTTATCAGACACGATGGTGAGACAGAGAAAATCAACGATAACCGGCAGCTCGCTGATTTCCAGCCAGCAGACGAAAACAAGTATTTCCCTGGTCAGCAGACGGTGAAGGAAATCATCGATGCCGACAATAATCCACCTGGTCTGACAGCAACTGAGCGAGGTTATGTGGAACTTTTGCGTCAAAAGGGTGATGTAGAAGGGGCTGACCAAATGGAGCGTACATTCCTCGAAATGCACAAGCTGAGCATCGATGCCCGCCACAAAGATGCTACCTACCAATACTTGCCCTACCGATTCGACAGCGACTTGGAAAGGGATTTCTTCAGCGACATACTGGCTTCCGTGCAAGAGCAGCATCTGGAGGTTTACTTCAATGGCGATGAGCATTTCACCTCGTTCATTATCAGACCATATAAAGTTATTGGTGATGAATGGGAGGCCTTGCAGCAGTATGTGCCAGATTTCTTGGTGTTGAGCCGGAAGGAAGATGGCAGCATAGATCGTGTGCTTATCATTGAGACCAAAGGCAAACTATATGCTGACAGTTTCAAGGACAAGCACGACTATATGTGCAACACATTTTTGGAACTAAATCGCAATCGCGAGGGGCTGCCTGAGTTCGACTTCCTCTATTTGGAGGCTGAAAAAGACAATAAGAATCTCCCGCAACTGGAGGCTAAAGCAAGAGACACTATCAAAACTTTTTTCAAACTGTAATAAATACATCAATATATGGCAATCAAATATATCCCATTCTATACACCATTAGAAGGTCAGGCCGTTTTAGGCAATTTTGTCCGTACAAAACGTCTGCTCGACTATCGTGGAAACAAGGACGTTGTGCCCGTGATTGAGCGTGGCATGGTAAAATACGACATGTTGCGCGAAGAACCCGTAGGCAGTAACCCCGATGGTAATATGGTGGTGCGCGGTGACTGCGTTTCCACATGTGCCTATCTGCGAGAGCAAGGTATCAAGGTGGACTTGGTTTACATAGACCCGCCGTTTGCCAGCGGTGCCGATTATGCCAAGAAAGTATATCTGCGCCACAATCCCGCTTTGGCAGAACGCATAGAGGAGGCAGAAAAGGAACTCTCTCATGACGAAATGAAGAGTTTCGAGGAAAAGATGTATGGTGACATTTGGGATAAGGAGAAATACCTCAACTGGATGTATGAGAACCTCTGCGCCATCAAGAGTGTCATGAGCGACACGGCAAGTATCTACGTGCATTTGGATTGGCATATATCACACTACGTAAAAATATTGTTGGATGAAATTTTCGGAGAAAGTTCATTTGTTAATGAAATAATTTGGTGGTATTATGACAAAATGCCAACTGGTGGTGATACATTGGACAAGCAACATGACGTCATATTTACTTATAGTATGGGTGATAAATTCATTACAAATCCCGTGTATGAATTACGTCAAAATCCAAACCGTAAGCGGGAAATACGTCAAAAAGTTGATGGTCACATGGTTCGCGTTAGAGATGAAAATGGCAAACAATTATATGCAGAGGACAATCCATATAAAAAATGTGCAGATGTCTGGAAAATTACGTTGGAAAATTCTCAAGCCGAAGAACGTTTAGACTATGCAACCCAAAAACCAAAAGCATTGTTGGAACGCATCATATCAGCCAGTAGCAACAAGGGTATGCTTGTTGCTGACTTCTTTGCCGGTAGTGGCGTTACAGCAGCCGTTGCCCATAAACTTGGGCGTAGATTTATCACCTGCGACATTGGCATTAACAGCATTGAAATAACTCGCGACCGTCTGAAGGCTCTCGGTGCTGAGTTCGACGTGATGAAAGTGGACGACGGCGTTTCGCTCTTCCGTAATCCTGCCCAAACGATGGACAGGGTGAGAGAAATCATCCCCAACCTGAAAGAAGATGCCGGACTCAGCAAGTTTTGGGCTGGAAGCATCAGCGACACGAAGAAAGGTAAGATTCCCGTTTACGTACCCGACCTGAAGAATAGTCAGGAGCGTCTGCTTGACCGCGCCATGATGAGCCGTATCGTGGAAGAGATAGCTAAAATCAATGCCGACATCGACCTGAAGGAAGTGCGCATCTACTACATCAACAAGATAGATGATGCTGAACTGGAAAAGGAAGAGCGGCACCGTGACCTGCGCATCCAGATAGTCAAGGAACCCTTACGGCCTTATCTGGCTCAGACCATCGAGCTTGACAAAGCCCGATGGGACGGTCCCCGTGAGGTACAGGACGGCTGCTTCACTCGCTGGCGCATTGACCTCCGCTGGTTCTTCAGTGATCGCGTAGCCAAGAAAATCAAAGACTACAACGAAGTAAGTCTGGCTCAGGTGAACAAGTACAATGAGAAGCATACTGATGCCCCCAAGACGTTCACCCCGCTGCGCATCAGCGAAGAAGGGCTGGAGTGCATCGAGATGGTGAGCCTCGACTGCACCTGCAGCGACTCGCCCGAGTGGCACGCCGATGCAGAAATCAAAATCGACGCCAAGACCAGCCGCATGATCATCAACGGTGTGAAAACGCAGAAGTTCTGGCAGGGCTACATCGTGAGCGACGAACGGCCTCTGCGTATGAAAATAAGGAATATTTGCGGTGATGAGACCATTTTCGTTTTATAGAAATAGAAAATTGAGATAAAGATGGAGTCACATTTTGTAAAGTTAGAACCTCCTTATCAGATTATACACTATGGAGGAGCTGTCGGCATACAGATAGGCACGCTGATTACGGTGGGTAATATGTATCCTGGTCCTACCCAAAGCTTAAATGATATCTACACACAGAGTCATCCTGTGGTGAGTTATGTCGACAAAAAGTTGTTTAAGGCCAAGATGGGTAAAGATCGTGGCCGTAGGGACTTGGCCGCCTATTACGGAGGAGGCGAGGGCAACGTGTGGAGCAAGGTACAGGTTAGCGATGTTGATGTCATAGGCCTCTGGGATGCCGATCAGGAAGAAACTTCGTATCCTTTTGAGTGGTGTGACTTTGTCGTATTGGTCAGTGATGGATTCAGCCGCATTGATGCCATGCAAAGCACCTATCGTGAAAATGGAATTTTCGATCTGCGGAATTATCTGATGAAGGTGGGGCTTGACGTAGTGCCGCCAAATCCTTCCATTAAAAAGTTTAAGATGAATATGTCGCTATCCTATCAAAAGGATGAGCACGGGCATGTCAGAGGAAGCCTGTTCTGCCAGACTGAAGACGGTCTTATGGCATTTCACCTCCCATTCAGTGAGGTTCATTTCAAATACGGAGTTCAGATATTCATTCACTTCATTCGGCAGTACCTGTCAATCATGCGCAGCCTTGATGCAACGATTGATTTCGCTGTTGGCGAGCCAATCAATGGTGAACTCATGAAAAGAGATGTCCATGTATTCGAGGATAATCTCGTCAATCTGGTTAAAACCCTGAACGAAACTTATAATGAGAAGTATCGCATGCAGCAGTAACCGGCGCTGATGAGAAAGGACTACGACAAAGAGTTTCTTGAAATTGATACTGCGCCTGTAAGCATAGCGACTATCTTGAAACAGGCACAGTACAACATCGGTAAGACTATGTACACCGATGCTCTGCTGATTTATGCCTATAACTGCAATCCTACTGATCTTTACATCATTGATTTTGTGGCTCGCATCGTCAAGCAAAGACGCTTTAACGAAGTCAGTCTCCCTGGTGAGTCCCATGAACTGCTACGCCCTCAACAATTTGATCAAGCCCCCAGAGCCAAGTATCGTCGCTTGGACATAGCGGCTCGTACAGAGCTATTAAAGTCAGCTCTATTGGATATGTATAATAGGAAACTGTTTACGACAAAAAATCATTGGATAGGAACGTTTCTGGTTGTACGCGACAGCCTGGAAAAGGCTGGCTTTACTCAAACGGACTTTGTGAATATGGCTGGCGGCATTACACCCGAAGAGTTCCCTGACAGACTGCATATCAGTGAAAGTACCATGAAGAACTTTACAAAAGTGATTACCGACCCTCATGATAGAAATGAGGCTTACTATGACATGAAAAACAATCCCCTAGAGGACTTCTGCGAAGAACTTTGGTACGCAATAGAAAAGATGTTGTAATACGGAATTTCCGTATTTCGGGACAGTAATTTACGGACTTTATACGGACATTATACGGCGGTTACGGAAGTGACCGCCGCTTCTTTTTGTTGTATATATCTTTGCATCGAGAACAAGAAACCACGGGCTCTATAAACCCCGTTCGGATGAGTTCCAAGAAGCAACAAAAGTATTAACAAAAAAGGAAAGCAAAAAAATGCAAGCAAACATCATGAAAGTGAAGAGCTGCAGCGAGCAGTTCTACGTGAAGAGTGAGAAGGCCGACAACGGACAGATGGCCAAGCGAAACCTGGTACTTCAGGAGATTGGCGGTAAATTCGAAAACTCTTACCTTGTGGCAGTCCTTGGCAACCTTGCCGGATGCCAGTTCTACGAAGGCGATGTGGTCATCACGACCCTTCGGTTCTCTACCCGTGAATACAACGGTCAAGTTTTTCAAGACATCGTAGCCACGGACATTATCAAAGTAAACAGATAAAGATTATTCACCTGAGTTGAAGCGCTGAAGGAGGATATTCTCGAGTAAATGGCCAAAGATTCTGAACGCCTTCCGACTCGCAAAACAACTCAAACAGATGAAAACAACAAGAAGCAGTTACAAGCAGCAGATTCTGAACGACGTGCTGATGGACACACAAACAACATTCATGAACAACGGCGACATTAACATCCACGTCTGCCCGTGGGAGCAGGACAAGGCTCCCGTGACCGCCGAGGGCAAGCCGATAGTGCGCTACCGCGCAGGGGTGACGGTGGTGGACGAGGGCCGCACGGTGGTGAAGCGTTTCCGCGACGGCATGAACGGCCCGAAGTATGAGGTCATCTTCCAGACGGCTCATGCCGACGTGAAGCGCACGCGAGAGATGAACCACGGTCAGCGCGGATGTCTGAGGGTGGAGTTCCGATTTCCCCGCCGCTACCCGCTCTCGCTGATGAAGAGCCTCTTCTACAAGGAGTCGGAGGAAATCATGTGTTACTTTAATTCGAGAAAGGAGGAAACCGTATGGTAAGCAGACTCATAGCACTGAACACGAAGCATTTCGCCGACCGCGGGAAGAACAATCGGGGCTATGCTGAGACCGCCACCTCGGAGCAGCTTGACGAGCTGCTCCGCCAGGAGTGGCTTCGCCGAGACGTGGCAGACATCCGCGCCGGACGTGAGGAGAAGAAGGACTGGCTGCCCTTCATCTGCCCGCACTACACGCGGTTCCGTGACAATCATCGGGCGCAGGACTCAATCATCCCCGAGGCGTTCACCTTTATGACGTGCGTAGATATTGACAGCCCTAAGTTGGTGCGCGGGGCGTTTACGAAGGCTTTGGAGGTGAACAAGGACGAGATGTCGGAGTGGCACGACGGGGTGCTGCGACTGGCACGTTCGGCTCGCGACAAAGGCCACATCTACATCCGCATCCCCAAGGGCATGACCATCGAGGAAGCACAGCGGGCGTTCTGCGAGGAGTTGGGCTTCGATGCCGACGAGTTGCTTGACTCGTCGTGCTGGACCCCCGAGCGCTACATCTACGTGACGGGTATCGACCAGGAGGTGTTTCGCTCTGAGCACTGGCTGGAGCCCATCGAGGGCGAGGAGTTAGAGGAGCGCCGCGAGGCTTATTTCCAGCGGGGACTCGATGTGGACGGAAGGCCGCTGGTTAAGGGTGAAGGGGTAAAGGTTAATGGTTGTCCTGCGCAGAATAACCCAGAACCATCCACCGTGAGCCATGAACCGATGAAAGCTGACGCGCGAGCCCTCTACATCTTCGATTCGTGCATGAAGGAGGCCGAGCTGACACCCGACGTGCTCATTGTGGAGGGGCACAGGCACGAGGCGCTGAAGAGCATCCTCTCCGTGGGAGCCACGCAGCTGCTGACGAAGGAGGAACTCCTCGGGGTGCTGCAGGTGCGCATGGCGCAGAACTGGCAGGACAAGAACATCCAGACGCTGGTGGACGACTTCTACTCGAAGTACTACGACCCCAGCCAGAAGATGTCGCAGTTTCAGCGCCGGGTGCTGGCCAAGTCGCTGAAGATGGTTCAAGGTTCAGGGTTCAAGGTTCAGGGTTGCCCTGCGGACAAAAGTAATCATGAACCATTAACCAATAACCACGAACCAGCATTGCCGCCAGAAATGCCCAAGAAACTGCCGAAGGTGGTTCAGCTACTGCTGTCGCGCACGCCCGACATCTACCGGCCGGCAGTGGCCCACGCTATCTTTCCCTCGCTGGGTGCCCATCTGTGGAAGGTGCGCTTCCCGTATATCGACAATGTGATGCACGAGGCTACGTTCATGAACGTGCTGATGGCTGGTACGGGTGCCGGTAAGGACTGTATCTCGCAACCCATCAACCACATCATGGCCGACATCCGCCTGCGCGATGCCGAGAACCTTCGTAGGGAGGCCGAGTGGAAGAAGGAGGTCAACTCGAAGGGCTCGAACAAGGACAAACGTCAGCGTCCCGAAGGGCTGGTCATCCAAGAGGTAGACCCCGACATGACCAATCCTGCCTTCGTCATGCGCATGGCCGAGGCCGACGAGCACTTTCTCTACACGAAGATGAACGAGATAGACCAGTTCGACGCCCTGCGCGGTTCGGCCCGCGGCTCGCAGCAGTTTCAGATTATGTGCCTCTCGTTCGACCCAGACAACCGTTACGGTCAGACGCGTGTGGGCGTGCAAAGCGTGACCGAGAAGGTGTGCATCCGATTCAACTGGAATGCCGCCACGACCATCCAGAAGGGACAGAAATACTTTGCGAAGGTGCTGACCGACGGGCCCATCTCGCGCATTAACTTCTGCACCATCCCTGAGCGCGAAATCGGAGCCGACATGCCCGTCTACGGCACGTACGATGCTGCCTTCGACGAAGAACTGCGCCCATACATCGACCGCCTCTGTCGTGCATCAGGCATCGTAGACTGCCCACAGGCGTTCCGGTTGGCCAAGCGGCTGAAGGATGAGTGCGCCGAGTTTGCCCGACTCTCACAATCGAGAGTATATGAGAACCTGTCGTTCCGTGCCAACGTGATAGCCTACCTGAAGGCCTGCGTGCTCTACATCTGCAACGACTACAAGTGGGGGCGCGAGATAGAGGACTTTGTGCGCTGGTCGTTGCGGTACGACCTCTGGTGCAAGATGCTGTTCTTCGGCGAGGCCATCGAACAGGCTAATCGCAGCAGCGAGGAGCAGACAGGTCACCGTGGCCCTCGCAATCTGTTGGAACTGCTGCCCGATGAGTTTACACTGCATGATGCAAACCTCATCCGTCAGGCCAACGGCATGGACACGCGCGGCACCCGCAATATGCTCTCGCAGTGGGTACATCGCGGCTACCTCTTACAGATGACAGATGACAGTTTTATGAAAATTGAAAAATTGAAAAACGTTTAAGAATTGAAGAATTGAAAAATTGAAGAATTGAAGAACGTTTAAGAATTGAAGAATTGAAAAATTGAAAAAAAAATAGATGATGGAACTGATATTAGAACGTATAGCAAAGCGCAAGACCTACACCATTGGTAGGCTCTGCATCAGAGAACAGATTGCCGACGAGTATTCAACAGGCACGGAAGACAAGTATTTCTGCGACACGCTGGAGCCCACTTGGCGCGACTACGAGCACGGGGCGTATAAAATCAAGGGAAAAAGTGCTATCCCCGAAGACCGCTATGCGGTGGTCATCTCTTGGAGTCCGAAGTTCAAACAGTGGCTGCCCATCCTGCTTGGTGGCCCCGAATTCAACAGCAAGTGGCAGGGCGTCCGCATCCATGCGGGCAACACGTCAGAGGACACCGAAGGCTGCATCCTTGTGGGTAAAAACAGAGTGGTCGGCCAAGTGCTCGACTCACGCGTCTGGCTCAACCGCCTAAAACAGAAAATCGTGGAGGCCAAGAATCGGGGCGAGCCTGTGTGGCTGACCGTCAAGTGACCGTCAAAAAACAGTATGTGGCTGCACTTCGCCGTGCGGCCGGCGGATAACAGAAGAAAGGTTGCGCTCTTGTGAGTGCAACCCTTCTTTTTACGATTTTCCCTGACGATTAGCTGTTGTACTCCTGCCAGGACTTAATCTTGATGTCTTCCTGCTTGAGGGCTGTGAAGGCTTCGATGTAGGCCTTGGCCAGACGTACGTTGGTCATCAGCGGAATGTTGTGGTCAATGGCTCCGCGGCGGATGCGGTAGCCGTTGGTCAGCTCGCGCTTGGTGTGGTTCTTGGGCACGTTGACGATGAGGTCGAACTGGTGCTGGGCAATCATGTCCATGACGTTGTTGTCGCCTTCCTCGTCGGGCCAGCAGACGGCTGTTGCTGCCACGCCGTTGTCGTTGAAGAACTTGGCCGTACCGCCTGTGGCGTAGACCTTGTAGCCCTTCTGTACCAGTTCCTTGGCGGGTTCCAGCAGGCTGACCTTGCCCTTAGCGGCACCCGACGAGATGAGGATGCTTGCACCCTGCTTGGGCAGACGGTAGCCGGTGGCAATGAGGGCATTGAGCAGAGCCTCGTTCAGGTCGTCGCCCAGACAGCCTACCTCGCCGGTGGAGCTCATGTCAACACCCAGCACGGGGTCGGCATTCTGCAGACGTGCAAACGAGAACTGGCTGGCCTTAACGCCGATGCGGTCAATGTCGAACTCGAACTTCTCAGGGCGAGAGTAGGGGGCGTCGAGCATAATCTTGGTAGCGGTCTCGATGAAGTTGCGCTTCAGTATCTTCGAAACGAAGGGGAACGAGCGCGAAGCACGCAGGTTGCACTCGATGACCTTCACCTCGCGGTTCTTGGCGAGGAACTGGATGTTGAACGGGCCGGAGATGTTGAGCTCCTTGGCTATCTTGCGCGAAATCTTCTTAATCTGA
>Ga0256407_10012283_pt1 | contig 11685 bp, 8 predicted proteins | sample RumenRJG_04DNA_FD_193489 | JGI IMG/M metagenome (GOLD analysis project Ga0256407, IMG submission 193489) | Bovine rumen microbial communities from Lethbridge, Alberta, Canada - RJG_04 | ecosystem: Host-associated > Mammals > Digestive system > Stomach > Rumen | place: Canada: Alberta | collected... | reverse complement strand
AAAATAGATGATAAATGAAATTTATAAATTATTTGATATAAAAATATCAAAATAATTTATTTTTTCTGATAAAAAATATGAGAATTCATCTTTTTGAAGAGAACTTTTCTAAATTAATACTTATAAATATAAAAATTATATACCGATTGAAAGAGAATAAATGAAGAAAAAAATAAATCAATTTTAACAAAAATGAAATAAACAAAGAAATTGAAATTTTAATTATTAAATTTAGATAAAAGTTTTTTATCTTGTGCAATAATATTACAATTTTTATTTAATCCATTAAAAATGTCTTGAGTATTTTTATCATTATTAATAATAAAATTATTTAAATTTAACAAAGTTAAAGAAGAACAATTGTAAAACATCTTCTCCATATTAACAGTTTTATCAATATTAAAATTAGATAAATCTAAAGATAATAAGGAACTACAATTACAAAACATACAATCCATATTAATAACATTATGAGTATCAAAACTTGTTAATTTTAAAGATGTTAATTTAGTACAATCCTGAAACATTTCATTCATTTCAGTTACATTAATAGTATTGAAATTATTTAAATCTAATGAAGTTAATGAATAACATCCTTTAAACATTTGACTCATTTTTACTACTTTATTTGTGTTAAAATTTGATAAGTTTAAATTTTTTAAAGAACCACAATTCCAAAATGTTCCCCACATATTAGTTACTTTCTCTGTTAAAAAATTAGATAAATCTAAAGTTTCCAAAGAAGAACAATATTCAAATAAAAAAGAAATATCCTCAATATTATAAGTTTTAAAATTTGAAAGATTTAAATCTTTTAAAGAACTACAATATGAAAAAGCACAAGCAATTTTTTTTATATCATTTGAATTAAAATTAGAAAAGTTTATAGAAATTAATGATTTACAATTATAAAATATCCAATTTATATTAGTTAAAGGTTTCTTAAACATGAATTTGATTGTATATTTACCTATTTTTGGAAATTTATATTCGAAACAAAAATCAATTTTTTCATCATTCACATATATTTCAGTATTATCTATTATTTCTTTTTCGTTATTGTTTCCTATATTCCAATAATTTTCCTTTCTTTTTATTTCTTCATAAGATTTTATAATATAATTTGGATTCTCTAAATCATTTTGATTAATATTATATTCACATATTAAATAATTCTCTTGATTCTTATTATTATCTAAATTATAATAAATAATATTATTTTGATATAAATCAATTAAAATGAAATCTTCAACTGGTTTAATTATTTCATTAATAGTTGATAAATAATCAATATAATATTTCTTGTAATTATTTATATTATCCTCATTAAATAAATCAGTATTATCATTAATAATTTTCATTTGATTTAATAAAATCTTTATATCTACAATTATTTTATTAAATTTATGTATATTTAAATCTATTTCTTTTATTAAATTATTCATTTGATTAATTTCTCCCTTATTTAATCCAATTTTTGAAAAAGGAATTATTGTATGTGTAAAATGCTCTTTTATACAATATTCACAAAAATTTGTTTTACAATTTTTACAAAAAAAACAATATATATTTGAATGTTTTTTACAGAAAAGTTCAAATGAAGGAAAGTTTGAATTATCATTTGTTTTATTAAAAAAAGAATGTTTAAAATATTCATCCCAAGAAATTCTTTGATTTACATTAATAATTAACATTTTTTTTAATAAATCATCTAAATATTTTTCATTTATTGAATTTAATTTTTTTCCTGATAAAATATTATTATATAATTCATTTTCATTTTTTGCAAAAAAAGGATATTCTTTAAACAACATATAATAGATTATTATACCTAAACTCCATATATTGCTTTTTTCAGAAATATTTTCTCCAATTAAATACTCAGGAGCCATTGTCATTTTATCTTCAAAATTATATGTAACTGAATATGATTGTTCTATTGATTGAGTTGCATCATAATTATTAGATAACTTAAATAAACATTTATCAACTTTATCTAGACTTATTAAAATATTTTTTGGATTTAATTTTCTATGAATCAATTTATTTTCTTTCATTAATTTAAATGAATTATTTAATTGAATTAAAACTTCTCTAACTTCTTTAATAGAAAAACCTTTTTCTCTACTTTTAATACAATCATCTAAGTTACATATACAAAAATCCATTATTAAATAATAATATTTTTTATTTTCAATAAATTCTTTTATTTTTATAGAATTTTCATTTTTTAATTTGATGATTTTATTTTCATTTAATTTTAATTTTGTTAATTGAAAAAATCTTTCTTTGTCGATTTCTTTTATTGCTACATAATTTCCATTTTTCTTATCTTTTGCTTTATATATGACACTATAATTATTTAATCCAATTCTTTCTATTTTTATATATTTCAACCATATATCAATATTGGACATTTTACTTTTAATATAAATTAAAAATTTTTTTGAACAAAATGGATTAATTAGAATAAGAGATAATATTAAGGTTTTTATTTTTCTAGTTAAATCCATGAAATTAAAGTAATTAAAAAGAAGTAAAAATTTATTTCATATTTCCTTTTAAATGTCAAAATCAGTAGGAATTATGTATATAATAATAAAAAATAATTTTCATATAAAAAATGTGAAAAAATGATTTTGTGATTTTTAGTATATATCAATAAACTATCTCCATAATAATTTTTTGATTATTTATTTTAAATTTCTTTTTTTTATGGAACTATTTTTGGTTTATGCGTCTAAATATTAAATAATATAATTTTCATTTTTTTCTAAGAAAAAATGTAATATTAAAATTATATTTTTTACAATCAATCCTATAAATAAATATTTATGAATTTATTTTTTCGTTTTTGTGATTTCTTTTAATTAATCATTCAAAAATCAAAATCATTTGATTTTATAATAATTATTTTCTTTTTTATTTTTTAAATATAATAAAGTTGATTATAAATAAATTTATATATCATTTTAATTTCAATTATATTAATGTAGTAATTTTTAAATTATTTTTTTTAATTTTAATTATAATAATTATTGTTAAAATTCAATGTCTATTTTTCCTTATGAAATATTATTTTCAGTTTCAAATATATCAATAAAATAATTTTTATAATAGATTAATAACTTAAAAATATTTCAAATTAAAATTTTATTTATTCAAAATCTGATGAATTTGAAACAACCAAAGAAAAAATTATAAATAAAAAAGAAAATAAATTATGTTTTATATATAGTGTTTTTAAAAAAAAAAAAGAAAATATAAAAAAGAAATTTATAAAATGATTTAAATAAAATAAAAATATTCTCATTTTATTTAAATTAAATATAAATGCTTTAAAAAATGAAAATAATGAAATAAAAAAAGATGACATTTTTTAAGATTTATTTAAACAATTGTATTTTGACCAAAATATTAATATTAAACTGTTAATCATAAATGAAAATGATAATGAAAATATTTTTTGAAGGTTGTAAAAGAATTAAAGAATTATGAGAATAAATTAAAAAGAATAAATTAGTTGAAATATTGATTTAAGAAATAAATTTTATGAATAAAAAATAAAGAGTTTTATAAAAGTAATTTATTTAATTATTAAATTTTTTTAGTTTATTTTATCAATGAATGTTTGCATATGATTTTTTATATAATTTAAAATTATTTCATCAATTTCTTTTCCTTCTTGATTATTATTTGCATTTATTACTTTCTGAGCTTCATCCTCATTTATATTATCAATTCCTAAAATAATATCATTAAATTTCTTTTTTTCAGAAGATATTTCTTCTTTATTTTCATTTAATGATTTTTCAATTTGTTCAATATCATTTTTAATATCTTCTAAACAATAATTATTTGAAAAAAATTTTGAAGCAAATTTATTTAAACTATTTTTTTTCTCAATTAATTTTTTAACTTTTTCATTTATAAATGATAAATTATCACTTAATTTTAATTTTGGAACAGCCTTTATTCTATTATCAGTTTGATTATTTTGATTATTATTATGAATATTACTAATATTTGAAATTTTATTTTGATTAACATTAAAGTTTAATTGTTCATTTACAATACAATTTTTTCCAAATTTTACAACTAACATTTTAATCTATTTTTATTTTATATATAATTTTAATAAATTATAATAGGTATTAATTAGTGATTTTAATTAATAATTTTTTTTCATAATCATATAAACTTTATTAAAAAAATAAATAAATTATGGAAAAATAAATTAGTAAAAAAATTTTCAATAATAATTATTCACATAATAATTTTCTGAATTATTAAAATTATTATAATTGTAATTATTATTCATATTATTAATAGATTCATATAATATTTTTTTCTTTTGTAATTGAGTATATGAATTTTCTCCTTTTCTTGGAGAGTAATTATTTTTTTCAATAATATTATTAAAATCAAAATTATTATTTATTTTTGGTACAAAAGTACATTCTTTTAATTCTTCCATTTCTTTCTCTTCCTTTTTTTTTAAATTATCAATTATTTTTTTATTTCTATTATCATCAATTCTTTTAATTAAATCATTATCAAAAAAATATTTAGAAACAACATAATCATATTTATGATTAATATATTTTTTCTTATTAATCATTAATTTATCACTAGATAAAGATTTATTTAAAATTTTCTTTGGATAATTTGAAAAACTTTTATTACATAAATTAATAGAATTTTTTAAAATATAATTCCCATTATAATTATAGTTTATTTCAGGAGAAAAACTAAAATTATTATAATAAGAGTCTAAATTTTGTTTTAATTTTTCTTTATTTTCTTGATATTCATAAATCATTCTATCTAATTTTTGTAATAAAGATTCTCCTTGTCTTTGAACATCAATTTTTATTGCTGCATTTGATGTTGAAGTAATTGAAGTATCAGGATTAAATGTTAATTTTTCTTTTTCTGATTTTTCTATTTTTTTTTTTAAATTATACAATTTTGAATGACTCTGAAATAAATATTCATTTTGTCTTTCTATAAATTTATTTATGTCAAATTCAGAATTATCATTTATATTTGAATATGTTTGAGGATGAAATGAACATTCTTTTTCTTCTTTTGTTAATGTTTTTTTTCTATTTTTTATATTTTTTTCTGCTTCTATAAATTTTTCAATTTCTGTTTGAATTCCATTTTTTGTTTCATATAATCTATCAAATACATTTTCTTCATTATTTGTTTTATTATTATTTGAATTATTATTAATTTTTGGATTAAAAGTTGGATTTGTTGATATATTATTTTTCATATTTGAAATTTTTTCATTTGTTTCTTGAATTATTTCATTTGTTCTTTTCTGAATTGGAATATTTAATTTTGGATTTGATATTACAATTTGTCTACTTTTTTTATTTATTTGAGGTGTATATGTATATTTATTTATTTCTTCATTATCATATTGTGATTTTAATTTTTTTTGTTTTTCTATTTTTTTATTGTAATCTTCATATAATCTTTGAATTCTAGGATTAATATCTTTTTTTGAATTATGTATTTTATTTTCATTCTCAGTTTCTTCCTTTTTTTCGCTTTCTATAATTTCCTTTTTTTTATTTAATATATCTTTTGCATCAATAATATTATTATTATTTGATATAATATTTGATTTATTTATTTTTGGTTTTGGCTTTGATGAAGATTTTTTCTTAATTTTTTCATTTGTATTAATTCTCAAATTTTTTGTTGAATGCATATCGTACAATTTTTCTCTTAAATTTTTATTTTTATTTGCACTATAATTTTGTTTATTATTTTTATAATTTTCATTATAACCTAAATATAAATCATCAATTTCAATTGAATCTAATAAATTAATATTTTCTCCTGTATATTCAAACAAATTATCATCAATATTCATTTAATTAAAAAAAATTAAAAATTCAAAATTAAAAAAATTAATTTATTTAAATATATGAAATTAATTATAACTTATTAAATGTTTTTTAAGTTTTATAAAAAATTAATTTTAGTTAATTTTTTAATTATAATTTTTAGGAACTACTTTCCTTGGAGGACAAACTAAATTTATATAATTATTAAATTTTTCATTGTTTTCAGGAGTATCTTTACAATATGTTAAAAATAGTTTTTTTTGTTCTTCTATTGATGGTTCTATCCAATCATTTTTTAAAGAAGAAAAATATTTAGTTATTTTAAATAATTTTTCTTCAAGTGAAGGATCATTTAATTCTATATTTTTTGTTGTTAAACTTGTTAAGACTTCTTTACTTGTTTGATACATTATATCCCAAGTTACTACCATATCATCTTTTGTTTTAGGTTGAAAATTCATTTTTTAATTTTTTTATTTATTTATTATATACACTTAAGAATTCAACAAAAATAAAAAATTATATTTAAATTTATATAATTTTATTTATGAATATTTTTAATGATTTAAAAAGAAAATATTAAAAATCTATAAGTGATTCATATATATGATTAAAAAAAATATTGTGAATAAAAAATAAATAAAAATCACTAAATAAATTCTAATATTAAAAAAAAGATAATAAATAAAAAAAAAATAAATAACATAATTTCTAAAATTTCCTTTCATAAAAAAACTAATTAAATTTCCCAATCTTCACCCAATCAAAAATAAATAATAAATAATAAATAAATAAAAAAATAAAACATAAAATTCAAATGTCCAAAATTTCAAAATTCTTTTTAATAACAATTCTCCTTCTCTCAACAGAATGTCGTCAATTCCGTTATTTAAAAGAAGATAAACCTAAAAAAGAAAAAAAACGTCGTAGTGGAATTTTAATGCATATAACATCATTACCAAGTAAATATGGAATAGGAACATTAGGAGAAGAAGCATATAAATTTGTAGATTTTTTAGTAAAAGCAAAACAAAGAGAATGGCAAGTTCTTCCTTTAGGACCAACAAGTTATGGTGATTCACCTTATCAAGTTTTTTCTTCATTTGCAGGGAATCATTATTTAATTGATTTAGATTATTTAATTAATGAAAATTTATTAAATAAAGAAGAAGTTGAAAGTGTTTTTTGGGGTAATGATCCAAGATATGTTGATTTTGGTAATTTATTTATTGAAAGAAATAAAATTTTAAAAAAAGCTTTTGAAAGATTTAAACCACATAATGATTATTATCATTTTATAAATACACAAAAATTTTGGTTAGATGATTATGCTTTATTTATGTCATTGAAAAATCATTTTGATCATAAACCATGGACTGAATGGCCAAAAGATATTAAATTACGTGAAAAAAAATCAATGGATAAATATAAACAAGAATTACAAAAAGAAATTAAATTTCAATATTTCTTACAATTTAAATTTAATGAACAATGGGTAAAATTACGTAAATATTGTCATCATAATGGTATAAAATTAATAGGAGATGTACCAATATATGTAGCATTAGATTCATCAGATACATGGTCATCACCTGAAAATTTCCAATTAGATAAAGAAGGTTATCCAACTGCAGTAGCTGGTGTACCACCAGATGCATTCACTGCTGATGGTCAATTATGGGGTAATCCATTATATGATTGGGATAAAATGAAGAAGGATAATTTCAAATGGTGGATTCAGAGATTAAAATCTACTAGTGAGAAATTTGATACTATTAGAATTGATCATTTTAGAGGTTTAGAAGCTTATTATGCTGTACCATATGGTGATAAAACTGCACGTAATGGAAAATGGATTAAAGGACCTGATAAAGATTTTATTAAAGCTTTACATGATCAATTACCTAATGTTAATTTTATTGCTGAAGATTTAGGTTATTTAACTAAAGATGTTTTAGATTTGAGAAATTATTCTGGTTATCCTGGAATGAAACTTTTACAATTTGCTTTTGATTCAAGAGAAGAATCTGATTATTTACCTTATGGTTATGATAAAAATACAGTTTGTTATCTTGGTACTCATGATAATGATACTGTTGAAGGATGGCAAAAATCATTAAATCCTGAAGATAGGAAATTAGCTGAAAGATTCCTTGGATTAAATCCAGGAGAAAATTTAAGATGGCCTCTTATTAGAACTGGTTTTGCTACTGTTAGTAATTTATTTGTTGGAACTATTCAAGATTTTATAGGAATTGGTAGTGAAGGAAGAATTAATACTCCTGGAGTTATGAATGGAAAAAATTGGATTTGGAGAGCTCTTCCTGGAGAATATAATGATAAATTAGCTGAAAAAATTGCTGATTTAACTGTTCTTTATGGAAGATATTAAAATGTTTTTATTTAAAATTTTTAAATTAAAACTACATTTAAAAATATAGAATTATTTTTTTATTTTATTTTTTTAAAAATTATAATGTTCATATTAGTTTTTTTATTATCTATTAAAATATCATTTCAATTAGAAATAAAATTAAACCTATCTAATACTATTCCAAATATAACAACTACAATCAAACAATCATCACTCTTTCAAAAATTAAATATATCATTGCCATTATTATATAGTTGTTTTGGAACACCAAGTCAATGTTTTAATATGACTTTTGAAACAACATATTATAATACATTTTTAGATGGAACAGGTGATTATTTTAGAAATTCTTTTAATAAAACACATTCACAGACATTTAATACTACAAATCAATCATTATTTTTTAATTATCAAGATAATAATTTAAAAGGTAATTTTGGTTTAGATAATATTATTATTTATAATAATACTCAAAAAATAAAACAAAATGAAAAATTTGCATTTTTATTATTAGAAGAAAAAAGTGAATCTGTTAATAAAATTTTAGTAGATGGAATTATAGGTTTAAAGAAAAATAATTCTCTAACAAATAATTGTAAAGTATCTTTTTTAAATTATTTTAATATCAATTCAAATTTTAGTTTTCAATTTAAGAGAAATAAAAATAATGAATTAGAAGTTTTTTTTTTAATAGATGATAAAAAAGATAACAATGATAATTATACACCATGTAAAAATTCCAATAAAAATAATAATGATATTGATAATGAATGGAAATGTAAAATTACAAATATAAGTATAGATATTGGTGTAAGTTCAAATATACCAATTCCATTTAATAATTTTGCTTATTTTTCTGTTATTAATCCTTTAATTGAATTTCCTTATGAAATAGGATATTTTATTTTAAATAGATTATATGAACAAAGTGAAAATCAATGTGAAATTGTAAAAGAAGGAAATATTTCAATATTTATTTGTAATAAAAACGAAATAGATATAACAAAATTTGAAAAAATATATTTGTATTATAATAATAATAAAACAAATCCAATTATATTAAATCCTAAAAATTATTTTGAAATAATAAATGATAAATATATTTGTAAAATTGTTCAAAATAAAAATATAAATAATATAATTTTAGGTATACCTGCATTTCTTGATAATACATTTATATTTGATTTAAAAGAAAATATGATAAAAATTAAGGAACATAAAGAAAATTATATGGCTTATATTATAATTATTGGAATAATAGCATTATTATTAATTATAATTCCAATTTTAATATATATATATGAAAATAATAAAAAAGAAAAAAATTTTAATAAACTTGATGATATAAGCAATACAAATAATTTAATTGAAAAAAATTATTCAAATTAACAAATTAGTTTTTATATTATTAATTATTATAAATTTTATTAAAAAATTTCCATTATAAATATTTTTGTTTCTCAACAAAAAATGGAAAATGAAATTAATGAAATGAAAGCACTTGAAGCTAAATCTCCAATATCAAATGCAGCAAGACATTTAAAAGGAGAATTTAAATTTTGTAGTGTTGATTTCTTTATAAGAAGTAATGAATTAGCATTTAGGAAATTAAAACCTCCAATTAAATTAACAATGCAAAAATATTTAGATAAATTAAGTAAAAAAATAAATATAAATCAATTTATTGCAAAAACAAAACCAATTAATAAAGATTTATTAAATAGAAAAAGTGATCATTATACTAAACTTTATGGTAAAGAAAATATTTTTGATGAAATTAATATTGAAGAAAAAATTATTCCAATAAATATTTTAAATATAATTAAAAATAATAGACAAGATGAATATAGATCAAAATTAATTCAAGAAGTTAGAAATAAACATAAAATTTTTCCTCAAATTGGACAATATAATCCAAAATATACTGTAATTGAGAAAAATATTCCTAGTATTGATTTCAATAAATTACATTCTAATCATGAAAATTTTAACAATCAAAATAAAAAAAGAAAAAAAACATCAGACAATAAAATAAAAAATGAAAAATTACATAAAAATAAACTAAAATTACAAAATGATATAAATAATAATAATTTGAAAACTAGAAATAAAATTGAAAGTGTTAGATATTTTAAAAATAATTCTAATACTGAAGCCTCATCTTATTTTAAAAATAATACTATGAATGATAATTTAATGACTATAACTTTCAATAATTTTGAGCCTAGTAAAAATAAAAATTTAAGAAAAATGATATTTGAAGATGCTTTAAATAAAAATAAAACAAAATTAATAAAAAACAAAAATTAACAATTTTAAAAAAAAATAAATAAAAAATAATTCAAAAATTAAAATAACCAATTTCTTTTTATTAAATAATCAATTATAAAAAAAATTCAAAAAAAAAAAAAAATAAAAATAAACAAATATATTTAAAGAGTAGTCTTATAAATTTCAGTTTTAATTTCTCCATCATCCATATATTTAGTAACTTTAGTAATTTTCTTCTGAACACCATCTTCATTAATAATAGTTTCATTAGTATCAATTTTCTGAACACCAACATGTCCACTAGATCCAGGATGATATTCTTGATTAATATTAACAGAATTATTCCCAACATTATAATTATTTTCAGTAACAAAAGTTTGAATATTACTATTACCATTATTATTACTAACATTAGTACTTTCATTAATCATTTGAATTTGTCCTGGAATTCCCATTCCAAATCTCAAAGGATTATAATTAGTAGAAGTATACTCTCCAATAATAGGATGATTATATTTAGGATTATAATAAGCATTTTCACTTAATTTAATATTCTGTGTTTGACTTTCATAATTACTTCTCTCAATAACTTCCTTTGGTATTTCATTAAATGAATTAATAGGACCACTATTCTTCAAATTATTCTCATTATTATAAGTAGTAGTAGTAGTCTTAATAGTTTTAACAACACCACCAGGACCATTTTCAACTTTTTCTTCAACATTAACATTTTGATTATAAGGAACAGTATTATTACCTTGATATTGTTGTTCCATATTAAATCTTCTTATTGAATTAGGATCATTATATTCACGAGATGCATAATTCCATGCACCACTTTCAGCATTTGTTTTTAATATTCCTCCTGAAGTTTTTTTTGCTTGTCCTAATTGCTCTTTTTGATATTGTTCAAAGTAATCTTTCGGAGGTGGTGCTTGCTTTTGTTGATTTCCCCATTGCCAGTTTTCTAGTCCACTCTCTGCATTTGTTTTTAATATTCCTCCTGTTTGCTGTGCTTTTGCTAATTCACGAGCATTGTATGCTGCATAGTCAAATTGCTGTGCTGGACCACCACGGTTAAAACGATTTTCGTTGTATGTCCAGTTTGCTTGACCTGTTTCTTCGTTTGTGTTTTGGATGTTCATATTTTTTTTTTTTTATGTTTTATATGATTTT
>Ga0256407_10012282_pt1 | contig 11685 bp, 4 predicted proteins | sample RumenRJG_04DNA_FD_193489 | JGI IMG/M metagenome (GOLD analysis project Ga0256407, IMG submission 193489) | Bovine rumen microbial communities from Lethbridge, Alberta, Canada - RJG_04 | ecosystem: Host-associated > Mammals > Digestive system > Stomach > Rumen | place: Canada: Alberta | collected... | reverse complement strand
AGTGAAGCTTTTGATGTTGCTATTCATCAATTAGAAAAAATTGAAGATGAACAATATAAGGATTCTACTACTATTTTACAATTACTTAAAGAAAATATTGATATGTGGAAAGCTGATTTACAAGAACAGGAAGAAGATGGAGATGATATGAGGGATGAATAATAAGATTTTTTTTATTTTTTTTGATAAGGTTATGTTATTCTTTATGTTAAAATGAAGAATATTTAATTTTTTTTAAAAGAATATTTTTTATTTTTTTATTATTTGAATTTTTTATGAAATGTTTTTATTAATATTATATTTTACTTTTTTCAAAGTTCATTTATAAAACAATATTACTTATATCGTAATTAAATATTATATTAATCTTAATATATTATAAATCATAATATCCAAATTATAAGTTTTAAAAATTCAAATACATAAAATCACATATAAAGATAATCATAAAAATAAAAAAATATGGGATCAATATGTTGTAATAAACAAGATATTGTTGAAACTCAAAAACCAAGAAACCCAGATTTTATGATTCCATCAGCTTATCATTATGATTTAAGAAAATCATTTTCATTTATTCGAATATTAAACAAAGGAGGATTTGGTCAAGTAAAATTATTTAAAGATAAAACTTTTTCAGAAGCCGAATATGCAATAAAAACAATATCAAAAGAATCATTAACATATAAAAAATTCCATCATATAAAAACTGAAATTGAAATAATTTCAGCTTTAAATCATCCAAATATAGTAAATTATTATTGTACAATAGAAACTTCTCATAATTTTAATTTAATAATGGAATATTTAGGAGGACAACCATTTTTAAAATTATTAACAGACAACAGAAAAAATTTTAAATTAGAATATTTTAGAATAGTTTTATATCAAGTTCTCTCAGCATTATGTTATCTTCATTCAAATGATATTGTTCATAGGGATATAAAGCCTCAAAATATTTTATTTAAAATGGATAATGATTTAGAAATTAAATTAATTGATTTTGGATTAAGTTTTTTTCATAAAAATAAAGATATTGAATCAATCGCAGGTACATCACAATATATGTCTCCAGAAGCTTATAATGGGAAAATTACACCTAAAAATGATATTTGGTCAATGGGGATTATTTATTATATTTTTTGCTTTGGGAAATTTCCTTTTGTTGGTAATAATCAAAATGATTTAAAGGAAAAAATTATTAATGATGATATTGATTTCGAAAATGGAAGGTTATCTGATATTAAAGATGAAGATATTGTTTTATTAAAAAAAATGTTAGATAAAGATTATGAAAATAGAATTAGTGCACATACTGCTATAAGAGATGATATTTTTAAATTTATTAACACTAATTTTTTTGATGATAATGTTTTAATTGATAAATATATTAATGAATTTTTTAATCAAAAAACTTTAGATTTAATAAGAAAATATGTTAAATCATCAATTATTCAAAAAACTTTTGTTTTTATGTATGTTTGGTTAGCTCCTTTTAAAAAAAGATCAAATTTTAGAAAAATGTTTGTAGCAATTGATAATTATTTTAATTATAATGGATATTTAAATTCAAGAGAAGTTTTCGAAGAATTTAAAGGAAGAGAATTAATTGAAGAAGAAGAAGGAGGAAAAATTTTTAGTTTTATTGATACAAATACGTCAAATAAAGCCAAAGAATTATTTAAAATAGAAGAAAGTTCAATAAATGAAGAAGATATTTCAAAAAAAAAAACTTTATATAGAAATGCTTCAAATAAAAGTTTGAAATATAAAGATTGGGGTAGAATAAAATATACTACTTTTCTTTCTTTTTTTTATTTAGAAGAAATTAAAAATCTAAAAAATGATGATGAAAAAGTGAAATATATTTTCAGTTTTTTTTGTGATAGACCTTTATGTGATAATCCAAAAAAAGAAATTATTGATATTAAAGGAAATATTATTACTGATTCTCAAATTAATGAAATTGATGATATTCCTAATACTTTAACTAAAGTTACTTTTATGAGGTTTTGTTATAAACAAAATTTACCTTTTAAAGATTGTGAAGATGATATAAATAAATTTTTTATTGAAAATCCTCATCCTATATTTTATTACGAATTTAAAAAGATGATTTTTGATGATTGTTATTAATTGTTATGAAAATTTGATTTTTAAATTATTTTATAAATTCTAATTTAGAATATTTTAATAAATATTTATATAGGTTTTAAAGAGTTAATATTTTATATTTTTGCTAATTACTATTTAAGTAAAGATATTGTAGTGAAAAATATTTATATCTATTTTAAAATATTTTATTTACTTTAAAGGGAAATGAATATAAATAATATATATTTCTTCTTTTAAATTTTATATTTTATTTATTTAAATAAATAATGAAAGATAATATAAATGCTATACCTTTAACTGTAACAAATAAAAATAAAAAGAATTTTCTAAATCCTATCAATTTTAATAGTAAAAAAGGATTAAATAATAATAATGAAAATAACTCTTTTCAAAATTATTATAAATTAAATGATGAATCTTTTAACCAACAATATGAATCATTAATAAATTTATGGAAAGATTTAGGAGTTACAATTGAATTCCAGGAGGAATTTAAAAAAATGTTTTCATTATTAATAGAAGAGGAAAAGGAAATATGTATACATAATGAAAAAAAAACTTTAAAAAAAGTTAGAAATTCTATTAAAAAATTAATAAAAGAAATATCATCAAGAGAAAAAAATATTCAACTCCTCATAAAATTAAATGAAATAATAGAAAATGATGAAGAAAATATAGATGATGATTCAGTAATTATAGATTCAGTAAATTTATTAAAAAAAATAAGAATAAATTCTTTATATTGTGTAAATAACTTAATAAAAATAAGAGAAATTACTTTATTTCAAAAACAAAATGGAAAATACAATACTAAAAATATGAATTCATCTTATAAATATAATGAAAATTATTTAATGAAAATGAAATATGACATGAATTTCCTAAAAAATTCAAAATTATCTAAATATATTGAATTTTCAAATGGTGATATTGATCCTTTTTTAATTTGTTGTTCAAAAAAAATAAATAAAAAAAAAAATCAAGATAAAATTTTAATACCAATTCCTGAGGATTTATTGGATGAAATTAAACAAGCAAAATATTATATTACTCAAGATTTCCTATTTTCAAATATATCTCAGGATAATAAAGAATTGAACAATAATTTAAATATAATTAACTTTCATTATGAAAATAATAATATTGAAACTAATTCAAAAATAAATAATAGGAATATATTTCTTTCTAAATTAAATAAGGAAAATATTTTAAAAACAAGAATATCAAATTCATTTAATAATAGCTTTTTAAATAATACTTTTTCAAAGAAAATTAATATGAGTAGAACATTGCATAAATTAAAAATAAAAAAAGGGCCAGAAAAATATGATTTAATGTTTTTAAATCCAAAACAAGAATTTTATAATGAAAAAAATTCAGATTCATCAAGAATAAATAGTTATAGTAATAAATTTGATAATTCCAATTTAAATAATATAAATATTACTAAATTATATAACAATAAAAATGATAAATTGATTAATAGTGAAATATTTGAAGAAAGTGATGAAGGAGAAACAGAAACAAATATTAAAAAAAATAATTGGAAAAATGAAATGATGACAAGAGATGTTTTTTTACAAAAATTAAATGAATATGAATATAAAAATGAAGATAAAGATGAGAATTCATTAAGTATAATTTTAAAAGAAAAGATAAAAAATATTGAAAATAAAGAAACAATAAAAAATAAAGAAAATTCAGATGTAAAAAAAGATGAAAAAAAAACAACAGAAAAAGATTATAATGATGATTCTGAAGAATTAGATTATGAATTTTTAACAGATAATGAAAATGAAAATGAGAATGAAAATAAAGATGATTCAGAAGATAATGATTCAAATGAATATGAAAATAAATTATTAGAATCAAGTATAAAAAATTATCATATTGAATATTTTGAAAATGATATTAGTGATTTAATTGAAATTATTACAAAAAAGAATTATATTAATTCAATTCCAAAAAATTTAAAAGATTTATTTAATTTAAATAAAAACTCTTTTAGTCCAATTAAATTAATGAAAGGAATTTATCCAAAAATTATAGTTAGTTATATACAAAATGAAATCACTGGATTATGTATTTATTCTTTTTCTTCTTTAGAAAAACCAATTAAAATATTAATTAATCATATAAGTTCTATTAATTATTCTTCTGAAATAAATGATTATACAAATCAAATTGAAGGAATGATTAATTTTATTAAAGAAACAATAAAATGTGATATTATAGAAATAAAAATAAATTCAAAGAAAAATTTAGATAAAAATTTAAAAAGTTTATTTAAAACAATTTTATCTTTTAAAGTATTAGATAATAAATTAATATATATTTATTATGATTTTGATGAAAATGATGAAAAAGAAAATAAAATAAATAAATTTTTGTCAATTAAATCTTCATCATTAATAAGTTATTCTTCAAATAAATATGGTTCATCAAAAAATGTAGATAAATATATAAATTTATTCCAAATATATTCAATTTTAAATGAAAAAAAAGAATCAAAAGAATTTAAATTAGAAGAAATAGGTAAAAAAGGACTAATATTTGAAACAGATAAATTAAAGGAATATTTTAAAAAGAGTTTAACTTTTTCATTAAATAATCTTAATATTGAGCAATTAAAAAGTTTCATTCATAAAAATATAAATGAAAATATTGATTTTAAAGATATGAAATGTAATGAAGAAAATGAAAATGATTTAATAACATTTAATTTTATTCCTTTATTAAGAAGTGGAATTTCAGTTCAAATAAATGAATATTTATATAATAGAATTGAAGATAATATTGAATTATTTTATGATGATAGTAAAGAATGTAAAATTTATTTAATTCCAACTTATAATAAAAATGTTAAAGTTATAATTGGTGAAATGAATGATGAAATGAATAATAAATTAATTAATAATACTAATAATATTTATGAAATATTTTATGATTTTTATAATAAACTTAATAAAGATAATAATAAAAAAATTAAAAAAGTTATTTTTATTCCTTCTTTTTCAATACAATCTCATTTAATTGCCTCAAATATTAATAATGTTGAAAAAAATATTTTACTATTTAATAATTTTGATAATACAAATTTATATATTATATCTGTAGATGAATATTATCAAATTGAATGGAATATTGATAAGAATTATAAAAATTCATTATATAATGAACCTAAAATAGATAAAGATATTGTAATTAAAGATTCTTTTTTATTTGGAATATTTCATCAAAAATTGTATGATTCTAATAAAATCTCAGCTATACAACTTTATATAATAAACAAAGACAATTGGAACAAAAAAATTTAATAATTTTAAAAATATAATATAATAATTATTATTATTTTTTAAAAATAAATACATTAATAATATAATTAAAAATTAAAATAATATAACAAATTCCATTTAAAATAGAATAAAATATAATATATTATAAACTTAAAAAAATATAAAGCCACGTATATATAAAAAATATATTTACAAAAATTTAAAAAATGGAAAAGACCTCAAAAGCATTAGTAAAAGGAGTACCATCAGGAGACACTTTAATATTAAGTGGAAAAATCCCAAAAAATTCCTCATTAGCAATTCCCGAAGAACACACAATAATTTTAACTGGAATTAATTCACCAAAAGTAGGTAATTCCTCAAAACCAGAAGATGAACCATATGGTTTTGAGTCAAAAGAATATTTAAGAAATTTATTAATTGGAAAAGTTATAAATTATAAAATTGATTATTCTCAAAATGAAAGAAATTATGGTCAAATTTTTTACAATAATAAAAATATCAATTTTGAAATTATCAAAAATGGTTTTGCTAAAATTGGTTTTTTACCAAAATCACAAGATAAAATTTACAATAGTGATTATTGGAAAAAATTAAAAGAATATGAAGAAGAAGCAAAAAATGAAAAAATTAATATTTGGAGTGATGATGATCCAAATAAACACAAAAGAAAAATAAATTTAATAACAGACGATTCATTTGATATATCAAAAATAAATGATTGTATAAAAAATAAAAAAGAATTAAATGTTATTATAGATTATGTTTTTAATTGTGCTATTTTTAATATTTACATTCCTGATTTTACACTTTATGCAAAAATGAATTTAAGATTTTTAGCAATCCCAAATCAAAAAGATGAAACATTATATAAACAAGGAAAAGCATATGTTGAAAGAATAGCAATGCATCAAAATGCAAAATTAATAATTTATAATATAGATGATAGAAAAAATATAATAGGTGATATTAAAATAGAAAAAGGACCTTTAGTTGGTCAAATATTAAAAGAAGGATATGCTAAAATTTATATTAATAATAATGTTCCAATTCCAAATGAAGATTTAAATTTAGTAAAAAGTTTTCAAAATGAAGCAAGACAAAATCGATTAAGAATATGGAAAAATGAGAAAATTATAGAAAGTAAAGAATATGAAAAAGAAGAAGGTGATGAATTAGGAGAAGTAAAATGTATTATGGTTCATTCTGGGGATTCATTATCAATAAAAGATAAAAATGGAGATATTCAAAGAATTTTTTTATCTAATTTAAAGGCACCTGCCTTAGCAAAATTAAATTCAAATGAACCTGATAAACCATGGGCTTTTCAAGCAAAGGAATTTTTAAGAAAGAGATTAATTGGAAAGGAAATAAAATGTGATTTTAATTATATAAAAAATCCTAAAGTTGATTCTTTAAATGAAGGACAAAATAAAAAAATGAGATTTTATACAATTTATTATACAGATAATAATAAAAATGAAAAATGTTTAAATGTTGATTTAATTGAAAATGGTTTAGCAAATTTAGTTACTTTTAAAATTGAAGATGGTGAACCTTCAAAAGAATTAAATAATATGAGAAACGCTGAGCAAAAAGCAAAAGATAATAAAATTGGAATTTATTCTCCAAAAATGCCAAATCAAACTAATTATAGTGATTTAGTTGGTGCACCTAAAATAAAAAAAAAAAGTTTTGTTTCTTTTTTATTAGGATTAAAAAATGTTGAATGTACTGTTGAATTTTGCTTTAGTGGTTATAAAATAAAATTAAGAATTGAAAAAAAGCAATGTTATATTAATTTTGGTATGTTAGGTATTAAAACTTTTACAAAAGATAAAAATAATAATGAAATTATTAATAAATATTTCCAAGAAGCTTTAGATTTTGTAAATGAAACTATTTTACAAAGAGATGGTTTTTGTGATATTTTAGTTGCTGATAGAATGGGAAATTATTTTGGGAATTTTTATTTTAATAAAAAGAATTTTGCTATTACTTTATTAGAAAAAGGACTTGCTGTAGTTGATGAACAAAATAAAACTTCTCATATTAATTTAAATGAATTTTTAGAAGTTGAAAAAAATGCAAAAAATAAAAAAATCGGTTTATGGGAAAATGAAGCATTAGCAAATATGATAAAATTTGGTGATTCTTATTTTGGGAAATATGAAGAAATAAATAAAGATATTAAATTAAGAGTAACAGAACAAGATGATATGCATAATTTTTATGTTAATTTCTTACCAAATAAAAATTTAGATATTATACAAAATATTTTAAGTAAATATGATGATGGAGAAAGAAAAGAAATTAAATTAGAACAACCAATTAAAAATGGAACTTTATGTGCAGCAAAATATCCTGATGATAATAATTATTATAGAGGAATAATAAGATCATATAATAAAAAAAAAAATGAATATGAAGTTGAATTTATTGATTTTGGAAATATTGAATTTTTAAATGTAGATGATTTAATTCAATTAGATAGTGAAATTTCATCAATTGAACCTCAAGCAAAATTTTGTGAATTAGCTTATTTAGAATATTCTAAAAATTCAATGAAAAAAGCAGTTGATAAATATCCTGATTTTGTTAATATTGATTCTGAATTAAATGGAAAATTATGTTATGATTATAATGATGATGGTGTTAAGAAATATGGGATTGTTATTTATTTAAAGGATAATGATATTAATTCCACTTATCATGCTAATTTGTTAAAAGTTGGTTTTGCTAAATTAAATAGAAAAAGAAAAATTCCGGATTACTTAAAAGAATTAGATAAAATTGAAGAAAAAGCTAATAATGATGGATTAGGTTTGTGGGCTGAAGATGAGGAAATTGATTATGGGAAAAATGATGATGAGAATTTTTAAATTTTAATAAATATATTTTTAAATAATAATTTAAAAAATTTTTTCAATATATCTATTTTTTTATGTTATTGTTTTATTTTTTTTATTTATTTTTACCATAATGAATAATAAAAATTCAAAAATACTTAGTGAATTATATAGTAAATGTATAAACCAAGAGAATGATATTGAAAATGAAATTTCTAAATTAATTAATAATAAATATCCTTTTAATACAATTGATAGAATTAAAGAAAAAATATCAGAAAAAATAGAAAATTTATCAACATCAATAAAAAATCTTTCAATATCAATTGATATTACAAATATATCAAATAATGAAAAAGAAATATGGAAAGGGAAACTAGAAAATTTATTAATATCAAAAAAAAAATTAAATAGAAGACTTGAAGAATATATTTTCACAATAAAAAAAAAATATTTTCAAAAAAATGGAAATTACAAATCATATGAAAATGAACAATTTGGAAAAAATATAAATGCACTTCAACAAGAAAATGAAACATTAAAATCTGTAATAAGGATGTCAAGAGATATAGAAAATAATGCATCAAATATTAATGGAGAATTATCAAACCAATTATTTTCAATGAGAGGAATTAATAATAAACTTTCTAATATTTTTGGAAAATTGACCACGTCACATTCACAAACAGGATGGTTAATAAAAAGAGGGAAAGGAGATACTTTTTTATGTATTTTTTTAGGAATTGTTACTATTATAATTATATATTATTCATATTATTATTTGAGACCAAAAATTCGTGGCAAGAGGATTTAAAAATTATAATATTATAGATTTAAAAATATATAAATAAATATAATATTTTATATAGTTTTTTATATATTAATAACAAAAAATAAAAAAAATTATGTTTTATACTATTTTATAGCTTATCATTTTTTTTATTATTATTTCTTTCATGATATATTAAACTATTTGTTAATCTTTCTAATATTTACATGATGCTTTTTATTTGATTTCTTCCTAATGTGTAGGAGACTATTATATTTGATTTTGAGATATTTATTGCCATTAATTCTGTTACTTTTATTTTGTTCACCCACCCGGAATATGAATATTTAGAAAAGAGTTTTAAATTCATTTTTCAATAAACTGATTTTTTAATTCTTCTTTTGGATTTGTTAGATATTTTCTTCATGTGACATATTTTTTATATTATATATTTGTTTTTTGTTTATCAATTTATTAAATATTAATTATTTTTTTAAAATTTTTAATTTAATATAAAAAGTCAAAGAATATATTTATCTTTTTTTTAGATATATATAGAGTATTATTTATATTAATATATTAATTTTTTTTTATTATTTTTGTGATTATTTTTTTTTCATATTGTTTATATAATCTTTTATTTTATTAACTTTTATATTATATTCTTCATTATTTTGTAAAAGATGTTGTAAATCTATTGAATTGTTATTTTCTTCATTATATTCATTTAAATCATTATTTTCATTTTGAATTTTATTTTTTTTATTTAAATTTTCTTCATATTTTATATTTTTTAAAAATTCATTTTTATCTATTTCATTTAATATTGGAATTTTTATTATTTTTTTATCTGATGTAGATGGATGGGAAAAATTTTTAATTGCCTTGTTTTTTGGTTTAATATTTGGTTTTAATGTTGTATATACTTTTCCTAATTTTTTTTCTGGCTCTTCTTCTTGAATTGTTTTTGATTTTTTATATGTTGGACTTTTTTTTCTTTTTTCTTCATTTTCATTTGCTAAATTCCTTAAAAATTTAATTCTATTGTAGCTTCCATTTGATTCTGCTTTTTTATTATTTTCATTATTTAATAATATTTGCTCTTTTTCTTCATTAATATTGTTTTTTATGTTATTTTGACTTTGATTTTTTTCTTCTTCATTTATTTCATTTTCATTCTCTTTATTATTTAAAGAATTATCTAATTCATTATTTTTCATTTCAATTTCTTTTTTATTATTATTATTATTTACTTTATTTTTTCCTTTAGCTCCATTAACAATATTTTTATTATTTTTTTCTATTTCTTCAAAAGTTTTATTTCCTTTATTTGATATAAAATCTTCATCTTTTTTCTTATTTTTATTTAAAGATTTAGGTTTAATTTTTCTAATATTTCTATTTTTATTAGGAATACTTTCATTTTGTTTATATGACATTGGATAATTTATTAAATTATTATTATAGTTTTGTATAGGAATTTGTTGTTGATTTGAAGGAATTTGATTTTGAATATTAATAAAATTTGGGTATAGAAAATTAGGCATTTGATAATATGGATTTTGAAAAGGCATTTGTTGATAAACTAAATTATTATTTGGAAACATTAAATTATAATTTTGAAACATTGGAATATTATTTTGAAACATTTGATTATTTATCATATTATTATAATTCATTTGTTGTGGAATATATTGATTGATATTTATTGGATTAAAGTTTGGATTAAATATTCCTTGATTATTATTATTTTGAAAATTATAATTATCAAAATTTTGGTTGATTTGAATAACTTCATTGTTTTTTCTATTATTAACACTTTTTGGTTTATTTGCTTTTTTTAAATATGGTTTATTTATCTTTAACTTATTTTTATTTTCTTGAATTGTTTCATTATTATTATTTAATTTATTATTATTTTTTTTGTTATTAGAAATATCAATATTATTATGAATTATTTCTTTATTCTTATTGTCATTTTTATTATTATTGTTTAAATTTTTGTTATTTGAAATTGATATTTTTTTAATTTTTTTGTTTTCTATTTGGTCATTTTTTATTATATCATTACTTTGTTCATTTAATTTGTTGTTTGATTTTTTTGTTTCATTAATTTCATTAACTTGAGGATGTTTTGTTTCTTTTTTTTTATTTAATGGTTTAATTTGTTTATTAATATTTATTGAATTAACTATTTTATTATCATTATTAATATGACTTTTTATATCTTTATTAAATTCTTTGGATTTCTTTTTTTCTAATTTCTTAAAATCATTATTTGAATTTATTAAAACATCTGATTCATCTTCGTTTTTATCTTTATTCAATTTTTCTGTGAAATTTGAAATATTCAAACTTAAATCATTGAAATCAATATTATCATTTTTATTATTTTGATAATTGAAATTATTTTGAAATTTATTTAAGTTAAAATTATATATATTATTATTTATATATGGATTTGAACGTTTATGATTTTTATGTGTTTGAATATTTTGATTTATAATTTCATTATTATTTATATTATTATTTTCATTAATTTGAGATGATATATTTTTAAAATTATCTTTAATATTATTATTATTCATTTCATTATTTAGCTCATATTTCAATTGATTATTATCATTTTTATCATTCTCATTGATAATTTGAGAAT
>Ga0256407_10012280_pt1 | contig 11686 bp, 16 predicted proteins | sample RumenRJG_04DNA_FD_193489 | JGI IMG/M metagenome (GOLD analysis project Ga0256407, IMG submission 193489) | Bovine rumen microbial communities from Lethbridge, Alberta, Canada - RJG_04 | ecosystem: Host-associated > Mammals > Digestive system > Stomach > Rumen | place: Canada: Alberta... | reverse complement strand
TAGGAAACACAGCAGTTTTATCATGCTTAAAGATTATTGAAAAGTATAAAGAAATGGTTAAAGAATGGGAATTAATAGAGGTATAGATTTATGAGTAATGATAATAAGATTATAAAACCATATATTAAGCAGTTTTATAAAAAGAATAAACTTAATTTCACATTTGCTTTAATAGAAGTAATTGCTGTTGCAGCAATAATGATTGGAATATCATGGATTTTGCAACAGGTTACAGATTTAGTTGCAGGGTCTAATAACACATTTACATTACTTCAAATAGTTATTATTTCTGGTGGAGCGTTATTAGCATTTCTAATAGTATATTTAATTGCATATAAATTTAAACCATTGTTTATAACAAAAGGAATCAGTCAGTATAAGGAATATGTATTTGAAAGTATCACAAAGAAAAATATCTCTGCATTCACAGGAGAAGAGTCCTCTAAATATATTTCTGCTTTAACAAATGATATACAAACGATTCAAGCAGGGTATTTAGATGATACTTTTACCATTATTTTGAATGTAATTACTTTTATAGGAGCATTAGCTTTAATGCTATACTATAGCCCGCTATTAACATTAATTGCTATTGGACTTGCAGTAGTACCAGTTATTGCCTCTATGATTTTTGGTGGTAAGATGGCTAAGGCAGAAAAGCTAGTATCCGATCAAAATGAGGTATATACAGCCACCCTAAAGGATACCTTAAGTGGCTTTTCCGTAATTAAATCTTTTAAAGTTGAAGCACAAATGCTAAAGAATTTTAAAGAGAATGTAAGACGTCTTGCAAACTGTCAAAATAAAAAGCTAAGAATGAAAATATTAATGGAATTAGTATCTTCCTTATCGGCAGTTGTAGTCCAAATCGGTATTTTCATTATTGCTGCATATTTTGTATTAAACAATATGGGAGTAACTGCAGGTGTAACTATTGTGTTTGTGCAATTACTTAATTATGTTTTATCTCCAATTCAAGTACTTCCTCAATCCTTCGCAGAGAGGAAGGCTGCAAAGAAGCTTTTAGTTAAAATTGCAACAGAGCTTGAACAAAATATAAGAGAAGAAAAAGAATCGAATGTTTCTTTAAATAAAGGAATATATATTCAAAACTTATCCTTTGGATATGAAGAAGGTAAAGAGATTTTACATAGCATTAATTGTAATTTTGAATTAGGTAAAAAATACGCTATTGTAGGTACATCTGGTAGCGGTAAATCCACCTTATTAAATCTTTTAATGGCATCCTATAATTCCTATAGTGGAAGTATCCATTATGATAATACAGAAATAAAAGATATTAATAGTGATAATCTATATGCGATTGAAAGTATTATTCAACAAAATGTATTTATTTTTAATACAACAATTAAGGATAATATCACAATGTTTCAAAGCTTTAGTGATGAAGCTATTTCAAACGCAATAGAAATGTCTGGATTAAAGGCATTAGTTGAAGAAAAAGGATTAGATTATATTTGTGGTGAAAATGGTAGTGGATTATCTGGTGGAGAAAAAAAAAGAGTCTCTATTGCGAGAAGCTTGCTAAGAAAAAGTCAAGTACTTTTAGTTGATGAGGCAACAGCTGCATTAGATAAAGAAACCGCATATCAGGTTTCTAATTCTATTTTGAATTTGGATGGTGTTACAAGCATAGTTGTAACGCATTCCTTAGAAGAAGCTCTTTTAAAGCAGTATGATGAAATATTAACATTTAAAAATGGAAGTATTGTAGAAGCTGGTACATTTGATTCATTAATTAAAAATAAAGGATATTTCTATTCTTTATTCACTGTTTCTCAATAATACTCAGATCTTTCCAAACTGAGGTAGTTTGGTAGGTGGCTACCTTATAATTTAAAGAAATTGAAAAAGATGTTATGTTGTACCTTGCGAGGAGGTAGTTACATAACATTTTTTATTTAAAATTCCCTTTTATTTTTGATTTTTATATATATTATTTATAATATATATAAACTATTGATAAAATGCCAAAAAAATGGTATAATTTAAGTATCAAAGGGCAGTACAAAATATATATAAAGGAGTGCTTAAATTATGGCATTTAATATGAAAAGAAAGAAAGAAGTTGAACAAGCTAATGCTATGGCAAAATCTTTATATCCTGGAGTTGAATATGATGAAATTACTAAAAAAGAACTTCAAGAATTGGAAAGAAAGTATATCTATGAAGAAATAGATGCTAAAGAATACGCCAAGCAAGGTGGAGAATTAGCCGATCGCCAATTAGAACGTAGAATGGCATCTAAAAGGGAAAATAAATAATGAGTTATATAGAAGGTGCTTTACAAGGCACTTTCTTTTATCTAAGAAATTGGAGGTTAAGCTATGGACAAATATAAATTTTTAAAAGATACTATATCAGATTCAGTTCTTGAAGAAGTTATAATTAGAACTATCGCAGATATTTTATTATTACAACCATATCGTTTTGATAATATGCAACAATTGGCATATAAAATTCAAAGACAATGGAATTATAAATTTGAGTTCAAATACGAAAATTTTAAAAAGAAAGATGTCGTTGAAAAATATAATTTATCACCGGATACAGATGTATATGTAAAAGTAAATGATGATAAGAATTTTACTTTCATTTTTGATAAAAGAGTCAATAAGAATTTACAAAGATATTTATTTTTAAAAGCATGGGCTTTTGATATTTTTGATGAAATTCAGCCTGGAGATGAATTAAGATTATCTGTTATGAAGTGCAATTCTTCTTTTGAAAGAAATTGGGCTGAAAGATTAGCTATAGAGCTTACAATGAGTAATGACAATTATTATCAAATGAATGAAGGATGTAAAGGTGGACATATTATTGCTAATCAACGAATTATGGAGCCAGAACTTTATAATATTAGAAAGCATGAATATTATGAGGAAGGGGTATTGGAAAGAAAATGGATGATACCAGAGAGGAAAATAATGAGGAAGGAAGATTAATTAATATGGCAATTACAGAAGAAGAAAAGGAAAGAAGAAGGAAGGAATACGAAAAGAACCGTAATATATGCTTATCCGATTATGATGATGATTATATCCAGCAGGTCTTATCGAATAGACCAGATCCACTTGATCTAATTTATGAAAGATGGATTAATGGAGAAATCACTTCGGATGAAGTAAGAAAAGAAGTGAACAAATATATACATTCATTCTAAAGTAATGAATATCGAATATTTCTTTAGTTTTTAAAAGAAAATTTTCTTTGCTCACATTTTGCAACATATAGCTGCTATACTATGGCTGTATTAGAAAATACAAGGTCAATAGAAAGATAAAGGGTGCAGAATATGAAGAAAATTTGGAACGCTTTTAAAATGAAGCTAAAGAAAATGTTTAAGAATCAGGAAGTATATCAATACTCCTCCTGGAAATATATGGAAGAACACTTGCTATCTGATTACGGTGTAGGTAGATTAGGCGCATGGTATTATTAATAATATTTAAAAGAAGTCTTTATGTATTCTAGAAATCTCTAGATGGCATAGAGACTTTTTTCTTTGTATGGTAAAATATTCTTGGGGGGGTTAAAAATGGATAAGAATATAAAATGTGTTATGAAGCATTATTCTATGGATGATTATGATAATATGATTCATTTTTTAATTCAATTAAATGAAGAAAGTAGAATAAACTCAAATTGGAATTGGGCAAGATTTGAGTGGATGATTGGACATCCCTATACCAATTTAGATACTATAGATTCTATTGGACTCTGGTATTTTAAGGATACTATTGTTGCCGCTTGTGTATATGATATGTATTTTGGTGAAGCAGCTATTCTTGCATTAAAGGATTTTGAATACCTATATGATGAAATGCTTGAATATGCCTATAAGTATTTAAAGAATGAAAATGGCTTAGGAATTGCTATATACGATAAAAAGGCTACTTTACTAGAGGCGGCTTTAAAGAACGGCTTTATTATCCATGATCAGCAAGAAAATATTATGGAAATAAAGCTAGATAAAGAATTTAATGTTTTATTACCAAAGGGAATAAAAATAGAGGCATTAGATCCATCTTCAAATATAGATAAATTTTTATATTTAATGTGGCAAGGCTTTAATCATGGTGATGATTATAATGAATTTTTAAATTCTGATGATTATAAATTAAAGGGAAAGCCTAGAAGGCATTTCAACAAGGAATTAAGCTTAGTAGCCATAAATGAAAAGAATGAATATGTGGCATATATTAGCCTTTGGTATATCGATGGCCTAGATTATGCTTATTTAGAGCCCGTATGTACAATACCATCCTATAGAGGTAAAGGTATAGCCAAAGCCTTAATCTATGAAGGCTTTAATAGAGTAAAAGATTTGGGTGCTAATATAGTATATGTAGAATCAGATATGGAATTCTATAAAAGAATTGGTTTTATACATAAGTATCATTATGATTTTTATTGGAGAAAATAATTTAATAATATACATTTAAGTATTTTTTAAAAACGGATGTTAATCTTAAAAAATAACCATAACTATTCATCTGATAGTTTAAATATGTATATTGTTCATTTTATAGTGTATAATTGTATAAAATAAATATAGATTAATTTGGTTGTTTAAAATTTAATAGTTATATTATTGAGGAGGAAATATGAAAAAATTATTATTATCGTCTTTATTACTACCAGTATCTTTTATCGCTTTAAGCGGATGTAGTAATAATTCAGCAAATGAATCGAATAAGTATAATACTGAAGCAATACACCAGGTATCCTTATTACAAGGGTTAATGCTTGGGGATTATTATGGAAGCGTAACTGTTAAAGAATTAAAGAGTATGGGAAATACTGGTATAGGTACATTTAATAGCTTAAATGGTGAATTAATATTAATTGATGGAATTTGTTATCGCGCAAATGAGTTATTAGAATTAGAAGTAGTTCGTGATGATGAAACCATACCATTTGCGGATGTTACATTCTTAGATAATGATTTAAGCTATGAATTAAATGGTTTAAATAGTATAGAAGAGCTAAAATCCACTTTAGATAGCAAGGTTAAAGAGCTTGGCACGAATCGTTTTTATATGATTAGAATAGATGGATTATTTGATGAGATATATTTTAGAAGCGAGAAAAAGCAATCTTTACCATATAAGCCTTTAAATGAAGTATTAAAAACAGATCAAACATTTAAAACAATGACGAATACAAATGGAAGTATAGTTGGATTATATACACCAAATTATATGTCTGATTTAAATGCGGTAGGATGGCATTTCCATTTTGTTACAGAGGATAGAAAAAGTGGTGGCCATGTATTAAATGCTGATTTAGGTGAATGTAATATTACATGGGATTATACAGATTCATTTAATATGTATTTACCAGATGGTGAATTCTTTAATACATTAGATTTAACAGTTGATCAAGATGAGGCTATTAAAGAGGTTGAACAAGGAGATTAATTAAAATAATTTAGTGCTAAAAAGGTAGAAAAGCTAAAAACATTTGATATTGCTGATATCTTAGCATTAAAAAAGAAGCCAAAAGAAATGGCTTCAATAGTATAACAAAATACTTTAAATATTAAGGCAATCATTATAATAAGTGATTGTCTTTTGCTTTATATAAAAAGAAAACAGTTAAACTAAATATTGGCTTAACTGTGCGATTTTAAATGGCAGGGGCACAAGGATTCGAACCCTCACTAATCGTTTTGAGTAATTCCAAACCGGTTTATAATTGGCTATTTTGAAAGAAAAGGCACTATTTTAACATAATATTCATTTAAAATTTGGCTTAGGTAAGACATTTTTTTACAGTTTCATTCAAAATAAATGGATTTGTTATAGATGCATTTGTGCTGGGAAAAATATTATTCGGTGAAATCAACTTTAAAATACGCACTAGTGCATAAAAAAACATTGCACTCGTGCGAAATTGGTGATATAATATCGATAAGGAGAAATGGAGTATTATGGACGTGAAATTATTTGGAGCTTTTATAAAAAAAAGGAGAATTAACAGTAAAATTAGAATTGTAGATATGGCGGATGAGTTAGGAATATCTTTATCATATTATTCTGATATAGAAAATGGTAGAAGATTACCACCTAATAATCCTGATACACAAAAAACATTCTTTTCTAAATTAATTGCAGTACTGAATTTGTCAGACGATGAAGTTGAGGAAATGTATAATGCAGTTGATCATGATTTGTATTCTAAGGGAATCATTTCACCTGATATGGCATCTTATGCTACAGAGAATAAATCTGCTAGAGTATTATTTCGAAATATTATGAATGAGAATTTGAGTGAAGAACAGATACAGGCATTAAATGAAAAAATTAAAGCTATTAAGGAGGGAAAAGCTTAATGAAATATTTATTTGGTAAAGAGCTAGAGGAAAAATCAATTAATATAATCAATCAATTTGACTCTTCATATTTGAATATACCAGATTCTTTACCGGAAGAAGAATTATTATACTTTTTTGGATTGGATCTTCAGTATGTGAATTTTTGTGACCCCGATGTTCTAGGAGCATTTGTATTTGAACCAGGGTATGTAAAAATACTGGATTCAAATGGTGAAGTGTATGAGCAATATTTTGATAAAAATGTTGTACTTATAGATTCTTTTGAAGCAATAAAGAATTTACATAGAGCCAAATTTACAATGTTCCATGAGGTTTCACATTTTATATTACATTCTAAAACTCAGAAAAAAATACATATTGATGGTAAAGCTCAAATAAGATATTTTTTGAAAAGTGATTATCATAGGGAACTAAAAACTGATGAGGATGTAATTGAGTGGCAAGCAAATTATTTGGCTTCATGCTTACAAATTAATAATCAAGCGCTGGCTTTATTCATTAATAGCTTAAAGAGTAATTATGAGTATCCATCAAAAGGTGGATTTATTTATATGGATGAAGACGAAAGAAAATGCATTATAGAAAAAACTTCTAGACAATTTAATGTTTCATTTCGTGCTGCTGAAATACGTTTGGAGGTGAGACGGTATATTGCGCCAAATAATCAAAGTGAATCATATTATAAATGAAAATTAATACCGTATAGGTAACTTATTAGTCGTTTAGCAGTTTATAATTTTAACAATTGAAAAGGGGTGATTAATTTGAATATTTTGAAATGGCTAGACAATCGTATTACTTATTTAAAAAACAATAATATAAAATTTAATAGCGGTGTAGCGATACTTGAAAAAAGAATGCTTTATAATGATATTCCTGTTGAAGTGGAACCATATGATTATAGAAACGATGTTTCTGATGAGAATAAGAAAAAGACAGTTCTATTGTTTTATATGGATGATAGACGATTATTACCAAGACTGAAAAATTTTGAAAATGACATTCAAGAAATGAAAAAATATGCTGCTGTATCTGGATTTGATATGAGTGCAAGCATATTAATGTTACGAATGAGACAAAAATTATGCATGTTAATAAACTCTGTTTATAATTGCTGTTTGGGGCTTGCAGGAATAAAAATACTTCCTAATGCTAGATGTGGAGATTTTGGTACAATTTCTTTATTGGGAATGTATCCTAAAGGATGTAATATAATTATTAGCAATCACGGATGTAAAAATCATGGTTTTAAGTATTATGGATTGTATCAAACTATATATATTAATGATTTTTTGAAACCAAAGCAAATTTTCAGCTATGGAAACGTCTCTAAAAAAGAATACAAATTTATTAATAAGAAGTGTAAAAACAATATAATAGTTTTTCCTGATCATAGAAAAAAGAGGCAATACAAAAAAAGCGCATATACTATTGGCACTAGTATAAACGCTTCATTTAATAACAAAACCGGCAAGAATTGTTATTGTTCTTTTATTTTACAAGATAAACTAATAGAAATCAAGCCTTTATCTTTTGATGAAAAGGAGGCTTGTTAATATGGGGGCAAAGTCTAATTACTTAGATCATAGATCACGCATTCGTGAACAGATGAGAATAAATAATGATACTGAAGCAATTGCAAAAATGGAAAAAGGTATAGAAAGATATAAAAAATGGTCCAAAAATTGGACGACTGCAGATTTAGATGAGGTTGTTAATAGGTTGATTCCCAATGCAATAATTGACTCTGAGTCGTCAAATCAAAAGATTATCTTTTCAAATCCCAATAGTCCATATAAGGTGCTTTGCGATAAGTCTGGAAGTTATTTTAGAATCACAAAGACTGTTGTGGATAAATATGGTTCACATGAAATATATGTGGGATTAGATGGTGCTGAACCTAAAAAAGTTATTAATGGAAAAAATGTTGCTCTAAGCAAAGAGGATTTTAAACGATTAACTCATTTTAAAATGTTAATAAGAAAGGAGAAGAAGTAAATGACTGGGTATATTTTTGTGGCTCACGATGAAGAAGAAACAGTGAAATTTTTACAAGGACAAGTTCGTTTTGATGCGCTTGAAAAGTATATAATTGTAGAAGATGAAGATTTTGAATACTATGAAACTAGAGTATTTGATTTTATTAACGTGGAATGCAATATTTTAATTGATAAATATGAGGAAGAAACATTGGAATGTAATAAGATATCTAAGGCAATTGAAATAGTTGAAATCCTTTTGAATAATAGTGATGACCAAAAATTTGTTGAATTTGCTAAAAGACTATTAGAATTGTTCATATATGCAAAAGAAAATGGAAAAGATGTTGAATTTAAATTTTGATAAGTATTTTTATCAAGGATATTTATATCAAGATTTACCTATTGAAAATGGTGAGATTTTATATGAGTTACAATACATACATGATATAGGAGATTGTTTTGAATTATATACTCCTCCAACCATATTTGATATTAATGTTGAAATCAAGCGTTATTTATCATTGGACTATTTAATGGCATTAGATGATAAGGATAAGTGGGAAAGTCTTTTTCGAGAAGTAAATAATATTGATGTTTTGATCATTATTGATGATGTAAAACTTAATAATTTAGAATTGTACGTGTACAAAGAACTATTTTTGAAAGTTTATTCATATAATTTTAATGAGCATTGTAAAAAAGTATTTATCTATAGTAAGTAACAAAATGCGAAGCTTATATTTCAAAGCTTTGCATTTTAATATGTCTATAAAATAAAAAAATGACCGAAGTCATTAATGGCAGGGGCTGAATGGAAACTTTATAGCGAAAGGTTGCGCCAACAAGTTTTGTGTGTTATAATGTGGATATGGATAATAAATATTTAATTTTAAAAGATTTGAAAGTATTAATTGAAGAAAGTGAAGATTCTATTGATGATATTGCCAAAAGAGCAGGTGTATCGAGTAGGACGATTGATAATATTTTATCTGGTAATGTTACTCCTAATAATGATATAGCTGATAAAATATATTCATGCGCATACGATGATGGTTATAGGTTTAATAAGATCAAGGAGGAGATTTATAAAGAAACCTATAATGAAAAAGTATTATTTCATGGAGCAAGTAAAATGATTAATGAAATAAGGCATGATGGTTCTAGAGATAATTGCGATTTCGGGAATGGTTTTTATTTAGGCGAAACATACTCTCAAGCCTCAAGTTTTGTTTATGATGTTCCATTTAGTTCTGTTTACGCTTTTACGATTGATTTAAATGGGTTAAAAGTCATTGAATTTGAAACGGATATAGAATGGATGCTACTAGTTTGCTACTTTAGAAAAATGATAAATGAGTATGCTAATAATACCAAGATTGTAGAATTGCTTAATAGAATTAAAGATGTAGATGTAATAATTGCACCAATTGCAGACAATAAAATGTTTAATATAATGCATCAATTTGGAGATGGTGATATTACAACTATTCAAGCTATTCATTCGCTTGCCACTTCAGGGTTGGGTAAGCAATTTGTTCTTAAAACCACAAAGGCAATTTCGCATTTGACACAGGTGGAACGATTATTTTTGTCCTCTAGTGAAAGAAAAGCAATATCTACTTTGATGGAAGATAGAGGGAAAGAAATTGACACAAAATTAAAATTATCTAAACGAGAGTTTAGAGGAAAGGGTCAATATATTGACGAATTATTTAAATGAGAAACTTTGATTCACTCGGACTTGAATTAGCTCAATTTCAAGGAGAAATATTTGAAAAATCAATAAGTAGATATGAATGCTCATCTCTTGTGTTTTTAAGAAGATTTAAGAATTCAAATTACGCGTCATATTTGGATTCAGCAAGGTTTAATACTCTGATTGATGTGGAATATGCATTTTCTGAGATCGATAAGCAATATGGTAAAAGTGCATATGGTAATCAGAAATACAGTGCTGATGCTTTGTATTGGCTTGGATATATTTATAGATATATATCATATACAAGAGAAATCAGTACAAAAAAAGCATTTAATTTAATTAGTCCAAAAGAGTTAGTGAAACATTATTATGTATACCATACCCAAAGTGAAGAATGGGTAATAAGTAGAATTCTTGAAATTAAAGGAAAAAATGAAGATTTTTTTGACAAAAATCTTAGAATAAAAGAAATATTAAAAAGATCATACTAAACTTATTAGCGAAATGTTGCGCCAACAAGTTTAATAAAAATTTGATTATGTAATTTACTATTAAAAAATGCTTTTATTTCAGATTTTATTGTTCATTTAGAAAATGGTAAGGCTGTTGAAAACTATAATCTAACAGAAAAAACATATCCTCAATTAATGAATTTTTTCATAAAAGAGATTGTTGGATAAAAATATATGAAACTTCTAGTTTGTGATATATAATATGTATTATGAATTAGGAGTTTTTATATTATGGAAAATATTAAAATAACAAATGAAAAAATAACAAGTACTGAATATATTGATTTTTTAAAAAGAAGTGATCTTGGATTACAATATCCTAAAGAAAGATTTTTAGAAAGAATTAATAAATTGGTAAACAATGTTTCAATTAGCTTAACAGCAAGAAATAAAGATAATATATTAGTTGGGGTCTTATTTGGATTAACTGATTTTGCTTATTGGTTATATATAACTGATTTAGGTGTAGATAGAGTTTATCAAGGGCAAGGTATAGGTAGTTCTTTAGTTAAAGAGGCCCATAAGATAGCTGGTGGTGAAAAGGATATAGCCATCTATTTAGTTGCGAATGACGGTGCAATACCTTTTTACCAAAAACTAGGAATGAAAAAGTCTAATGAAGTAATGGAATATAATCATGTAGATTGGACACCATTTAAAGTAGAATAATTAAAGAAAGAATAATACATTTATAACAAGGTATAAAAATATAAAAAATGCGAAGCCTAGATTTTAAGCTTCGCATTTTAATCTGCCTATAAAAAAATGACCGAAGTCATTAATGGCAGGGGCAGAAGGATTCGAACCCTCACTAACGGTTTTGGAGACCGGCTTGCTACCATTGACAATATGCCCCTATAAATACATGGGGCGCATAACAGGGATCGAACCTGCGCATAACGGAGCCACAATCCGCCGTGTTAACCACTTCACCATATGCGCCATGTATATGATAAAACGCGTTTTTGCACGCGCAATAAATATTATACATAATTTAAATGATTTGTAAAGTAAAATATTGAAAAAATATGAAAAAATGATACAATGATTTTATATGTTAGAAAGGGAGTATTTAAATGAAAACAATAATTAAAATTATATATATAGCATTTTGTTTAGTTCTTGCAGGAA
>Ga0256407_10012276_pt1 | contig 11688 bp, 9 predicted proteins | sample RumenRJG_04DNA_FD_193489 | JGI IMG/M metagenome (GOLD analysis project Ga0256407, IMG submission 193489) | Bovine rumen microbial communities from Lethbridge, Alberta, Canada - RJG_04 | ecosystem: Host-associated > Mammals > Digestive system > Stomach > Rumen | place: Canada: Alberta | collected... | reverse complement strand
ACTTGACCCGCATTGCCATTCTGTGGCCGTGGAGTGGCGGCCAGGGTGTGCCGGGACCCGTCAATTTCCTGGCGACCATCCATGAGTTTGCCTTCCAGCAAGACTGGTGGCCGCAGCCGGCCAAGGCTTGGTTCGAAATAGCGTTATGGCTCAGTAACCTTGCCGGCCCTGGGTTGTATTTGCTGGGCAGCATCATGTGGCCACGTCTGTCATTTCTCAAGACCTATGCTGCCATCTTTGCCATCCAGTCCGTCTTGGTCATCATGTTGATGATAGGCATCAAGTTGTTCAGCGACATGGAGACTTTCGGTATGTGGCTGATGGGGGTGGAACAGACCACCGGCATGATGTGGTTGGCCGTCTGGAGTGCCTCACAACTGGTGCTCTGCTGGGCATTGGCCTGGTGGCTGTGGAAACGTAAAGATGTTATTTCACTCAAATGGTGGTCGTGATGAACTTTAAGGATAACAAAGCGATATATCTGCAGATTGCCGACCGCATCGGCGACGACGTGCTCAGCGGGCACTTGCAGATTGAAGGGAAAATCCCCAGTGTGCGCGAAATGGCCGCGCAGATTGAGGTCAACGTCAACACCGTGGCGCGAACCTATGAGTACCTGCAACAGAGTGGCATCATCTACACCAAGCGTGGATTGGGCTACTTCGTTGCTCCCGAAGCCCGCGACACGATCGTGCGCATGCGCCGCGAGCAGTTGATGCAGGGCGAGATGGACTACTTCCTGGGCCAACTCAAGGCAGTGGGCATCACCCCCGCTGACTTGGCCAAGATCTATCAAGAGTTTCTAGATAAATAGTGTTATGAGTGCCTCGGCTGTGCCGAGGCCTTCCAAACAAATTCAAGAAAGATGAAACAACTATGCATAGTCCCCTTTGTGCTGCTTGCTACACTCATCGCAGCGTGCATCGGCACAGTGGCCAATGGCCAAGACCTGAACGGCGCTTGGCGAGGCACACTCAGCGTCGGGCCGATGAGCCTGAACGTGGTACTCAATCTTGAACAGACCGAACAAGGCCTCACCGCCACGTTAGACTCACCCGACCAGAATGCCAAGGGAATTCCTGCGACTGCCACTATCGATGGTGACAAACTTACTGTCAATGTCACCATGCTGGGTGCAAAATATGTCGCAACAGTTAATGATAGCATCCTGGACGGAACATTCAGCCAGACGGGGCAGTCGTTCCCGCTGAGACTTACACGCAAGTCGGCTGGCGAAGTGGATCGTCCACAAGAGGCTGCTATCGCAGCCGACTCTAATAAGCCTTATCGCGAAGAGGAAGTGACCTTTGTCAACGGACCGGTGACACTGGCCGGTACGCTCACGTTGCCCAATCAAGGCAACAATTTCCCTGCCGTGGTGCTGGTGTCGGGATCAGGGCCAAATGATCGTGACGAGACCATCATGCGTCACAAGCCCTTTGTGCTCTTGGCCGATGCATTGGCTCGCAAGGGCATTGCCGTGCTGCGTTATGACAAACGTGGTGTAGGCAAATCGACGGCTGGCGGCCCCGATGACACCGCCGAGCAGTTGACCAGCGACGCGTTGGCAGCGTTGCATTATTTACAAGCACGAACTGAGGTGAATGCCAGACAGCTGGGCATGCTGGGGCACAGCGAGGGCGGTCTGATTGCCTTCATGAATGCTGCACAGCACGGCGATGATGTCGCCTTCGTCGTGTCGATGGCTGGTCCTGCCGTCAAGGGGCGTGACTTGATGATAGAGCAGAACCAACTGATAGCCAAAGCCATGGGGACTACATTGCCCGATGACCAGTTGAAGCAGATTGAGGCTATGTTCGACTTGATAGACAAGAGTGACGATGTAGCCTCGTTACGGGCAAGCTTGCAACAGATGACGGCCGGCAATGCGGCGTGGGCAGCACAGGTTGATGCGCTGTGTTCTCCTGCTTATCGCAGGCTCATCAAGTGCGACCCCACGCAATGGTTGCAACAAGTCAAGTGCCCGATGCTAGCCTTGAACGGTACCCTCGATAGCCAGGTGGCTTGTGAGACAAATCTCAAGGCCATTGAGCGCCTGGTGCCCCATGCCATCGTCAAACGCTATGACAGATTGAATCATTTGTTCCAGACTTGCGACGGCTGGACGACAAGCCTGCATTATGCCACTATCCAAGAGACTCTCGCTCCGCAAGTGCTCACCGACATTACTGAATGGATTCAGCACATTTTAAGATAAGAAGATGATTACTACTCTCGCTTGTCCTCGCCCTGTGGGGTGAGGACTTTTTTTGCAACCGGGTTGCAGATAGATGCTGATGGGCGTGTCTGCAACCAGGTTGCAAGTTTTTTGCCCTAACTTTGCGGGCAGAAAACGAAATGAACTATGTCACACGAACATCATCACCATCACCACGAGTGCTGCAGCGGACATGACCACGCTGGCGCATGCCACTGCCATGAACATCACCACGAGCATGGCACCAAGCGGCAACTCGCACTCATCATCGCCACCGGCCTGCTCCTCATCGGGGCAGTTCTGGTCGAGAAGTATTGCCAGTTGCCCACTTGGCAACTATTATTGATTTATCTGGTTCCTTATCTGCTCATTGGCCACGATACGCTCAAGGAGGCAGCCGAGGGCATCATGGAGGGCGACCCCTTCAACGAGCATCTGCTCATGTCCATTGCCACGCTGGGTGCTCTGGGCATCGGCTTCTTGCCCGGTGCCGAGACACAGTTCCCTGAAGCCGTGTTTGTCATGCTCTTCTTCCAGGTGGGTGAGTTGTGCGAGGGCTATGCCGAGGGCAAGAGCCGCGACAGCATCGCACACTTGATGGACATTCGCCCCGATGTGGCGCGTGTGATGCGCAATGGCAACGAGGCAATTGTCAGCCCCGAAGAAGTTGCTACCGGCGAGATTATTGTTATTCGTCCTGGCGAAAAGATTCCACTGGATGGTGTGGTGCTCGAGGGTACCACGACGCTCAACACGATGGCCCTGACTGGCGAGAGCATGCCACGCGATGTCGCTGTGGGCGACGAGGTCATCTCGGGCTGCATCAATCAGTCGGGTGTCATCCGTGTGCGCACCACGCGCGATTTTGGGCAAAGCACTGTGTCTAAGATACTCGACCTGGTGGAGCATGCCGGTCAACACAAGTCGCGCAGTGAGGCTTTCATCACCCGCTTTGCCCGTGTCTATACACCGATTGTCGTGTTTGCGGCCATTGCATTGGCCATTATCCCGCCACTGTTTGCACCTCATTTTATGGACGCGTTCCCCACTTGGCTCTATCGAGCATTGATGTTCCTGGTGGTGTCGTGCCCATGCGCACTGGTCATCAGTGTGCCGCTGACCTTCTTTGGCGGCATCGGCGGTTCGTCGCGTCGGGGCATACTGGTCAAGGGTGCCAATTATATGGACATACTCGCCAAGGTTGACACAGTGGTCTTTGACAAAACGGGCACCCTCACGCATGGGCAGTTTGCAGTCACTGCGGTGCATCCCGATGCTTGCGACGAGCACCGTTTGCTACACCTTGCTGCCCATGTCGAGCATTACTCAACCCATCCCATCGGTGCGGCGCTGCGCGACGCTTTCCCTGACGAGGCTACCGACGGTTGCCAGGTGACCGATGTTGAGGAAGTGGCTGGGCAGGGCATCCGTGCCCGCGTGGGCGATGACATCGTGTGCGTGGGCAACCAGCGCATGATGCAGGCAGTGGGGGCGCAATGTCGTGATTGCCGTCAGTGCCATGAGGGGCATGCGGGCACCGTCATCCATGTCGCCATCAATGGTGACTATGCCGGTCACATCGTGATTAACGATCGCATCAAGGATGATGCTGTGCAAGCCATCGCCGACCTGGGCAAGATGGGGGTGCGGCGCACCGTCATGCTCACTGGCGACCGCAATGAAGTGGCCAGTGACGTTGCCAACCAACTGGGAATTACTGAATATCATGCCAGTCTGTTGCCTGCCGACAAGGTGGAATGCGTCGAGCAACTGATGACTGATCGGCGCGGGGCTTTGGCCTTTGTGGGCGACGGCATCAACGATGCTCCCGTGCTTGCCCGTGCCGATGTGGGCATCGCTATGGGCGGTCTGGGCAGTGATGCCGCCATCGAGGCGGCCGATGTCGTCATCATGGACGACCAGCCCGGCAAGATAGCCGCTGCCATCGGCATTGCCCGTCGCACGCTGGGCATCGCCCGACAGAACGTGTGGCTGGCCATTGGCATCAAGGTCGCTGTCTTGTTGCTGGCTGCGTTCGGCCTGGCGACGATGTGGATGGCAGTCTTTGCCGACGTGGGCGTCACAGTTCTCGCCACGCTCAATGCCATGCGTGCGCTGCGTGCATAAGTCTCTTCGGATATAGAAAAAATCACACGCTGCATCTACCACAAGATGCAGCGTGTGTTGCTTGGATACTAAACGATAGAGACTTTACTCTGGAACAGCATAGTCCATGTGGATGTAGACATAGTTGCCCTGGTAGTTGACTTTGTAGAAGTCTCCCTCGACACCCATGAGTTTGATGCGCTCGCCCTTCTTGGGGTGGACATTCACGCCATTGCGTTGCAGGCACTTGGCCTTGAGTGATGGTGCCATGCGCAGGCGGACACTCTCGCCCGTGACAACGACATGCTGCTGAGTGGTGGCTGACTTCTTGACTGCAGCCGGTTTGGCACTCTTGGCAGGTGTTGCAAACTGAGTGCTGATGTACACCACTTTTCCTTGATAACGGACCTTATAGAAGTTTCCGCTCTGACCCAGACACTCGAGTTTCTCACCCTTCTTGGGATGGATATTCACCCCTTTGTTTGTGGTGAGGGTCTCGCTTTGTAGCGAGGGTTGCAGACGCAGGCGAACACTGGTTCCTGTTACAGTCACATAGTCGGCAGCAAGTGCGCTCAGTGCCACAGCCACCATCATCACGATTGATAAAATAGTTTTCTTCATAATTGTTAGTTTTTGTTAGTGTATGGAATGATGTAGCAAGAATAATGCCAACGCATTTCTTCTTAATTCTAAATTCTAAATTAATGATTATTTGCCATATTGCTTCTTCACCTCAGGTACCCACTTGGTCAAATCGTTGATGCGGGTTTCGTGGCTGGGGTGCGAACTCATAAATTCGGGAATCCTTGTCTGACTATTGGCGTTCATCTTCTGCCAGAAGGTGATGGCATTCTGCGGATTGTAGCCGGCAATGGTCATCAGCACCAGACCCATCTTGTCGGCTTCGCTCTCATGCTTGCGTGAGAACGGCTGCATCACGCCATACTGTGCGCCGAGGCCGTAGACCTGCTGTGCCATGGCTTGAGTCTGATAACTTTGCCCCGAGAGGACACCTGCCAGAACCTGGGCACCTGCCTGTGCGGCCACCTGCTGACTCATGCGCTCGTTGGCATGCTTGGCCACAGCATGTGCCACCTCATGGCCCAGCACCACGGCCAGGTCGTCGTCGCTGCTCACAATCTTCATGATACCCTCATAGACCACGATTTTGCCACCAGGCATACACCAGGCGTTCATCTCGTTGCTCTTGACCAGGTTGAACTCCCATGCGAAGTTCTTGATCTCGCTCTCCATGCCTGTGGCACGCAGATAGGCCTCGGTAGCAGCAGCGATTTTCTGTCCCACGCGCACCACTTGGGCACTCTTGGTCTTGTCGGTCGAGATTTGGTTGGATTGCTTGGCCGATGTCATGAAACTGTTATAGCTGGCGAGACTTGATTGCAGCACAGTCTCGTCGCTCACAAGGTTGAGTTGTTTGCGGCCAGTGATGGGTACGCTGCTGCAACTGCTGAGCAGCAGCGTCACGGCCAGGATGAGTAGAGTGGTTGTTTTTTTCATAATGTTCTGTTATTAATTGATTATCTGATTATTCTGAGTCTATATCACGAGTGAGTGATGACACGCTCGGTGGGCGGCATTGACTGGTTGCGGCGGTCGATGGCTTCAATCACGCGGGTTGCCAGACGCTGGAACGACACTCCCGAGATGTTGTTCTGCATCGTCACGGGCACGCCGTCGTCACCACCCTTGCAGATGCCTGCAACCAGGGGGATCTGCCCCAGCAGTTCAACACCCAGTTTCTCGGCCAAGTTCTTGCCGCCATCGCGCCCGAAGATGAAGTACTGCTCGTCGGGGTGGGTTGCAGGTGTGAACCACGACATATTCTCAACGATGCCTAGCACAGGCACATTGACATGCTCGCCCAGGAACATCGACACACCCTTGCGAGCGTCGGCCAGTGCTACTTCTTGTGGGGTGGTTACCACAATAGCACCTGTGATGCCCAGTGTCTGTACCAGCGTCAGGTGGATGTCGCTAGTGCCAGGAGGCATGTCGATGACAAAGTAGTCCAACTCGCCCCAGTCGGCCTCGTTGATGAGTTGCTTCAGGGCATTACTTGCCATGGCACCGCGCCACAGCACAGCCTGTTCCTTGTCAACGACAAAGCCGATGGACAAGAGTTTGACCCCATATTTCTCGGCTGGGATGATGAGGTTCTTGCCATCAACCTCGTGCATATAGAGTTGCTCATCCTCAACACCGAACATCTTGGGAATCGATGGGCCGAAGATGTCGGCATCGAGCAACCCCACTCGATAGCCCTGCATGGCCAGTGCCACAGCCAGATTGCAGGCCACTGTGCTCTTGCCTACTCCGCCCTTGCCACTACTCACTCCGATGATGTTCTTCACGCCAGGCAGAGGGCGGTCGGCCACCTTGGCGGCATTGTCCTCAGGCACCTTGACGGCGATGTTGCCACGGATATCAATGTCATCGCTGATGTGTGTGTTGATGGCTACCTCGGCAGCGCGAACCACCGATTTAATAAATGGGTCGGTCTTCTTCTCAAAAACAAGCGAAAACGAGACTCGGTTGCCGTCGATGCGGATGTCATCGGCAACCATGTTCATTGTCACGATATCTTTCCCGGTGCCAGGATAGCGCACTGTGCGCAAGGCATCAATGATGAGTGCTGGATATAAGTTCACGTCCTAGTATTAAAGTTAAGAGTTAAAAGTTTATATTTTTGTTATTCTGTTATAATCCCATCTGGTCACGATGATAACTACGATAACCGTCAGGCTCGATGTCGATGTCGGGCTCGGCAAGCGTGCCGGCATGAGGTAGGTGGAACTTGAGGTACTTAATGGTCAAGCCACGGCTCAACCATTGTTGCTCGTAGTAAGTCTTGATCTCGAGGATGTCGTCGGCAAGGCCACTGTTGTAGAGGTTGTCGGTGTCAACTTCAACGGGCAACTGGTTGACTCGCACCAACTCGCGGGTATAGGTGTACAAGAAGGGGCTGTCGGTCTTGAGGTGTACCAGACCGCCGTCCTTGAGGATGTTGCGATAGTTGTTGAGAAAGCGAGTGCTGGTCAATCGCTTGTTCACCTTCTTCATCTGCGGGTCAGGAAAGGTGATCCAGATTTCGGACACCTCGCCCGGAGCGAACATCCGGTCAATAATCTCGATACTTGTACGCAGAAAGGCTACATTTTTCAGCCCCTCTGCTTCGACCTGGCGTGCGCCGGTCCACATGCGAGACCCCTTGATGTCAACGCCTATGTAGTTCTTGTCGGGGAAACGCTTGCCCAAACCAACGGCATACTCACCCTTGCCGCAGCCCAGCTCCAGCACGATGGGGTGGTCGTTGCCGAAGTAGTCGGCATTCCACTGCCCGCGCATGGGGCAACCCTCGTGCTCGATAGTAGCCCACGGGAACTGGAACACGCAGCCGAATGTCTCCATGTCGGCAAATTTCTTGAGTTTATTCTTTCCCATTAGATCTTGACTTTGTAACTGCAGCCGTTCAGTCGCACGATGTAGATTCCCGGCGCGATGTTGTGATAACTGTTGTCACCACTGTCGACATGCAGCGTGCGTGTCGAGCCGTTGATGGCAACCACTTGTGCTTGCCCTGCTTGTGATGCCACGATGTGCAGCGTGCCGTTGGCGGCATACACGCGGTCGTTGTTCTGGTCTATCTGTGCCACCCCTGATGTCTTGCTCACTTGGGCACGTGACGTGGGTGCATAGTAGGTTTCTCCGTCGGCGGTGACCATGACCACATGATCGATAGTGATATCCGATATCTGAGCAAGCGACTCGGTGGCAGTCACAGTGAGTCGCAGCACAGCATTACCGCTCGGCTCAATGTCGTCATTGGGCAGCGAATACAGGGCAATGCGCACTTCGTTGCCGCTCTTCAGTGAGGCCACGGTGTGATGGCTGGCGCGGTCGCCCGTGGTGACGGTGCCGTCGATGATCTGTAGGCCATCAGGCAGGTGAATCACGCATTGCAGCGCGGTGTAGGGGTGACTGTTGTTCAAGTGTACATCTATGGTGTGGCGCTCGCCGGTGGTGATGGCAAAGTTGTCGATGACAAGGGCGTCACCTGTGTTGGGTGTGACTGTGGCAGGAATCGACATCGAATGTCCTAGCATGAGGTTGATCACGCCGTTGATGTCAGCGATATCAATGCCCCCACTTTGGTCAATATCGGCATTGTCAAAGACAAATGTGCTCACTGTGTGGCCCAGCATGTAGTTGATGATGGCATTGACATCGGCAATGTCGATCTGTCCATCGCCATTGACATCGCCCAGTATTCCGCCAGATTGAATGTCAAATTCACGCCACTGCTCGGCATTGCGGTAGTACTCCATGCTGTAGGCCGGAACCTTGAGGACAACCGATGGCTGGTCAACATTCTGCCACACGTCTTCGCCCAACTGTGGAACATCCTCGGCGTGGCTGGTGATTTGTTGCAAGCCGGTCATGCCGGCCATGGCACGCGTGCCCACATATCGTGTGCTTGCAGGGACAGTGAGGTGGGTCACACGGTTCAGGTTATACAGTGCATAGGCACCTATCGAGTCGATTGCGGTCAAGCTCAGGTCGACCTCAGTAATCTGGTTGTTGCCGGCCAGCATCAGTGGTGACAACGAACCCATCGACTCGCTCAACACGACATGGCTCAGTTGCGGATTGAGAACAAAGGCACCCCAGCCCAGGCTAGTAACCGTCGATGGGATGTGGACCGATGTCAGGCGGGCCTGCGCATAGGCCCAGTCGCCAACGTGTGACAGGTGGGTCATGTCCGACAGGTTGGCCTGGCTCAGTTGAGTGCCTGCAAAGGCTGCCTCGCCGATGCTTTGCACCAGGAATCCCACCGACACACTCTTGAGGTTGCTGCAGCCGGCAAAGGCGCGGGCACCAATCTCGCGGAGCATGGCGGGACGTTGCAGTGGCGAGTTGTCGATGATTGATGGCTGTGAGGTGGACATGGTGACACTGCTCAGCGATGTGCACCCGGTGAACGCGCCTTCGCCTATGCACTCAAGGCTCATGGGCAGGGCAATGGTCGGCAGGGCGGTGCATCCCGCCAGGGCGTAGTTGCCCAGGTGGGTGAGGCCGACGGGCAATGTGATGCTCGTCAGGCTAGTGCAGGCAGCCATGGCACCCTCGCCGATGCTTGTCGCCGAGCCGGGAAGGCTCAGCGTGGTGAGTTGCTGCATTTGGGCCAGCGACAGGCTGGGCACCTCGTTGGCACGATAACTGGTGAGGTTGGCAAACAGTGGCTTGCCGCCGCTGTAGGGCACAATGGTGGCCACGGTGAGGTCAAGCCGTGTGAGGTTGCGCAACTGTGTTGCGATGGTCTTGAAGTCACGTGCATCCATCCGGCCGGTCAGCTTGAGTTCAGTAATGTTTTTGCCGGCTATGAGAGTGGACAATTTGCCGGGTTGGCAGTGGATTTCCACGGCATGGACGGCAAGCGTGGCCAGGAGGACAATGGTCGTGAGAATGAATCTGCGCATAGGGCTAGGGATTTAGGGGGCAATAGCCTGTTGAAGCACAGCCGGATGTCCTGTGGCCGAATTACTTGTATGGGCGGCGGCTTCACGGGCTGCCTTCTCGGCGGCAAGACGCAGGGCACGCTGGCGGCCCAGCATCAGGTTGATGACGGCATTGACATCGGCAATGTCGACTTCCATGTCGTCGGTCAGATAGGCACGGCCATCATAGTTGTCGGCATCGTCCTTGCCCAGCATGATGTTGATGACGATGTTCACGTCGGCAATGTCGACCTTACCATCGGCGTTGACATCGCCGCGCAGCAAGTCAGATGTCATGAAATTGCACCACTGTGGCGCGTTGCGATAGTCTGTCAGACTCTGTGGGCTGACCTTGAGCAAGACCTCGCTCTGTTCAACCCCATACCACACACTGTCGCCCAGTTCGGGCACCTCGGTGGGCTTACTCTCAATCTGTTTGAGGCCAGTCATGTAGGCCATGGCATGCGACCCGATGTGTTTCACGTTGGCGGGCAGGGTGAGTTGATTGATGCCTCTGTCATTCATCAGAGCACCGTCGCCTATGTTGCGCACTGTGGCAGGCAAAACGAGGTTTGAGAGTTGGCTATTGGCTAATGACCACTCCGAGATACTGTCCAGCATCACCTGGTTGCTCAAGTCCAGTTGCTCCAGGCCAGTTTCGGCAAGGGCCTCGGCACCGATTTCGCTCCAATGGTTGCCCAGTGCCACTTGCTTGAGCGACGGGCAGTTGGCAAAGGCGCGATACCCGATGCGCAGCGAGGCTGCCTGTGCTGTGCCTCCATCGGTCGATGGCAGCATGACCACAGCCTCGAGCATGGCACAGTCGCTCAGGGCACCGTCGCCCATGCTGACCAGTGACTGAGGCACAAATAACTTTTTCAGTTGTGAGCAACCGCTCAAGGCATAGTCTCCAATGCGCTCAACCCGTGGTGGCAGGTTCAGCTCGACCAGTTGGCGGCAGTCACTCAGGCTGCCGTCGCCCAGGCGTGTGAGGCTGTCGGGCAATGCCAGTTGCTGTAACTGACGCATGCTGGCCAGTGACAGGCATGGCAACTCATGGGCGGCATAGTCGCTGACATTGGCGAACAACGTCTCGCCGCGGTAAGCATCCACGACGGCTTGGCTCAAGTCAAGCGAGGTCAGATGCCTCAGTGAGTCGGCGATGAAGCGGAAGTCGCGGGCATCTATGCGACCGCTCACCTCCAGACTGGTGATGTTGCAGTCGTCAATGAGTGTGCTCAGCTGGCCTGGATGGCACTTGTCGACATTCAAGCCGCTGATGTTGAGAGTCATCACAAGGGCAGTGATGGCTAGTATAATTCGTTGCATATCGATTGTCGTTTATAATTCTAAACGGCAAAGATAGTGAATTATTTGCAACCGCGAAAGGAATATATCGAAAAATGTAGTACCCATCGGCTGAATTATTCATTTATCTTGAGCTAGACCGAAGTTCATTGTACGGACGCGGCGTGCCGCGTGATTGGCCAGGCTGTGTAGGGACGGCACCCCTGTGCCGTCCGCCTCCGGGCAGCATTCAACATTACCTTTTGTCGAGGCGGACGGCGCGGGAGCACCGTCCCTACAACCGCCATCCTCAACTGCTGGTACACAGTGCCTTACTTTCATCGAACTCACATTATTTATCAAGAATTAAAGAATTTAAGGACTGATTATTAACTATGCGAGATGAAGAAAATAAAAACTCGAATATCACGAAATAGTAAATTCTTCAATTCTTAAAATTCTTGATAAAAATACGGGATATACTTGTTGTCCTTCTGCCACAATGAAGGGTCGTCGCGTGCGGCGACCGCACTGGCCGATTGCAATTATTATTCTATACCC
>Ga0256407_10012275_pt1 | contig 11690 bp, 10 predicted proteins | sample RumenRJG_04DNA_FD_193489 | JGI IMG/M metagenome (GOLD analysis project Ga0256407, IMG submission 193489) | Bovine rumen microbial communities from Lethbridge, Alberta, Canada - RJG_04 | ecosystem: Host-associated > Mammals > Digestive system > Stomach > Rumen | place: Canada: Alberta... | reverse complement strand
ATTGCCATAGAAGAAGTCCATGTTGTGAACCCAGATGTTGGAGTTGCTGGTGTCGAGCGACAGACAGTCGTCCATGCAGAGCATGATGGCGAAGTTGCGGAACTCCACACTGGAAGCGTTACGGCAAAGGATGCCAAAGCCAGAGATGGCAGCATCATTGCCCACACCCTCGATAGTGATTGGCATCGTGGAGTAATCATTCTTACCCTTCACCTGCAGACCCTCTTCGGAAGAATCTAAGCGATCCATATCATCTTTCTTGATGGTACCAATAATACGGATGGCCAACGGGGTAGTGTCATAGCCTTTCTGATAAAGGGTGATGATGCTCTGCAAACCCACACCCGTCGTTGTGACTCCCTTGCTGCTGGTAATCACATCGCATGTGACAGTCTTTGCATTGTTGGCATAGACATAGAGCACCTTGGCATTATCCTTCAGCGTACCATCGTTCTTGTAGGCACCAATACCGTCAGTCATACCTACATGGGCAAAACCGGAACGGTCGTGGGCCTTGACCTCGAAGGCATCGGTAACACCAGAACCCTGTTCAGCACCACCAGCCTTAGCAACAACCTTGAACTGATAGCTGCCAGCCTTCAGACCCAGTGCATCAGCACGTCCATAGGTAGGATACTCACGTACCAATTCATTGTCTAACTTCGTCCAGGAATCAGTGGAGGCAGGAGCAATATAGACTTCGTAATCATAACCTTCCGTCTTGTCCCACATGACATAGGCACTTTCGAACCAACCAGCAAACTCCTTAATGAAGGTAGGCACTGCTGCATTTGAAGAGACGGTAAACAGGATGGCCATAAGACCGAGTAAACACTTTTTCATCATTAGCATTGTTTTAGTTTTCTGCTGCAAAAGTAGGGTAAATTATTCAAATAGAGATGAAAAACAACCCAAAATAGTTCGTAAACGTTTGCAAAATTTGGCCATTCAACAGATTTGCACTACCTTTGCACCCATGAATCAAATTACAGACTATGAAATCATGGCGCCAGTAGGCAGCCGCGACTCGTTGGCAGCAGCGCTGAAGGCTGGTGCCGGGTCGGTGTATTTCGGTGTGGAACAGCTGAATATGCGTTCACACTCGGCCAACCACTTCACCATCGATGACCTGCGCGAGATAGCCGCTACCTGCAACGAGGCTGGCGTGAAGACATACCTCACGGTAAACACGATTATCTATGGTGAGGATATCGAGACGATGCACCAGATAGTGGATGCTGCCGTAGAGGCGAAGATTACGGCTGTCATTGCCTGCGACATTGCCGTGATGACCTACTGCCGCAAGGTGGGCATGGAGGTTCACCTCTCTACCCAGCTGAACATCTCAAACATCGAGGCGCTGAAGTTCTATGCACAGTTTGCCGATGTGGTGGTGCTGGCCCGTGAGCTGAAGATGGAACAGGTGGCCGACATCTACCGACAGATAGAGGAGCAACACATCACGGGTCCCTCAGGTGAACTGGTGCGCATCGAGATGTTCTGTCATGGTGCCTTGTGTATGGCTGTCAGCGGCAAGTGCTATATGAGTCTGGACAATACCGGACGCTCAGCCAATCGTGGTGCCTGCATGCAGATTTGTCGCCGCAGCTATATCGTCACTGACCGCGAGACGGGTACTGAGCTGGAGATTGACAATAAGTACATCATGTCGCCCAAGGACCTGAAGACCATCCGCTTCATCGACAAGATGATGCAGTCGGGTGTGCGTGTGTTTAAGATAGAAGGTCGCGCACGAGGACCTGAATATGTGCTGACCGTAGTACAGTGCTACAAGGAGGCCATCCAGAGTGTGCTGGACGGCACGTTTACCGAAGAAAAGAAAGACGCTTGGGATGAGCGTCTGGCTACCGTCTTCAATCGCGGTTTCTGGGACGGCTACTACCAAGGCCAGCTATTGGGCGAGTGGAACGCAAACTACGGTTCGAACGCCACAGAGAAGAAACAGTATATCGGTAAGGGCGTGAAATACTTCTCGAAGCTGGGCGTGGCGGAGTTTACCGTCGAAGCCGACACGTTCTCTGTGGGTGATAAGATGCTCATCACGGGTCCGACGACAGGAGCGCTGTATGTCACCGTTGACGAGATTCACGACGACACATCAGCCATCCAGACGGCCCAGCAAGGCACGCGTGTCAGCATCAAGGTGCCAGAGAAGGTACGCCCCAGCGACAAGCTGTTCAAGATAATTAAGGACGAAACATCGAAATAACGAAATATCGAAGCATCGAAATATCGAAACATCGAAGAAACAAAACAACAACAATGATGACAATTAACGAGATACAAGACGAGATTATTGACGAGTTCTCCGGTCTGGACGACTGGATGGACAAGTACCAGCTGCTTATTGACCTCGGCAACGAGCAGGAGCCGCTGGACGAGAAGTACAAGATAGAGAGCAACCTCATTGATGGTTGCCAGAGTCGTGTGTGGCTGCAGGCCGACTATGTGGACGGCAAGATAAACTTCTCGGCAGAGAGCGACGCACTGATAGTGAAAGGTATCGTGGCCCTGCTGATTCGTGTGCTGTCAGGACACACACCACAGGAGATACTGGATGCCGACCTGTACTTTATCGAAGAGATAGGATTGAAGGAGCACCTGTCACCCACCCGCAGCAATGGTCTGCTGGCGATGGTCAAACAGATGCGCGTCTATGCGTTAGCGTTTAATGCCAAGAGCTGATTCACCAGCGGCTATCCGCTTCAGGTAGAAACTACGGAAATCACTCCACCGATAATAAGGGGCTAAGTCGCTCGGCAAGGGCAGCGTAGCCTCTTTTTCGTTGAGCAGTACCTTGATGAGTGGGTCCTTGTCGGCAGCATTCTTACGATAGAACACTATCTGGAGATTGCCAGCCATCGGGTACACCTGATTAGCCCACCATCCCTTGGGCTCGAGCTCGTCAAGATTACCAGTCTTGAGGTCGTAGCCATTGATGCCCATCAGACAGACCAGTGGCAGGAGAACGGTTTCATGACCAAAGCGCAGGGAGGCACCATGCTGCTTACTGGCAATGATACTGTCTGCCTCAGAGATAATCTTGCCTAAGAGGTTCAGCTGGGTATAGGGTTGCATACCACCATTCCTTGTACAGAAGCCTGAATGGAGATAACTCCAGGCATTCTCTACCTGCCAGAAGAAATAAAGTTCCTCACTCGTAAAGACAGACAGCAACGGATTGAGTCCTTGTCCTTCTTGCGAGTTCTGCTGGATGAGTGATGCTTTGATCATGTAATACACCGTCCATAACAAATCGACATGCTGCTTGACGTAGGCAGAGTCGTTGAAGAACAGGCCGCTCAGACGATGGTCCCTCCAACGTTTGGCAACAAAACGATTAATCGCCTTTTGTGCATGGGCATTCGTAGCACTATCGCGCAGGGCCTTGTTCTGATAGTTCATATACCACATGTCGCTTAAGGTGTTGGACATGGATACCTGCAGCTTGGGACGTTCCTTGATCAGTTGCAACACAAAAGCACCCATAGAGAGCGCACAACGGGTAACGATGGTACTACGGGCATCGACAAAAGCATCCTTTCGGAAAACCATGGGGTAGTTCTGCAACATGCGATGGGCGATGGCAGTCTGCTGCCCGGTACCAAGATCGGTAAGGTCGCCCCAACGTCCCTCAGTATCATCGATATAGGCTTTGATTTCTCGCAACGCCATCTTTCCGACCTCTGTCAACTTACCCAACGAGTCAGCCTGGTGCAAGGTCTTGTATGGCTCCTTATAGCCCTTCATGTCGTTCAAATAGCGAGAGCCATGACGACCATAGTGACTGATATAGAACGGCTGATAACCCTTGGGAGCGGGTGTCTGCATGGGCAGATCCTTATCGGGATAGACACCGTAATTGCCTGCAGTAAAACTGCGGTCACGCTCGATGATAGGAAAAACAGACTGTGCCACGCTCTGCATGGCGCCCAGCAGCAGTAGCACGGCAGCTATCAGTAGGGGACGTATCTGTTTAGTTCTCATAAGCATCGAGTTTCTTGAGATAGTAACTACGGAAATCGCTCCAGCGATAATACGGTGCCTGCTGGGTGGGCAAGGGCAACGTCGCCTCGTTCTCGTTGAGCAATACCTTGAAGAGCGGGTCGCGGTCGGCAGGACTCTTGCGATAGAAGATGAACTGCACATTGCCAGCCATGGGGAATGCCTTATAGTTAATCCAACCCTTAGATTCCAACTGGTCCAAGTCGTTGGTGACCAGTCCGAAGCCATTGATGTCGAGCAGACAGACCAACGGCAGCAGGACCGTCTCGTGACCAAAGCGCAGGTGCACATTGGTCTTAGGCAACAGGATACAACTGTCGGCCTGTTCAATCATCTTTCTAAGGAGATTACGCTGCAGATAAGGCATCTTGCAGTCGGTAGCCTCACAGGCTCCCCAGCCGATATACCAATAAGCATTACCTATTTTCCAGATGCGGTGTATCTCATCTGGAGTAAATACATCGAAGAGCGTCATCTGCTTGCCTAACTCCACATCCTGCAGAATGGCAGCAACAATCATGAGTTGTTCGGCAAACTCGTAGCTACGAACATTCTTGCGGACATAGGCACTGTCATTGAAGAGCGTCTGCATGAGGTGTCCACACTCGCTATTCTTTTCCCTGAATGCTTTATATAGTTCAGTAGCCTTCTTGTTCTTACGAAGGTTGAAGAGGTCCTTGTCCTGCAGATTGAGGTAATCCATATCGCGATGGCTGGCATGCTGCTGAATGTTCAGATGGGGATTCAGACGGGTAAGCTGCATCAGCGCATACTCCATAGACAGCACACAACGACCGACACCCGTGCTACGGGCATCCACATCGGCAGCACCCTTGAAGACCTCTGGGAAACGCTGATACATACGGCGAATGATGTCAAGATGCTCTTGAGCACCGATCTCCGTAAGGTCACCCCAGTGGTTCTCAGCATCATGACGGATGATATCCAGACGCTGCAGCACATCCTTACCCGTAGCTGTCAGCTTGCCAAGACTGTCGGCCTTGAGCAGGGTCAGGTAAGGAGCATTATAGATGCTCGGCTTGCTATGGAATCGGGAACCGTGACGACCGTAATGACTAACATAGAAAGGTTTATAACCACGAGGTGCCGGCGTCAGCTTCTGCTGCGTCGGTCCCGGATAGGCCATATAATTGCTGCCCGAAAGGAGAATATTCTCACGAATCTCATTGAAGGCGGTCTGTGCATGAAGTGTTGCGATAAACAGGGATGCAACTGTCGCCAACAGCCATTTTTTCATATGAATAGTCAAATAACGCTTGCAAAAGTACGAAAAATTATTGAAAGCACCTTGTTATTTATAAAAAATTTGTATATTTGCAGGGTAAAACTCAGTGATTGTGCATAAAAACACGAGAAGATATGGCTAAGAATCAGTTATGGCACGATGACTATTGGCTGCTGCTCATGCAGTTATACCTGCGGAAACCCGTGGGGGTGAAAGCCATGTATAGTCGTCAGATGGTAGAGTTGAGCATTGAGTTGCACATTGCCCCACAACAATTGTTTGCAAGGATGTGCGAGATAGCCAATCTGGAGACGCCCCGCATAGAGCGTATCTGGCAGGAGTACAGTCGTAACCCCAAGCGACTGACACGCGCCGTAGAGCTGTTGCGCAACATGATGGGCTTTGGTAGTGCTGGTGGCTTCTATGATGGTGTAGAGGTGGAAGAGACCTTTGAGCGCGACTTCCGTCCCATTGCCGAAGACGAGCGTCTGACCCCCATCATGCTGATAGTGATCCTTGACCAGTACTTCCGACTGACGCCCGCCACAATGGTAGCAGAGACGCCAGAGGTGAGGCAGCTGTCAAGTCTGATGCGCATCCCCATCACATTAGTTGTCGACGTGTTGGAGGTGTTCCAGCACTGTGACCCCTATCTGAATCGTCGCGATGTCATTGTCAGTCCACTGCTGGCGCCTTGTCAGCAGATTTGGCAACGTTATGGCAATATCGACACCCGCCAGTTGGCCTCGTATGCCGAACAGCTGAAAGAGTACTTCAAATAAGAAATGGCACAGGAGCAGATACAGGAACAACGACTGACACAGCAACAGAAGCTGGCGCAGAGCATTACACAGCAGCAATTGTTGCAGGCGCAGTTGATTGAGTTGCCCATCACCCAGCTCGTAGAACGTATCACAGCTGAGATGGACGACAACCCTGCATTGGAGCCATCGGCTGAAGAGTCGGAATATATCGACAGTCCGGAGAGTTCGGACAATACGGAGTCGTCAGACGACAGCTACGAAGAGGAAGAGCGCCAATCGGCACTGGATGCAGCCTTGGAATCGCTGGGGCGTGATGACGAGGACTTGCCCGTCTATCAGGGTGGCATGTCCAGTCAGGAGGAGCGCGAGGATATCGTCTATGGACAGACGCAGTCGTTCTACGACCAGCTGATGGAGCAGATGAACCTCTTCGACCTCACTGACGAGGAGCGTAACGTGATGGAATACCTGATTGGGTCGCTTGACGACGACGGTCTGTTGCGCAAACCCCTACACAGCATTGCCGACGAACTGGCCATCTACCATAACATCGACATCACAGAGCAACAGATAGAACAGGTGTTGCTGAAACTGCAGGAGTTTGACCCGGCCGGCATTGGCGCACGTACCCTCCAAGAGTGTCTGCTACTCCAGATTCAGCGCCGTGAGCCCTCACATCTGAAAGAGCTGATGATCCGGACGGTGGAGGAGTATTTCGAACTGTTCACCAAGAAGCACTGGAACCGACTGCAGCAGGTGTTGCAGCTGACTGACCTGCAGGGGGAGACACTCATCCGTGAGTTGCGCAAGCTGAACCCGAAGCCAGGAACAGCTATGGGCGAGGTGGTTGGACGCAGCATCCAGCAGATTACCCCCGACTTCATCATCGACACACAGGACGACGGTACGGTGACGTTCACACTAAACATGGGCGATGTCCCTGAGTTGCATGTGTCGCAGTCGTTCACTGATACACTCAACGAATACCAGACGAACAAGGAGAATATGAGTCGGCAGATGAAGGAGGCACTGCTCTACACCAAGAAAAAGGTGGATGCCGCACAGGGCTTCATCGAAGCCATCCGTGTACGCCGTCAGACGCTGACCAGCACCATGCGTGCCATCATCCAATGGCAGCACCGCTTCTTTGAGGACGGCGACGAGGCCTTGCTGCGACCCATGATTCTGAAGGATATTGCCGAGAAGACGGGACTGGCGCTGAGCACAGTGTCGCGCGTCTCCAACTCTAAATATGCACAGACCCGCTGGGGTACGTTCCCACTACGTTTCTTCTTCAGCGATGGTTATAAGACGGCAGAAGGCGAGGAACTGTCGACCAGGGAAATCAAGATGGCGCTGCGCGACCTCATCGATGGGGAAGACAAGCACAAACCGCTGAGCGACGACGCACTGAAGACGCTGTTGGCGGAGAAGGGTTACCCCATCGCCCGACGTACGGTAGCGAAATACCGTGAACAGATGGGAATACCAGTGGCGCGACTGCGTCGCTAATGGAAAATAGTATCAGGCGGTTTCCCCGCCTGAATAAATATATGAGACGAGAGAAAGATATTATTTTGGCTGCCCGCATCTTGAGCATGCTGTTCACACCGTTCTACCTGCCGTTCATCGGACTGGTGGCGCTCTTCTTGTTCAGCTACCTGAGCATCTTCCCGTGGCAGTACAAGTTACAGGTGCTCACGATGGCCTACCTGTTTACCATCCTGATGCCAACAGTGATGATTCACCTCTATCGGCGCTATCAGGGGTGGAACCTCATAGAACTGGGACACCGCGAACGACGCATGGTGCCCTACATCATCTCTATCATCTGCTACTTCACGTGTGTCTATATGATGTCACGCATGCACATGCCCCACTTCATGGGAGCCATCGTCGTGGCAGGACTGCTGGTACAGATTGTCTGTGCACTCATCAACGTATGGTGGAAGATATCCACCCACACAGCGGCCATCGGTGGTGTGGCTGGTGCGTTGTTTGCCTTTGCTGAATACCTGGGCTTCAACCCCGTATGGTGGCTCTGTCTGGTATTCATCATTGCCGGCATGGTGGGTACCAGTCGCATGATACTGCGCCAACACACATTGGGACAGGTCGTCGGCGGCTTCTGGGTCGGCTTCCTCTGCGCAGCAGTAGCAATACTGTTCCTATAACAAACATCGAAATATCGTAACATCGAAACAACGAAATATCGAAACAACGAAATATCGAAGAAAATATGAAACCTATCGTTAGCATTATCATGGGCAGCACCTCTGACCTGCCCGTTATGGAGAAAGCCTGCAAGCTGCTGGACGAGCTGCAGGTTCCGTTCGAAGTCAATGCCCTTTCTGCACATCGTACACCAGAGGCAGTAGAGGCCTTTGCCAAGGGGGCCAAGGAGCGTGGACTGAAAGTCATTATCGCTGCAGCAGGTATGGCAGCTGCATTACCTGGCGTCATTGCCGCCAGCACTACCCTGCCCGTTATCGGTGTACCCATCAAGGGCATGCTCGACGGTCTCGACGCTATGCTTTCTATCATCCAGATGCCGCCAGGTATTCCTGTAGCTACGGTTGGTGTCAACGGTGCTCAGAATGCTGCCATCCTCGCTGTCGAGATGCTGGCACTCAGCGACGAGGCTATTGCCCAGCGCCTCAGCGACTACAAGCAGGGCCTGAAGACAAAGATTGAGAAGGCCAACAAGGACTTAGCAGAGGTGAAATATGAGTACAAGACGAATTAGTAGCGTTGCCCACGTGGGCAACATCGCCATTGGTGGTGACAATCCCATCCGCATCCAGTCGATGGCTACCGTCGACACGAACGATACGGAGGGTTGCGTGGCACAGGCTAAGCGCATCATCGATGCGGGTGGTGAGATTGTTCGCTTCACCACGCAGGGCACCCGTGAGGCAGAGAATATGAAGAACATCTCTGCACGACTGAAGGCCGACGGCTATAACCAGCCGTTAGTAGCTGACGTGCACTTCACTGCCCATACTGCCGACGTGGCAGCACAGTACTGTGAGAAGGTACGTATCAATCCCGGCAACTATGTTGACCCAGGCCGTACCTTCAAGCATCTGGAATATACCGACGAAGAATATCAGGCCGAATTGCAGAAGATTGAGGCGAAGCTCGTACCTTTTATTAATATATGTAAGGAGCACCATACTGCTGTACGCATCGGTGTGAACCACGGTTCGCTCAGCGACCGTATCATGAGCCGCTATGGTGATACGCCAGAGGGCATCGTGGAGAGCTGCATGGAGTTTCTACGCATCTTCCGTCGTGAGCAGTTTGATGATGTGGTCATCTCCATCAAGGCCTCGAATACCGTCGTGATGGTAACCACCGTTCGTCTGTTGGTGAAGATGATGGACAAGGAGGATATGCACTATCCCCTGCACCTTGGCGTAACAGAAGCTGGCGAGGGTGAGGATGGTCGCATCAAATCGGCAGTGGGCATCGGTGCCCTACTCACAGAGGGCATTGGCGACACCATCCGCGTGTCCTTGTCGGAGGAGCCGGAGTGCGAGATTCCCGTTGCCCGCAAGCTCGTTGAGCTCATCCCTGAGTGTACCCGCCTGCGCCAAGAGGCCGAAGCCAGCATCAAGGACGACACCATCACTCTAGACCTGTCGGGTGCTTCGCAGTTTAGCTGCGAAGATTGGGAGACCCTTCAGCTCAAGGCTGCTATGGCAGTCGGTGCACTGCTCATCGACCGCAAAGCCACAAAGCTGATTCTCTGTGCCGAGCGTTTTTCTCAATCGGATCTCGTATCCCTCGCTGATGCCATCCTCCAGGCTGCACGCATCAAGTTCACCAAGACGGAGTATATCTCCTGCCCAGGCTGTGGTCGCACACTCTACAACCTGCAGGAGACCATAGCCCGTATCAAGGCTGCTACGAGTCATCTGGTGGGTCTGAAGATTGGTATCATGGGATGTATCGTCAATGGTCCTGGTGAGATGGCGGATGCTGACTACGGATACGTCGGTGCCGGTCGCGGCAAGATCAGCCTCTATAAACAAAAGGTATGTGTCGAGAAGAACATACCTGAGGAAGAAGCTGTCGACAAGCTACTGGAGCTTATCAACAACGATAGGAAATAAATATATGGTTATTTCCTGCGGGTCACAAAGGTGAACTGGCGGGTTAACGACTCTTGCTCACGATTATGGTGGGCAACAGCGACACGAAGGACGGCCTGACCGTCCTTCAGTCGTTTATCGGCAAGAACGGTAGCGGTATAGCGCACGCCTGTACCAGCAGCAATACTCTCGATATGCAGATTGGGTGAGACATGCAGATGCTTGTTGCCTGTCAGTTCATTGACCATAGGCTGAATATCGTGCAGCGTATAGTGTGAGCGATTCATAATCTCAAAGACTACCTTGCACTGTTCACCAGCATGGATAACACCCTCCTCACGTTGGTCAACGATACGAACGTTGAGCAGTTCTATAGTTGGACGTGCGCGTTGTAAGTCTTCAACAGACACCGTCTTCTCAGCAGAAGACGCTGGGGCTTGCGAAGCAGCAGAAGGTGTCCCAGGTTGTGAGTCCGACTGTTCAGCAGTCGGTCCCGCAATGCCGAAGTCCACACGGTCATCACCGCTATTGCTGCTGTCATAGCCAGAATCATCAACAGGAGGGGGCGTCTCTGTGCCATAACTACCACTGTGACGAGCCACACGCTCACGACGATAGTCCTCATAACGTTCAGCCTCACGCTGGTCGGCAGCAGCTCCAATAGCGGCACCAATAGCAGCACCGCCAGCCATTCCCACTACAGTACCGATGTCGCTGCCTCGCCAGCCACCGGAAATACCACCGACAGCGGAACCGAGAATGGTACCAAACTGGGCACCGACAAAAGCACCCTGACCCGTATATGTGCCGCAGCTGGTAAGCAGGAGGGCAGACAAGGAAAATGCAATAATCGTCTTCTTCATATCCTTAAATGCTAATTGTTCACGATGCAAAGGTACAAAGTTTCTGGAAACAATAATAGGGGATTTCCCGAAAAATGATTAGGAAATCCCCTATTGTTAGAGATGGAACGTGGTTATTCCACCTATACCCTCGGTCACTTGATCACAATCTTCTTACCATTACGGATTACGATACCTTTATATCCTGTACCAACCTTCTGACCAGAGAGGTTGTAAGAGTCAGCACTATTGTCGTAGTCAATCACCACGTCATCGATGCCAGAAACTGGTTCTGTGCAAATGAAGTTAACCTTATCGATGTTGCAATTTCCACCTGTGATGTTAATACGCAGGGTGTACAGACCTTCATTTAAGACTTCTTTGACAGTTCCCTTCTTCACCTCATAGACATCCTTACCATCATCGGGTACCTTAACCAAAGGCATGCTGATTTCTTTGCCATCACTATCTATCAAAGTCATCTTGAATTTAGTACCAGAAACCTCTGATGATACAGTAGCCTCGTAAGAGTATTTACCTGCCTGATTGACTTTGACAGAATATTCAGCCCAGTCACCATTTGCAGCATTACCCCAAGCAAAGCCATCAGCGGTTGCAATGATACTACCACCCTTGCTGTCCACAAAGTCCTCAGCTTCAACAGCACCAGGCATAGCGAAGGTTGGCAACATATTGAACTTCATGCTCTTCAGAT